>Ga0099824_1003170_pt1 | contig 24044 bp, 12 predicted proteins | sample SiratrowhiteBW_FD_76837 | JGI IMG/M metagenome (GOLD analysis project Ga0099824, IMG submission 76837) | Root nodule microbial communities of legume samples collected from California, USA - Siratro white BW | ecosystem: Host-associated > Plants > Roots > Nodule | place: USA: California...
AACTGATAGAAATTTAGAGTAATGGGTGTGGTTAAAGTTATTAGAATATTTAAAAGTGAAAATTATTACTTATATATACGAAAGACATTACCGCACAACTACACAAAAATGAACAACAATCAGCTATGTGCATTGTGCAGTGCTACGACAGACAGAACTCAGAGTTCGAAGTCCAGGAAATACCTACTCCCTAACTTCGTCGCCGACCCATGTCATACAAAGTCAAATTAAATAAATGGTGGTGTGATTGCAGACAATTTCAAGCTCTGAAGTTGCCTTGTCCACATGTCATAACTATTTGTTCATTTTCTCATCTACAGTTAGCCATATTCGTTCTCCCCTTTACAGCCGCATCAACATTTTAAAGGCCTACCAAATTCAATTTCATCCAGTTCAAAACCAAGACTATTGGTCTCCTTACACGGGTCTAATATATGATACCTAACCCACACATGAGAAGAAGCAAAGCTGGAAGACCAACTATATGATACTTAACTCCACTACATCACTTATGTACACAAATCACAAATATTTTGCGAAATTATAAATGTACTGAAATCATGCTGATGTGGCATGATTTGTATAATTTAGTTGAACTGAAATCGTGCTGATGTGGCACAATTTCAGTGTATTTTTTCTGAACTGAAATCGTGCCACCTCAACACGATTTTAGTTCAGAAAAAATACATTAAAATTGTGCCGCATCAGCACGATTTTAATTAACCCATAAAATTGTGCCATGTTGGCACGATTTCACTGACTGCTAAACAAAATCGTGTCATAGTGACACGATTTCTTCACAATAATATCGCTGTGACATGGCACGATTTACCCAGACTGGTAATTAAAAAAAGAATTACCCATTCTGGGAATTTCCAAACAAAATTGCACCAGAATGGGAAATCTGCCTAATTTATGGGATATATGAGAATCAGAGTTTCAAACATAATTATGCAGGCCTGGGGGTACAAATTTTGGAAAGAATTGATACTTTCTTCTGCATTTTTTGTTACCTGAGAACTAAGCTCAAATCAAGTATTTGTAGATTACATGACATTAAGTTGACCAAAGCCTAATGAGAGAAAATTTAAGATAAATAAATAAATGAAATAGGTTGGTTATGCGATATTTCTTAGTTATTCATTTGTCTTGAATTTGAAGTTTCAACTGGAATATTAGATTTTTTTTAATTTAATTCAAAATTATTATAAGTTCCCCAAAAATATTAAATATTAAGCTTCAAAATAATGTGGAATAGTTAAGTTGACTCGATTGAAACATTTCACATAACCAAGGTCATGAAAAATAGAAAAATAAAACGAAATGTATTGGGCTAAAATCCATTATCAGCTTTGTGATGGCAAACCCAGCCCACACTGTAAAGTCCAAAGTACCATTCCGACGCAAATGAAAACATTAAGTGATTCATTTAATATTGTCCAGAAACTAATTAGACATCACGGGATATAAATGGTGTAGAGTTATTAGGTGTTGGTCACATTATTTATAGTTGTCATTTGAAAAAAACTAGTGTTTTTGTGTTACCTTAGCTTGAAGCACGTGGAATACTACGAAATTCTATTACTGGCACTTATGGTATTCATGGAATATTTGAGTGTTGCAATAGGTCTTTCTTTTGTGGTTATGGAAAGCCTAGGTACCTCCCTGAATTAAGAATTGGGATTTATTTTGTGTCTCAACTTTTTCCTGTCTTTATTCTTGGGGCTCATAATTTGTTGACCTACGCTTAAAGGAATTTGTTTAGGGATGAAAAACAAAACAATCAATATTCCAAATAAGAGATTGGATCAATTTTCTCTCCAAGGTCTCAAGTAACATTCTTTTTACATACAAGAAATTGTTTGTCCCCTACATTGATCACTCTCACACCTTTTGCTCATGGTCTACCTAATTACATCACTATTTAAAGGCATTTAAAATGTTATTGATTACTAGATGGAGACGTCTTCTAGAGTGTTTGCTTGTGTCATGTTGGTATTTGTATATTTTTTTCTGCCTTAATTATCTCATTCAACATAAAAAGTGTTGGATGTAAATCAATAAGTTGTTCCAAAACATGGTATTCATTCACCACTTTACTCGTCATCGTATAAAATTCCCTTAGTTCATGGTGTTTACTATAGTCAAAGAATTAAAGTATCAATAGAAGCAAGAATATACAGAAAAATGAAAATGCTATATTTGTCGAAGCTTAAAGCAGTCTAAAATATATATCCACTAGCTAAGTATTTGAATATTTAAAGAGCTATGTGTACAGGCTTTTCAAACAGACATGTGTGCAAAAGAGAGTATGTTTAATATTTTAATGAAAATCCTATTACATTGGAGATGCAATGTATCATTCTTTCCGCAGTATAATACCAGCAGGGGTTGCAGAAGTTGTAATAGTTCATGCATGCATGACTCAAATTGTACGAACTATACAAAACATATTATGTAGAATGAGGTTGGTAACAATTGGTAGTATATATGTGTGAGGGATCATACTTATCCCTATACATAAGTTCCATACCTGTTATGTATGGGCCTTTGTGAAAATGGTTCCTTCGAGTTTCGGTGAACTTCAAGGGACACTTCTTCTCCATGCTTCTGCTCATCACTTTTCTCCGACAGTTTTTCGTGTTCGAGCACCGTGCACCTGTTTTTATTCTATTTCTTCACCCACAAAATACGAATTTAAATGCAATGGACAAGAAACACAAAAATTAAGTGGTAAATCAAATATAAAATAAACTACGCAGTTTGATTCATTTTATTCTTTTTAAATTAAATTATTTTTTCATTTTTAGAAACTGTGGTAAAAATCAATAAATATTTCAGAAAAAAAATCTTCTTTTTCAATCATGCTAAATATTTTCTTAATTTATAAAACCCAAAGGATTATAACATATTTGTTTGTATCATAAAAAAATTAAGGTAAAAATATTTTGAACAGAATATAAATCTCTTAGAAAATAAAGAGATAACTATTTTTTTTAAAATAAATATATAATATTATTAACTATTAAATATCTAATTATGAGTCTAAATTTCACGTCTAATAAATAAAAAAATTAAAAGATATATAAAAAAACTTTACAAACTCAATATCATAAAATTTTAAATTAAAGATAATATCGTTTCTCTAAACTTTTCTTTAACAAAATAATGAAAATGTTAGTTTCTGTAGCTTTCCATGCGCACGGATCAAGCGGTTAAGAGATGAACCAAACACTGTCAGCATGTTTAGCGTCATTGATGTGTATGTATGACTTGACTCTCTGATAATGACTGCAAAAGTAATATGTTATAGTTCATACACATACATAAAGCATGTGTATTCCTTGATTTTGAAGACCTTGAATTTTTCATGGAAAAAAAATATTTACTAGTCCACAGTAAACTGCATTAATATAAATTCAGTCCTAACTAGCCTCGTTAATTATTGGTGTTAAAAACCTGCTTATCAGTGATGTTTCATGTTTGTTTAATAACACCAAACAGAAGTTTATGTCTACGATTTTTTTTTTCTGTAAAGATATATACAAATTGACAGACATTCATCCTTTAGTTACAAGTTCTAAAGAACAATAGCCACTAGTTCAGGAGAAAATTGTAGATATATGATAAGTTTTTATGAAATAACTATTGCTTGATGAATGTTCCCCTTGATTTCGATTTTCCTTTAACATCAGTTTCTTACAATAGGCCTGTGATATTATAATAAACTTCTGTTGTGGGTTTGCACTAGTGGTAGTATTAGTTAGCTTCCTCGAACTTTTCAGTTCAGAAGTAATATAAAATGCTCCTTTTCTTAAGATGTTGTTCGAGCCCAATATCTACATGAAATAAGACAAATGGGTTCATCCTCAAATTACAAATGAGTTAATCCTTATTACAAAATAGGAACAGAATAGAAACATAATTGCATTACGATGATTTTTAATACAAAAAAACAAATATATAAACGTACTCTAATGATATAATATAACAGTATATTAGTTATCACTAACAGTTACATTATCCATCCTGGAATTACAAACTGATTTTTGTGAGAGTTTATACCTTAAAAAGTAAAATTAAGTACATGGACCTACTTTTTGTTGTATTGTAACCAAGCAAGCACTGACGCTGCTGAGGGAGCTGAGGGAGGTTTTGCCTTTTATAAATAGATAGAAGATGAGCAAGAGATACTTGCAGTTTGTTGTTGGTTGGTTTGGGTCTGCTCAGTTTGCTTTGGGCAGTTCAATATGGCTTTCTCTCTCTTTCCTTGTCTCCTTTTCCTTCTTTCTGCCTTTTCCACCCTTTGTCACTCCCTCACTCCCCTTTCCCACCACCACCCTCACTCTGCCACACACAACTACAGAGATGCTCTCACAAAATCCATCATCTTCTTTGAGGGCCAGAGGTCAGGGAAGCTCCCTTCCAACCAGAGGATGTCTTGGAGGAGGGACTCTGCTCTCTCTGATGGCTCCGCCATGAATGTATGATACTATTAACACCAGAGTCTTACCCTCGATCTCAGCGCCAATTTTTTTTTGTTCTTTGGGTTGTAAAGTTTGCTTATTTCGGCTTAAATGTACAATGCAGGTTGATTTGGTTGGAGGGTACTACGATGCTGGGGACAATGTCAAGTTTGGCTTTCCCATGGCCTTCACCACCACCATGCTTTCTTGGAGTGTTCTTGAGTTTGGTGGGGTGATGAAAGGCGAGTTGGGGAATGCCAGAGAGGCCATTCGTTGGGGCACAGATTATCTTCTTAAAGCTACTGCTCATCCAGACACCATTTATGTCCAGGTTAGTCTCCTCTTCTCTTCCTAATATTTTCTTTCATTTGTCAACTTTTGTCATGTTATGGTTATTGGGAGTGGTTTTTTGTAGGTGGGAGATGCTGAGAAGGACCACGCTTGTTGGGAGAGACCTGAGGACATGGATACCCCAAGAAGTGTTTTTAAAGTAGATAAAAACAACCCTGGTTCAGATGTGGCTGCAGAAACTGCTGCGGCTCTTGCAGCTGCTTCTCTGGTTTTCAAGAAAACTGACCCAGCCTATTCCAAAACTTTGGTTAGGAGGGCCATTCGTGTATGTGGTTTATTTGACATGAAAACCAAGTTTTGATTGTAACGGATTTCTCTTAAGTAATCCTGAAAATATGATGTTGTACTTGTTTATGAATATAGGTTTTCCAGTTTGCTGATAAATACAGGGGACCCTACAGCAATGGCTTGAAGTCCGTTGTGTGCCCTTTCTATTGCTCCTACTCGGGTTATGAGGTAAAGTTTCTATTGTATTTTTGTGGAGAGTAAGAACAGGTCCTGAATGATGCCATGGAAATATGTTAGGATGAGCTGTTGTGGGGAGCTGCTTGGCTTCACAAGGCTACTAAGAACCCAATGTACCTTAACTACATTAAAGTCAATGGACAGACCCTTGGGGCTGCAGACTCTGACAATATCTTTGGATGGGATAACAAGCATGTTGGAGCAAGGATACTGCTTTCTAAGGTAAAAAAATCCACCCCTTTTCTTTTGCAGGGCTGCTGCTAACATCAACAATGGTTTCCAACTCATGTTTGTGCTCTTGGTTTTAGGAATTTCTTGTTCGGAAGGTGCAATCCCTGCATGACTACAAGGGGCATGCAGACAACTTTATCTGTTCTGTTATCCCTGGTTCCTCCTCTTCCCGTTTCACCCCAGGTAAGTTTCTTTTCTTTTCATTTCCTTTTTCTTACGCAACTATTAGCGTGTAAGGGTCATCTTTTGTTAACACAGGTGGACTTCTGTTCAAGATGGGTGATAGTAATATGCAGTATGTGACTTCCACCTCCTTCATACTCTTAACCTATGCCAAATATTTGACCAAAGCCCATGTGGTTGTGAACTGCGGTGGAACCACAGTGACTGCAAAGAGACTACGGGCTATAGCCAAAAAACAGGTACAGAAAAACTAGACCCATGAGGAGGGTGCTAATATATTCTATTCTGTTTCATAAAAATGTAAACTTTATTCTGATTAATGGATTGATCTTGATTTGTTGTTATTTTCAAGGTGGATTACTTGTTGGGAGAGAACCCCTTGAAGATGTCCTACATGGTGGGGTACGGTCTACGGTATCCGCGAAGGATACACCACAGGGGCTCATCTTTGCCGTCCATTGGCGTTCACCCTGGCAAGATCCAATGCTCAGCAGGGTTCAGTGTGATGGATTCACAATCACCCAATCCCAACATTCTAGTGGGTGCCGTTGTTGGAGGACCGGATCTGAATGATGGGTTCCCTGATGAACGGTCAGATTACGAACAATCAGAACCTGCTACTTATATCAACGCACCTCTCGTGGGATCCCTTGCTTATCTCGCACACTCCTTTGGCCAACTCTAGGAAACAGTGTCTCCAACTTGTGTGCGCACCTCTTATTTTAATTAAATATTAATATTAACCAGTTTAAGTGTTAACTAATTCCACTTTGTTGCTGTTGATTTTAATGGAAGAAGGTTTATTGTGAAGATTGAGTAATTTGAGGATGGGAATGTGAGAATGTATAGTAATGATGGTTTGTGGGGTTCCATAACAGAGGGCCTAATCCTTGAAAGTTGGAAGTAATGAATAGTTAATAAACAGTGAAACAGTGGCAGAAGATATAACTATATAATAATGAATGGGAAATGCTTGATTAATCCACATGAGATAGAAAATAATTTTGATTTGAATATTCTACTGGGTTACACATAACGAGCTTTGACCGTTGAAAGACACATAGAGAAATGTGGATGATAGGGTCTAAAAAAGCTGGTAAAGATTGACATGTGAAGTGTAAGAAGTAACAAGTAATGAGTGGTGGGAGGTTATACCTAAGATGGAAACACACATTCCTGCTCTCTGACTCACATAAAAGTTCAACACACACATTATTTCTTCCCCTGTAAATTATAAGAATAAGAACATTTACAGCAATTTTTCTTGCAAGTAACCACTCAAATTTCTTAATGAGAGTGTTAATAATAATCTAGTTGTTTGTTCCTTTGTTTAATTTGTTGGGCAGTGTTGTTCGCCTTTCAAACCGTTTTCTATCTGGAATTGGATGACGTCGTCTCTTTCAAAATATAATACTTTTTTATTATAAGAACAAGTTGTTTATATGAAGCTTCCTACTTAAATTTAAATTGAAGTGACTCTCCTTGTTTAAAATTTAAATTTTTCAATATTCATTACGTGAGGATTCAAGTTTTAGTTGTCATTTATTATAGTTATACATTTAATTTTATTCTATTAATTGATTTAGTGTACTGGTAATGAATTTAAAAATGATATAGAATGAGTTGAATAGTTAAATTTGACTTAAACTTAGACTTGAGTTGAACTCAAAAGAGATTAAGTATAACATATGAGACATGCATTTAGTAAGTAAAAACATATAAACATCACCTTTCTCCTAGCTTCCTCCAAAATCTCATCATTATCTTTCTATTATTCTCTTTAGCTTATATATTTATGCTTGATGTATCTCTTCCATTACTCACCTTCCTCAAAATAATATATATTTAAGTCAATGTACATTTAAGCCTTGAGTTACTAGAAACAAAATTTTAATATCAATTTTTCTAACAAGTTAGAGATTTCTTGGTGCGGTCATTTCCATCGGATAAATTCCCTTGAATTCTTTTATCAGTCATTTAAGCTTAAAATTTGTAACACCTCAAATCTATTTTAAATAATTCAATATGTGTTTTAACTTGACCTCTTAGCCATTCTAGTTAGAGCATATACTGTGGTAAATAGTTTCCTAAAGTGAAACAAATAAACTTTTTTAGTTTTATTTTAAAAAGTATTTATTTTAGTTTTTAATTAGGTTAAATTACAGTTGGTCCCCAATTGATTTAACCTTTTAAAATATGTCTTCAAGTTAAATAATAATCATAATACTTAGGTTAGACAAAAAATAAAGTAGGTCCTTACTGTTAGTTTGTGACAACATGAATTTACTATAAAATTATAATGTATGGTGATTTCAGAAACTCCATAGACAAATAAAAAAAAAATACATTGTCAGTTACTTAGTTAAAAAAATTAGTTTATGAACTTACAAAATTTCAAATAATTTCAGGATCAATTAAGTAATTTAATTAAAATTTTAATCTCTTCACAATTAAGATATAGAAAAGTGGATACACGGAAATAGAGCTTTGATTTTTTAGAAAATAATTTTGTATAAAATTTACTTTAAAATTAAAATTTACATAAATTTTGTTGTACTGTTTAAAAACTTACATAAAAAAACTAAACGTTTTCTTAGAGGATAATTTATATATATATACACACACACACTAATTTTAACTTTTATTTTTCTTCTTATTTATTATTTTAAAAGTACTTATACTAGATATCGTAAAACAAATTCTAACTTCATTGCACCAAAGTATTTTTAAGTGTTATTTTTAACGAGTATTCTTAAAAGCTTTTTCTCTAGTGAAATTCTTTTGAAAAAATATATATCTCCTATCTCTTTCGATCTACAAATTTTAGTTTATTAAATTATAACTTAATTTTAAGATTTTGAAAATATCAAACAGCAGTATTATACGATAATACGGTATTTATGAAATCATGTTATAGCATTTCTTTTTGTAAAGAAATCAAACAACAGTTTATGATTCCCTCTTCTATATATTCTATGATCTTAGTTAATGATAAAAGAGTTTTTTCAAACTTCAAATTCAAGGCCATTTAGCATGTAGTCTTACCCCCAACAGTGAATCGATCTCATCACTAGTTCCAAGATACTGAATTTTTTATTCTTACTCATCAGTGAGGATCACAATCCAAGTCTAGATCATTACCAACTACTGATCAAACGAAAACAGGAGACATACAAGTTCAACGCTCTCACATAATCTAAAATAACATAGATAAGTCTTCCATGAAACTCCTCAAGGTCGCATCACATCACAAGATTTGAGAGCACGAGAAGCAAACTTTTATTTGCATAGATTCTTATTATGTCTGCTGTCATGCCTCGGTAAAAGTATCTACTTAACTTGCATCATCCTTTGCTAGCGGCACAGAGTTTGCCTGCAAAAAAGGTAGTAGAGCACAAAATCAATGCTATAAGTAAGAAGTCACATGGCAAACCTCTTCATAAGAACTAATAATGCATTTAAGAAAAACGCCACACACTATTATTGACTGCAATTTAGTGAAAAGTTACAATATTTGGTTATAATTTTGCAGCTTTCAATAAATTCAAGCTAACAATAGGTAGTATGTCTGTGAAAAAAAAAAAAGGTAACTATAAATCACTATGATCCTACCAATCTCCACATGAAATGTAACTATGTGTTAATAACTCAGTTGTAATTTGAAAATTTTGATTTAGTCGTGAAAAGACAGTTGGGACATTAAACGTGTGGTGGGCAGAAACATGTAATCTCGTAATCCTGCATGAACAAATGCCATGTGACTCACCAAATCGCGGAACTTGAGGATATAGAACATCTCAAGATATCGTCGAGTTTCACGCCTCTCTAATTTGGAAACGTATTTCCAGAAACTGTAAACTCCCGCCAAAGTCATGAGCCTTTCGGAATAAATCTTCCACGTGTACCTGTTCATTTTAGCTGAGCTTAGCATTTGTCACAAGAAAGGCAATAAATTTTAGCAAAAATTACCTACCTTTCATAAATTCTTTGAAGACCACCATCAGATATTTTCTTCCAATGGCTGGGGTCCTTCTTGCAGGTCTGGAAGAATTCAACCAATAGCTCTGAAGCTTGATCAGGGTGATAAGGATCAATGTGAAATCCTGATATACCATGCTCAATGATCTCAGCAGGACCACCATTGCAAGTAGCAAATGTGGGGAGTCCACAGGTCATGGCCTCCACAACTGTAAGCCCAAAAGCTTCATAGAAAGCAGGCTGAAGCAATGGAGGAGTAGTTACAAAGAAAGCCTGAGAGACTAAATCAAATAGGAAAGAGATATCAGTGTAATTATAATACCTGAACGAAAGCACCTTGTGTGTCTGCTATGTAGCGATACAGCTCCCCGTTACGTGCTCTATTTGTTTGGGCAGCAATCCAACGAAAATCACCATTTAATTTGTACTCTTCCATGAGACTATGCATCTTCTCAATTTCTGCAATTTCTTCTCTGTCGCTGGACTTCTTTACATCAATGTAACCAGCTACTACAACAAGGTTGACCAGTTCCCTCAATTTGCTGTTCTTAGCAAAACATTCAACCAATCCTGTTATGTTCTTCACTCTGTCTAGCCTTGCCATGGAGAAAATTATGGGCTTTGACTTGTCATTCAGTGATCCACTGTCACATAGAGATAAACCCATTAGCCGTGGCATGCACATAACGCCAAAACACATCTTAACAGTTCTTACAAACAGCTTAAGTATTATATTCCTTATTAGGAATAAGTGTGTGGAGGTCTGAGTGGGTTTTCAAACAAGGGATCAGTACCGAAGGACAAGTTATGACTTGAAAGTGGAAGCTGATGGACAATACTTAAGATTTTGCATGATGCATAACAGACAACTAAGTCAACTTTCATTTATGTTGATCCTTTAGAGCATGGATGGTAAATGCAGAACTATTAAATTAATCATAAGATCAACTACACATGGAGATACGGATTGGTGTAAAAGTTTTGCAGCTGAAATAGACTCACATGTATTCATCAGTCTGTGCTGGATCATACAATAGCTTTTCAATTGAACCATGTAGGGATGTAAGCCTGTTCTGCTTTTCAGAGTAGGGGAAATATATTGACATGTCTGCTCCAGGAGAAACAATATTGAACTTGGGATCAAAAACATCAATGCCATGGACAACCCTATACAGCCCAGGAAGAGTAAAACCAGTGTGGCTCTCATACTGTCCAACGGTATTCTTCCTGAAATATAAGTGAAAGAAAATGAAATGAGTAGCATTAGCATACTGAAAACCAAAACATATATAAAGATTACTACGAAAAAACTTCAAATCTAAGTTAGCACCAAGCATGGATATCTGAGATGCCCAGTGAGATGCTTAAGCAAAATAGTAACTAGCCCACACGCCTGTCATAGAGGTTTCCAAGACAAAAGAAATGACTAGGTATATGATATAACTGAGAGCACTTTTGTAAGCCATAACTATTTATGTTATACCAAAACGAAGAATAAATTTCATGGTACAGTCATAGGTAATGAGCCAGGAGTAAACTCACAAGAGATCATGATAGTACCCTCCAACAGAAAATCTTACGACAATGGGTTTATATGTGTATTTTTCCTTATGTGTTGTTTATCTTGCTCGTTTTCACCAAGTGTGAGACTCTAAATTCACACTTAGATTCTTAGCATAACTCATAACATTAATAAGACATGTAATAAAGGGGAGAAAGGTGTAAAGCGATATCAAGAATTATCATTGTAACAATAGTAAGGTAAACATGCATAGTGAAAAATATACTTACGTTCCTGCAATCTCTTGGTAAGTACTGGTAATGATAAAATCAGCATTATTCATGGCTATTAGATCAGCAGTGAACTGGCATGAAAAGTGATATTTATCATCAAATTTCTTCCAATATATATCTGAATCCGGATATTTTGTCTTCTCGAGTGCATGCGCGATGGTGCACTACACATGTGAACATTCAAATCAATTTAAGGTGGATTGTCGGCAGTAGATAACATGAGCTTTCACATTTCCAAAGGCAAAGTAAAGATAAGAAAGAAGAGGGACAAGAACCTGCGTAACTCCCATTTTATAAGCCAATAAAGATGCAACAAGATTCCCATCACTGTAGTTTCCAATGATGAAGTCAGGATAACCTTGTAACTCAGCAGCAATTTCACTGGCAACATCCTGTTGACATACTCATCATCAATATTAAATGGAAATGATAGCACAAGCAGTATACGTTCTGAGTTACTCGACTCTTTAACAAATCTAAATTAAGCTAAGAAATTGTTTAAATCCTAATAATGATTCACGGTCAAGTGAACAATTCAAGCTATATATGTTTATAGTCTGTTACCTCTGAATAAGTCTCTAGATAAGGCCACACATCAAACCTTGAAATCCATTTTTTGAGAGTTCCTTTCTCTGATCTGAATGGAACTCGCAAAATATGAGTGTGGTCAGTACCACTGACTCTTTCAAGTCGTTGGTTGCAAGTTGTCCCCTTTGCATCAGGTATTAGCCTGGTAACCTTCAGAACAACAGAGAATTTAACTTGATTTGAACTCAAAAAACAATCAAATACAATAGCCTTATCAATATCAAAAGCAAGATCGAAAAAGTTACACTTACAATTAGAATTCTAGGAGTGAAATCCAGTCCTTGTTTCTTAATCCGAAGGAGCATCTCATTCTCAAGGGCACGCACTTGATCTAATATGTAAACAACCTGCATATAAAACCTTCCATGTAAGATAAAAGGATGGAAACAACTAAGGGAAACGAAAACAGGGGGCACTGAAACAACATATGCGTATCCAACTCAACTATTCTTTTCAGTATATGGAAAATGAGATACCTGCCCACCAGTGTCAGGCAAACCCAAGACATTGGCTTGTCCGAAGAAGCCATGAGGAGATAATATAACAACATTGAATACCATTGGCACTCTGCCAAGAAAAGTCTCTAGTGTGGAAGGATCAGGAGCCTGAAGAATATCCAGTAGCAGATGCATCGTTTCCAATACCCTTTCAGCAGTATCACCCCAACCTCTCTCAAAACCCATTCCTTGTAACCTACATTCAATCAAAGGAAAAAAAAATTAAACTAAAAATGTCCTACAAAATTCTCACAGCACTCTATTGCAAAGTGAATACACGTAAACCCGTTATCACATATAAGCTTACACATATTCAAACTCTGAATAGGGTGTATCACGTGGAATCTTAGAAAGATATTCCTCAGTCTTGGCCAGAGCAGCCTGAAGTTTGGAAATGTTCTGTATTCTGTCATTTAACATCAGAGCCTGTAACAAGGACAACAAGGGAGAGAAATTTTCACAATTACTGATTCCTCGTACTAAAACAAAAAATATATAAATAAGACATTGAGTACTTTTGAAAAGTACTCACTAAGAGAATATATATCACTAAGAGAAGTGCATAAGTTTCACTTTTGAAACAAGTTCATAACATAACAGAACACACTTACATGGCCCTTATATTTGTGAGCTCGGAGGAAATCAAGCAAGGGGTCCAAGGAATCTTTGTTGCGGAACATAATTGATGAAAGGTGACGATTGAGAAATTGGACACCATTGCCAATGGATGATGAACGGGATGGACGAGGAAATGAGGCATTAAATGGCTCAAAATCAAGTTCCAGTACAAAATTGTCATTGCTCCTAATGCACAATAAACAGAAACAGTCACCAATTTCAGAAACAGTCCAAGGTCAGAGTTTATTTCTTCAATGAAAGCTAAGCAGCATTTCTTACTTTCCATCCACAAGTTCTTCCTTAAAGCTGAGATATTCAGCAACGCTTAATTGCTCCACACTGAGTTCAGAGACATTAACACGGACATATTCCCAAACACCAGGTCTTGGACGAACTCCTATTGCCACAAAAGGAGGCAAAACTATGGCTTCCTGTCACAAAAATAATGCTACACCTTTTAATTCCATATCTTAAATCTTCCAATGTCATTGCCAAGTAACTTCTCCGAATATGACAGTTTCAATAACTGACAGTACCAACAATAGTACTGTGCGACAATGACAATAAAATGCTTTGTTTTGAAAAAAATTAAATAAAATATATATAATGGAAATGTGCAATATTAAGCCCTTATTGTTTGGGATATAAATCAAGGTCCCAGAGGCTTTGTATTTATTTTTTTAATACATACAAAAGCTGTTCATGAGAGATTATCACATAAGCTTTTAAATAAGGTTAAAGTTGGGTGAAATTTTTCATCACACAAATACTAACTTATTCAATTATTTAAAAAAATATATATTTATTATCAGGCCATCTAAATCTCCCTAATTAAACTGGATAAGCTTTTTTTAGTGGGACCTGAATGAAATTTTATCAAATCTTAACAAAACACTAAAAAAATCATAAATCTTTAAAATAGTATTTGATCTAAATTATGATAGAACAAATTACCTGTGCAGCTCTGACAATTTCACCGAAGGGACCATTTTTAAGGTCCAACTTTGCTTGATCGTCGCCAGGAATGTTGTCAAGTTCATCAATTAAGTTATGAGGTTGCAAAATCCCTTTCCCCTGAGCCACATACCTTAAAAAAAAAAAAACATGCAAACAAGCATGAGACATATACTAAGACAGATGTATCAAACACATAAAGAAAAAAATGTTAATTAATTAAAAAAAAAAAAGTGGAACTGATAAACAAAGAACCTGGAGAGAAGAGAAATGAGTTCGTTACGATGAGCTGAGAGAGTGTCTTCAACTCGGTCTCTGATACTGGGAAGCCGACCAAGCTTTGGTTTTGTGGGTGGTTGGGTAGACATGCCGAACACTGTTGTTATGTGTATATGTTCTTTAAGTTGTTCTACTTAACCATAAAACTGATTCAGATTGGATTTGGAGTTTTCAATTGTAAGTAGAAAAAACATGAGTTAAGGAAGAAAATTCTGAGGGGGCTGTGTTGTCGATCATCAGAGCCGAGTTCATTTATACAGTGAAGAGAGAAGCAAGGAGAAAGGTATACGTGTCAATCCTTCACTATTTTCCTCAATGATGTCGTTGAATAAGTATATTTATACTTCTATTACTTAAATAAACTGAATTTTGTGTAATTGGATTAATAATTACTTTTTGTTTTTATTTTAAAGAGATAGTCTAACTTGTTTTTTTAAGTTAAAATTACTATAAACTTAAAACTCAAATTAAGAGTTCTAAAAAATAGAGGAGAAATTATTTTATATTTTTAAGGCGCAGGTTCCTTAAAAAAAATAAAACCTAGTGTAAGTTTTTTAAGTTTTTGTCTTGTCTTGTTTTAAGTTTTTTAATTAATTAAAAAAAACTGTTTTTACCTTTTTTTCAAACAAAAATTAATTCCTTAATTTTTCTCAAACAATTGATGTAATAAAATTTATAGAATAATGTAAATAGAAACATGTATTTTATATAGCTTAACAACTAGTAAAATAATATTCCGTAAACACACTTAAACAGCTTGAGTGTTTGTGTTTTAAGGGTATATGGTTTCTTTTTTTCTCTTGTTCAACATTATTTTTCACAGTTTTTTAAAGTGATAAAATAAAATTTTAATAAAAGGTTACTGACAATTTGTTTTTATATTTTATAATGATAATTTAAAAATGCTTTTAATTGATTAAAACTGGAACATTTTACTTTAAAATGATCATTACATGTCAATTAATATTAAAATTGTACTCTAAAGATAATGTATATCATATTAGAAATCAATATCATTATTATCTTAACCTTATACCATTTGATTAGAAGATAATATTACGCTAAAATATGGATTTAATCATTTCTTTTTGACAAGCTAAAATCTTAACACATTTTTTCGTTTTCGGAAGTGAACATAGTTTGATAGCAAGTTAAATAATAGTTATTAGAATAAATTTTTATATAAATTTAAGTCAATATTATAAAAAAAATTATTTTAGAATATAATTAATGTTATGTCCATACTCTTTAAAAAAATTACTTAGATACTAATTTTAACTATCAAATAAAATGATTCCTATTAAAATAATTACTAAATTAGATTTTTATTATTAAATAATTATAAAATAAAAATAATAATTAAATTTAATAAATAATTAAGTCAAAGATAATTAATATCTAATATTAATTACTAAAATTTTAATCACTTATATTATTAAATTTTAAATTAATCTTAACTTAATTTTTTATTAAAAACCGATAAATATGTAGAATATACTAGGTGTACACATTGTAAAAAATCTTAAAAATAAGAAAAAAATTATAAAAAAATAAATAATAAAAAAACGATGCATAAAAAAGGTTTCAATTAGAATAATACATTGATCTTCTAGATGAACCATCACACTATTAAAAATGGTATACGGTCACTTCTTAAAATTACAATTTAATCCTCAAAAGTATTTTAATTATTTAGTAAATAAATAATTACTGAATTAATTCAAATAAAACTTAATTTAAATTTATAATATATAATAACCTCACTTCTAATGTCAAATTTATTCAAATAAAAATGAATGTGACTTTAAATTCAAATTAACTTGATCCGATTAAATATATTTAGATTTCAAATCCAATCTATTGGATACATAGTTATCCACCCCTAATCAGTTGAAAAATGTCTTTTCTTTTTTACAATTCAAACTAAATCACTTATAATCCTTAAAAAACATACACTTAACATATATAACAAATTATTTTTTATATAATTGAGTATAACTGCTGATAATATATATATATATATATATATATATATATATATATATATATATATATATAATTGAGTAAAACGGTATTTAATTTTGAGTTTAACTACTGATGAGTCAACGTTTGCTTAATGTGTAATCTTAATTTTTATGAAAAATTATGTCTAAAACTATAAACACGCGTATAATAAATTGTAAAAATTTGTTAATAAGGTATTTTTCAAACAGTGTATTGGTAATTGAAATTTTATACTTTCTCTAAAACAAATTTCTCGAAATATTTTGTCTAATTAAGGGAGTTCGTGTTAATTAATGTTATAGGAAAACGAAAATTCTCTTGGAACAGAGACAGATACCCATTAGGTCATCAACCTACTCCAAAGACATTCATGAATCTATCTATTCACTATAAGTTCTTTAACCATATCTTTTGTGTTAGCATCATGAATAATCCAATAAACAATTTCAAAAGTAAAAATAAATGGCCACCACCACCACATCTTATCCTAAACTTTTTCAAAATAATAAAACCTTGTGCTTGTGCCTTTAATGCACTGATTAATGATTGCAAAGGAAGAGACTGATTTGGTAGTGGCTGGCACCAAAAAAACTCACTGGGTTTCGCTTTCTTTGTCCAATATTATATTGAACTCAGCACTGTTACTATTTACTTTGATGTGCTAGTTCCTGGTATATGCACCATGATCTTGTGCTAGTGTCTGGTATATGCACCATGATCTTATCCATTCAGAATATGCCCATGGTTATATTCTGTCATATCACCTTCGATATTCTGTGTGCCATAATTGAACTACCTACTCTGTTTTTGAGATAAAACAACACACTTATGCTCTGGGATTTGACTAAAGGGCATTTTTTTTTTTATTTTAACTTGGACCTTTTTTTGACGTAAAGGAACTTAGACTATTTTATTTGGACAAACATTTTAAAACAATACGTGGCCGAGACAAAATTTGGATTGTATTTTTTATGATATCTCATATAAAAAAATGATGAATCGCTTTGAAATTTTCATTTCCACCTTCTATGATAACATTTTTCGGTGAAACTTTAGTTAAGATAATAATATAAATTGTTTTGGTGAATGTAAGTAATTAAATTACATTCTCTTACCTTAAAAACATGTTTTACACTATATGTTCCTAGTAGGATATGAGTTATGTGGGTGGGGTTGAAAACTTGTTATTTTGAGACATTTGTCTACTTGGATGGTCTTGTTATATTGAGGTACTTGTACAAAGGATCATGAGGATCAAGTGTGTAAGCAAAGGATAAAAGAATATTAGTTTTACCTGTGAAAAATACTTCTCTATTTATAAAAATAATAATAAATTTTTATTGTATTGGACCTGCCTAGAATTCATTAAGAATTAAGATACATGATTAATAACTTTTTTAAGAATAATAATATTTATTAGTTTGGTTAATCTTAACTTTAGTGAGTACGTCTTTAAGTTTTCGTATAGTCACTGATTCCACTCTTATTGATTTTCATGGGTGAAAAACTTCTTAGACTATATATTATTTCTATTTTGTCTATTAGGCAAGAAGCTTCATTGGATAGGGTTGAGAAATAAAAACCATTACACTCTTACACTTTCTATCAACATCTTATAAACATTTATTAAAAGACTGATAGACCTAAATTTCTCAGGTTTTGACTCTATGTTCATTGTTTACTCCATAAGTCATTTATAAATGAGCCATTAATGAGACCCACCACATCCCAATGACTGTTATAGAAAATAAGTTAAAAGTAACAATTTATTATAACCGATATTATAAAATTTGATTCACATCAATCTGTTCCAGTCTAAATTGCTAGTTAGATAATTTATAATAATTTATACTTTTTTTTAGTAAAAACAAAATGATTTCTATTTATACTTTATTTCTTTTTATTTCACTCCAATTCATTTCATTTAGATAAATTTTTTTTACTCTATCTCTCTTCTTTCTTTTTTTTCTTCCCTTCTCTCTTTTTTTTTTTTATGTTCAAACAAAATATAAAAGAAAACAAAAGAATACATTCACACATGTAATTAATTTTGGTCCATATGTTACAAACCTTATCCTTATTGGTCCTTTTATTATTCTGTCTTTCTTCTTCTTTTCTTTTTTCCTAAAATGGTAGTTTCTGAGCAAATGTTCAGCAAGTAAATGTTTTAATAAGGCATATGCATATTCCTCATTTATGCCCTCCTTTGCCTGAAAATTAGTAAAGTCAATTTATATTTGCCTACACCAAGCTCATCTCTTGCACAAGACACGACACCACACTAAATAACACCAAACACTATGATCACACAAAAATAAGGACATGTGTCTCTTTCTTTCTTCAATAGTTATGAGGTTATGATACAGTTCCTGAACTTTCCAGATGGGACCAGCTTGGTTTGTGCAAATATAATTTCTATAATTTATCTCATACTAACCACTAATTTATGAACGTTATTGATATTATGGCCACCTAGCATACTAAACTAGTCATAGGTGTCATCATCCACATTATAGTGACTTTTTTCTTTTCAAAGGAGTGACTTATCAATTTTATACTGCACTTAAATAATTTGATCTTAAAACTCTTTATTGAAGAAATTGTTTACATATAATTGTATGTGCCCCTATTTAATAATCCATTTTGTATGAAGGTTCCATACCACTGTTACCATTAAAATTGACATGGTGTATTATTTTAGTAGAACTTTCTGAACAACCTTGGCTGTCTAAGTTAATTGAGTTGACAGTTAGCAGAACTGGAATGAATGATGGATAGCAAACTAATGTTTGATTGATTAAATTATATGTTGGTATAAAATTGTATAATTAGATTTTTTTTAATTTAATTCTAATTTATAGACTTCTGTTATTGTAGTAGTGCGCTGCAAAAGTTAAGGGCCGGATAAAAAGATTATAAAAAATAGTTTAAAATATAAGGTAATAAAATATTGTAAAATACAAAAATGTATTTTAAGTATTATTTTTTTTAAAATAATATGAAAATACAATCCACTATCCATAACTTTTTTTAACATCTACGTTACATAACGATAAAAGGCTAAAATTATTTTAATATATATGTATATAATATATTTAAATTTGTTTATTAATATTATAATTAAAATAATAAATAAATTTTGATATTTTGTAAAAATATTTAATTTAAATTATTGCATATTTTATTAATTATCTCGTAACAGTATACCAAATCACAATCAAATAATAATAGTGTTAGAATTTTCATAAAATAAAAAAATATTACGTCTTGACTAAGAATCTGATCCAACAATTGATAATTTACAATAGAAAGATAAACGTTTCATCTAACATATTATTTTAAATATAATTTTCTATTAATATTTTATAATAAAATTTTAACTTAAAATTTATTTATTTTTTATCAATATTTATAAATAGTAAACCATTTTTTAGTTTTATTATATCAATCATATAAATTAAATAAATCTTAAATTTTTCACTCAATTTCAATCCAGACAACTTCACTGTATACTTTGATTTTCCTCTTTCTTTTCAATTCCACCTCACATATCCAAACAAAGTTTGATGTAAAATAGCTTTTCATATGTTAATCCAGATACATAGTTTTTCATGTGAATAATAATAAAGTTATTTATATAAAATAACACTGTTTTTTTTTATTGTAGTCTCTTCTAATAGAATAGGTGTGGGAATTACAGATTTCACTATTTCCTTTATATACATTTCTTCAGTCATTGCTCCTCTTCCGTTATTCTTTTAAGTAAAGATGGGCTAAATTTGATTTGGAAACAAATTATAATTGAAGTTTCACCTACTTATTTCATTGGTTTTCATTACAAAATTCAACTTGATTTGTTCAAAAAAATATAATACCTTAACTTTGACTTATTTATAATTTAATTAATTTTGATTCTGTAAAAGTCTACTTTTCAATTTTATCACTATAACAGTTTAGAATTATTTTAACCCTAATTTACTAGAAAAGATATACATAAACACAAAAAGTATATATGCTTTTACAACAAAGAGCAAAGATAATTGCGATATATTTATATATTATGGTATATATACTATATAATTCTTATTATTTTTCTTTCATAAAACAAATATCATATATATATATATATATATAATTATATGAAAATTAAAACACTGATATCAAAAAACGATGTCACTATGTATTTTTTTAGTGATATTTTATTTTATTTTACAGAAATATTTTAGTGACATTATGTATTGAATTTTCACCTGTTTATTTAATTGACTTTAACTTTAAGTTCGAGCTTGATTTTTTAAAAAATATATTATACTTAAGTTTGAGTTATTCATTTCATTAATAATTTAATTAATTTTTATTTATAAAAAGTGAATTATTTTTTAAATTTATAAAAAATTAAATTATTTTAATACTAATATACAAACTAAAAAATATAAATTATCTTTTCTTCTTAATTCGTAAATATAACTTAATATTAATTAAAAATCTGAACTTTGAAATGCATATGCTATTGTTTTAATAAAACATTAATGAGTCTCGAGCATTACTTGCATATTTTTTCCTCTAAACAATTGGGCATGTCAAATTTTGAATTAAACGCATTTTAAGTATCACAAAGTTTAGGTTCTTGCACAATATTTTATAAATAAAAAGTATATTTTTTATCAACTTTGTTTTTTCTCTAGTTTTATAAAATGTTTTTATCTTCCTGTAGTTTCAATTTTTGTATTGGTCAAGACCATTTGTGTGCAATGCAAATCAACATTTATACCCAAACCAGGAATAAAAAACAAATATTCAAATGTGTTTGCACAAGCTCCTGAAGGAGTTACTCTTGATAAATAATAACCTTTTAATAAAAAATTAATTCAACAAACTTTTAAAAAAAAAATATTTTGTCTAAAATAAACTAAACTAAATACCAGTGTCAGTTATAATATATATATATATATAAATATATATATATATATATATATATATATATATATATATATATATTATTTATGACAAAAATTGGGTCAAAAATGAGTTGCTTCTAGTTTCAAAAGGTGGTTCGGGTTCTTTATTTTTGGGCAAATTCTTCCTGCACCTCCTTGATTTCTTCCTGCACCTCTACAGATAAAGTAACAATACTATTGCTACACTCATTTTCATCTTCTTGAATATATTGGATTATATAATATAATTTAAAAAAAAATGAGAATACATGAGAAGAGAAAAAAAAACATGAAGGTGGAACTTCTAGATACCGTTACAGATAAGTGGAATTTTTTCTATTCTTAAACCTTATTTCGTTAAACCTACCTTATTTCGTAATGATTTTTATTTTTTCATTAAAATATCTATATTGCAAACAAACGTTTTTATGGGTTAAGATTGGAAAAAAAAGCATAATATTATATAATTAATATATTTACACTTTTTAATAATGCTTATATTGTGTATTTTGAATTGCAGTAATTTTTTTTGTTTTACATGTGGCCCATATTAATACTGATATTTAGAACACTTTGATGTGTTTTGTGTAAAATTATACCAACACTGATATGATAATTTGTAGAAAATAAGTTTAATTAAACATGAATAAATACAAAATATATAATAAGAAAAAACTAAAGATAAAGTGAAATCAAACAAAAAGTAATTGGTAAAGTCCTCTACGGTCTCATCTTCCAATCATGAGGAAGGTTATTAAACAAATATTTGAATTATATTCAGGTTTGAGTTGTATAAAAAAAATTAAGTATTTTAAAAAAATAAATTATTATATTATTTTAATACGTAAAAATTGAATTTCTTCTCAACAAAATCAATTAAAATAACTGGATTATAACTTATAAAAATTAAAAAATATAATTTAAAATAAATTGTTTATTTGCAGTAATTCAAACATTGCAAATCTAAACATACACAAAATTTGTAACGAGAGAAACATACAAAATACTCTCATGTGTTCCTCACTAACTTAATTTTATTATATCATCCTTTACGACGAGAGTTACATGACCAGTTTTTCAAATTATTTTTCTTTAAGAATTTATTAATGGAGATATATTCTAATTTTCGTGCCACAACATGGAAGAATCCTCGTCCAGAACATAATAAAAACATGTATAAATATGATTTTTCAAATTAATAGAATAAAGACCATAAAATAGTTAACTAACCAATGACCTTGAATTTATTCAACCAAGTAAAACTGGAATTCATAAGATTAAAAGAAAAACTAATAGGCGTAAGTCTTGAAAGAGAAATAAACTTTTTATTAAAACTAATAAGAGTATTTTATTTTATAAACATAAATTAAAACTATTACTTAAAATTACATTCCATGGACACATGCCAACTCATCTTATTCCTTAAATGTATACATTGTTTACTTTTTATTAATCTTCTTAAGTTTTGCATACTTATAAGGTATTACAATCATAGATTATAGAATCAAAATCAATTCACCATCTAATCGACAATACTAGCCATATTATAATCAGCACAGGCAAAATCAAATATAATACTTTTCTTTTCTAGCTAATTTTTAAACTTTAGAAAACATTATTTGTGTGTGTTTTTCTTTCTTTTTCTTTCTTTTACAAAAGAAACATTTGGAATCCTTCTTTATAATTAACCATATAATATTTATTTCCTTTTTTATTAACTTGATTTTCCTTATTCTTTATAAAAATAATAAAGTTCACCTTATCCTCTTCCCTTAATAGTCTTTCTTCTTTTTGAACACACAATCATCAATAATGTATTAATAGATAATTTATCCTTATATATATGATAAAAAAAATTGAAAGAATGTATTTATGAGTTAAAATGACCAATTAGCTTCAACAATTTCCTAATCTACTTCCTGCTTTAATCTCCATACATTTCTCAGCTATCTTTGCCGGTTCAGAAGGTCTTGTTGTCTGTTGAGTTCTCCAAATGCTTATAATCCCAGGAGGGGGTCCTGCATGCACTCTAACACTTAAGTCAGATAGTAAGGGTCCGAGTAATACAAGGTGAGTAAGATAAGATTGATAATACCTTATTTTGTAGGATTATTTTTTTCTTTTATAGGATTTTGGATGGGCCTTTTAAGTGAATGGATTTGAAGCCCAACTTATTAGTATATTATATGAACTACTGTACATAATGTTCCGGTTGATAGTTGTCATGTGGTAATCTTGTTAGTGTCACATGTTTAATGATTATTGTTGGGTAAGGTGTACTGAACTTATGAGAATGTGTCAGAAAGTACTTAGTCAGCGACACATACACTCCATTTTCATTATTACCTATATCTGTTTAGTCTGTCATCACATAGAAATTATGCATTTATTGGAGTGATCGGCCTACTTATAATACATATAATATACTTAAAAATAAATAAATATAATAACCTTTAAGACCTTATACCATATGTCTCTGAATATGATATAATTATACACTCCTTTAATCTTAACGAGTTCAAACATTAAGAGTGTCAGACAAAAATTTTTAGATGTTATAAAAATTTTGGTAAATCCTTAACATAGTGATTGCGGGTGACAAAATCATAAATTTCATCTTAAACTTTGTTCTTTATCAATCTTCAAACATTAGTATCTTTCCTACTTTTTTAAATATCAATCCGTATAATTCTGGTAAC
>Ga0099824_1003174_pt1 | contig 24034 bp, 11 predicted proteins | sample SiratrowhiteBW_FD_76837 | JGI IMG/M metagenome (GOLD analysis project Ga0099824, IMG submission 76837) | Root nodule microbial communities of legume samples collected from California, USA - Siratro white BW | ecosystem: Host-associated > Plants > Roots > Nodule | place: USA: California...
AAAAAAATATCATAAAAATGTAAAAAAAAAAAAAAAAAAAAATTAAAACTATTTTTTTTATTAAAATTTTTTTTATTAAAAAAAAAAAATTTTTTATAAATAAATTTTTTGTTTTTTAAAAAAAAAAATAAAAAAAAAAAAAAAAAAAAAAAAAAAAAAAACTTAAACTGCTTATTTTAATGTACTTTTTTTTATGGAGATCACAAGTTTTTTTAATCAGAGGCATTGATGTTTCATAGAAAAGCACTTTAAATTCAATTGATGGTAACATTGTATAATATAAAAGCAGTAAAACAATATAACATACAAGACCAAGCATCTACTTGCCTTGACATTGATCAACCAAAAATACGTCTTATTAAACAAAGTTTACGGTTTAGATTAAGTCTGACACAAAGCATGAAGGATGTTGGACAACGCTAAAAAAATTTTACATTGTTAAAACAAAGTAATCTTATGACACAAATGGATCATAAAAATAAACAACGAATGATCTATTGTTGGTGAATTCACATAAACTTCAAGCAATATATCGAGTGTGTTCGAATGTTTTTTTATACTATTTACATCAAATTAACACGGATCATGTCAAAGCTAAAATGATTATTTTTTTTCTTTTGCAAGGACTTGAAATGAAAAATTTAAATTATATGCATGTTTTCAAATTGAAATAAGACCTTCATTCTATCACTTCTTTATTATCTTAATTTTAGTCTTGAAATTTTTTCCTATTACTTAGTATGCTATCAATGATTATTATTATATTTTATTCTCTGTAGAGCACATTTTCTTTAATTTAGAGGAACTAAATCCATAAAAAAAATTAATATATCTATTAATTGTTAATCTTATTATTTTCAGGATTTCAATTTTTAAAAAAGTAATAGAAAATAAGAAAGTATATATATAAAAAAAGTGGATAAGGAGCTAGTGAGCGTTGGTTCAAATTGGGCCTTATTAATATTTTTCCGAGGACGTGTTCTTCCACCACTATCCTGCACCTTCATATTTTTTTAAAATACTGAAAATATTTTTACTGGATTATATAATTCAATATACAACTTTTAATATCGAATTATATAATTTAACATATATATATATTTTTATATTAAATTGTATAATTAATATAATTTTTTTTTACATTTCGGATTTATAATCTGCTATACAAATTTTGTATATTCAATATAAAATACAAAAAGTTTAAAGGATATATGATTTATTTATTTTTCATTAAGAAAATAATAGTGAGTTTGCTGTACATACGGAAGAGGTACAGGAAGAAAGTATGGAGGTACAAGAAAAAAAAAAGTATGGTTCAAATTGGGCCTTATTAATATTTTTCCAAGAAAATAAAGCCTGGTCCAGTCCAGCCTCCATGTAAACCCTAGTTCCCAAAGCCATTAAAACGCAGGGCATTCTTATTTTCGCGGCGCACAACAGAACCCTACGTCTTCAGATTTCGATCGCACGCGCCGTCACAATGGTAACCTTCTCCGTCATCTTTGTTTGCTTCAATTGTTATTCATCATCACTAGTTAACTATGCTATCACCATCTCATCTGCCTTAGACATTTTTTTTATCTTTCGAAATCAATTAAATCATGTTAAGGCCCTAGCTAAGTGACTTAGATTCGGAATTATGGAATATGCCTCTGTTGTGTTTGGTAAAATGTTAGAACTTGTCTTATTATCGTCGTGAACAGGTGAACGTTCCAAAAACAAAGAAGACATACTGCAAGAGCAAGGAGTGCAGGAAGCACACTCTGCACAAGGTTACCCAATACAAGAAGGGTAAGGATAGCATTGCTGCCCAGGGCAAACGCCGTTACGATCGCAAACAATCCGGTTATGGTGGACAAACAAAGCCTGTTTTCCACAAGAAGGTAACTCGTTTTGTTCCTTTTCATGTATCTGCGTCCTATTTACCAGTCCATGGAATTAGAAACTTTTGTTTTTGTTTGCTGACAGAAATATTTTATTTATTTTTTATTTAATAGGCTAAGACCACTAAGAAGATTGTCTTGAGGTTGCAATGTCAGGGTTGCAAACATGTCTCCCAACACCCAATTAAGGTCAGTGTGTGGAAAATGTTACATTTTTTTTTTGGTTTGGTGTTTTTTTTTTTTTTTTTGGCTTGGGATGTATGTGGCTAATTGTTGGTTTTTGTTTACGTTGTGCAGAGGTGCAAGCACTTTGAGATTGGTGGTGACAAGAAGGGCAAGGGAACATCACTTTTCTAGGTTGGGAATTAGGATCTGCAGCTTTTGTGTTTCTGCAATGTTGGAATGTTTTGTTTCTCTGTGGATTTATTTGGTAGTTATATTTTATTATTTGGCAATACCTTGTTATGCAATTGAGAAATGAGAACTATTGCTAATATCAGTGAGTATTTGTTTCCCCTCTCTTGAATTTCACTTATTGCACCATTCATCTATTCTTGTGCCTCTGGGTTACCTAGTTATTCCAGGTGCCTCGGATAGCTGTCTATTTTTTGTGATAGTATGTGTTAAGTGCTGTCCGAAAAGTGTCCTTGCACTTTCTTGGGTGTTGAAACGGTTTTACTCTTGACTACAGTAATGAATGGTTATATAGTTATGAAGTGGTAGCTACTTGTGTCTAAATGTTCAAATAGCCATTGATTTGAAAGAGCCATGGTTTTGTGAGTTTTAGTGATTTTAATAAGTTTGTGGCTCTTCCATTCGGTGAAATATAATTTTCTGGAATTTGATGAGTTTATGATAGACCGCCGCAGCAAGTTAGGTAAGTTGTCTGTGAAATTATCTGAAATGTAAATTGCGAACAATTATTTATAGTTTGAGTTCCTTTCTGAGTAGAATATATATAATGGATAATGATATTATACCACAGCATTTTTTAATTTGTCTTTTTAGGGTAGAGGTGCTAATCGTCTGTTTCAGTTTTAAAGTAAGAGCAAACATAAAATGTTAGTTGAATGTATTCATGATATGATATTAAATTGAGCTACAAAATTATGTTAGGTAAATGTTATTTTTGTAATTCAGTGTAGTTTGTATAAATAATTGGTACTAGCGGCATTACAAATCCGTCTTTGTTGGAGTTACTATTTTCATTCTCTCCATAAGCTTGCAATGTTCCTCTCCTACTTGATGTGGCTAAAGATTAAAATGAAAGGTAAAATCACTACATGGGTGCATTCTCTCTACCTTATGATGAGAGGAGTAATAAGAACTAATAGAAAGAAATGTAAAATGAGGTAACTAAGTATTCAAGAAACGTTAAGCAGTTTATGATTGATTGATTATTTAATTTTGCCTTTAAAATTGGGCGACATTTGTACTTAAAAAATAAACCTAATGTAGTTGAACTTTTAGTTGTTTTGCTTAAAAAAGTGGACTTAAATTATATTTTGACACTATTTGATGTAATTTATATCTTAAAAGTAAGATCCAACATTCAAGATTAAAATCAATTGAATTTAGATTATCTGTATAATTGAGAATGGCACCTAAACTGAAGGAATATAAGGCACCGACAAATGTTATTGAATTGAAATGTTATACTCATTAAACATTACTGTATGTAGTAAAGATTTGAGTTATTGAATAATTAATGTCATTATTAATTTGATAAAAGGATGGGTTTTAAATTTAACTAATGTAATTAAAATTAGGTTCGTGTGAATTGGATTGAGTATACTTATTCAGGAAAGAAGGCCAATTTCACTTTTAGGAACAGGGAAAAGTAAAGATGGCGAGCTCTTTTAATGTGTCTATGGGGGAATAATACTACCTTTCTGAAGTGGGCAACGAAAGAAAACAGTTAATAGATTAGATTTTTCTGAAGTGGGCAACGAAAGAAAACAGTTAATAGATTAGATTTTTTGTAGCGATCTTGGCATTGTTAATCTTTAATGTGTTTTTTCATTCGTATTCTAATAAAAGATTGATAATGTATTTCTAATTGAATAAGTAAAATTGTGTCACTCAGAATAGGGAAAAAGAGTGAGAGGGAGTAGGGACAGGTCCCAACGAAGGAAAACCAGTCCTCTGTCCTAGTCAACGTTAAAAGTTGCTGTAATTTTAGTGATACCCTCCATTGTAAGAATTATTATTATTGTTAGAGTGAAGTTTTGCGAGTGCTGCTTGTCCTTGCATGCCATCCTTTGCATATTGCTGCCACATCATCTGTTCTTCAACCAAAAACATCTGCTTCTTCTCCATCTCTGACATTTGAACGTAAGACGGAGGTGGCACAGCCAATGAAGCTGCAAATGGATCTGAATTGTAATCTCCAGGTCCTGATGTTGGGGGTGCTGGCAATGCTAGCATTGAAGGCCTTCCAGCTGAACCAAGTGCCATACTACTATCACTTCCACTTCCCCCGTACCCTACTTCTTGCATGGCCTTATTCATCTCTCCTTGTTTATACATGCCATCCAACAACAATGTATCAAAGCCACCACCATATGTAGGCTTTTGGTTGGACAAGTTGGTCGTTGATTGCACAAGTGCTGTTTCCCAATCTGCCTCTTCATCAAATGCATGCCATGGAAGTGCTTGTGTTGCACCTGGTGCTGCTGCTGCTTCTCCATTAAACAAGGCCAAGGATAGTTTATCCCCTTGTGCTTCACTTGTCATCGTGTCATCTCCTAAATTCAACAAATCACCCTCTGTCTGCACAACCTTTTCTTCCTTTGGCTCTTCCTTCACTTCTTCAACCGGTTCCTCCTTGATTTCCTCAGCTGGGGGTAATGCCTTCGTTGCATTAGGATCCTCTTCCGGTTCTGGTTCCGGTTCCGGTTCCTTTTCTTCTTCCTCCTCTTGTTCTTCATTCGCTTGTTGCAGTAGTTCAGGTCTGCTGCATTGTGCTAAGGCCGACTTGTCCTTGATAAACTCTTCCATGACCTCTAACTTCTTTAACGTGATCCTTTCAATCTCAGGGTACTCCGAAGAGCGTGCAATTCCAATGTTCTTGGACCATCCGTAGAAGAGGTCTAGCTCATCAAATTGCTTCCCAACGCGGCAAAAAATATCATACACCTTCACACAATCCTGTACCTCCATGTCAGGGAACCGATCAACCAAGACACTCAGTATTTCTGATATATCATAATATATCTGAAAACTTTCCTTCACCATCGGGTAGAGAGCCACTATCACAATTCGATGGTTCTTTGCTGCCCCTGTTGCATGGAAATAACCAATAAGATTGCTTTATGCATGTGCAATGTCTAAAACAGTAATTGGAAAGATTCTGATTATTCATGATAGTAATGCATCTTTAAACAGGAATGTGAACTGATTGATTTACACACAAAAATAAGGTTACTTGATCAAATAAACACGATTAATCAAGATGAAAGATAATAAAGGACGCATTTTGGAAGGAGATTTTTTTCGTCCAATGATCGCAATCACAAACCTGTAGGGCGGCAAGCTAAAAAGCGCTCAAGAAGCAAGTGCAAATGCTGCATTTTGGAAAAGATTTGCTCTAACTTCATGTCACGTACTGGTGTGGATCTTTGCTCTAACTTCACGTCACGTACTGGTGTGGATCTTACAACCATTTCTTTTTCTATTTCTCTTTCTCTTTCCCTCTCCTCATCTTCATCAAAACTATACATGCTACGCTTCCTGCGCCGGCTTTGCATCTTATACTCAAGCTTTTCATCTAGATACAATGCACACGTGCGCACAAACGCAGAGAAGTCCCATGAACCAGATTTGGAGTTGTCACGAAAATCCGACATGTTGAGAAGGCGAGTCCCACGTCGAGTAGAGAAGAAAATTTCCTGCTCGTACGCAGGATCACCATCTAATAGCAGCCTTTCGATCAAAATAAGTGTTTTGAGAGCCACGGTCCAGCTTTTGGTCTTGTTGAGACGCCTTGCAAGGGTGTTAACACATGCACTGATGAATGCTCGAGAGTAACATGTGAGGCTCAGAATCTCCCTTATGTGCTTCTCTTCAGCAGGGTATTCATCGTGCCTCGTTGCCTTCACAATCGCCACATCAAGGTCTGCAAGTGAGGCACTGCTTCCCACCTTCGCTAGGCCTATGCTTGTTTGATCCTTCACTGCCCCAAGGGCTCTTCTCAGTTTTGAGCTTGGTGGCATGCTTTGCTTTCTTTACCTCCTAGATATATTCCAATTTCCTCAGCTTTTTGCCACCCAAAATCTTCTCCACTTTCTTCAATATCACCCGCTAAAATATGTTCAAAATCACCACACCCTGCAGATTTATTTACTTTGTCAAGTTCATCATTTCAACATGGTATTTCAAAGGTCTTAACTTTTCATTCATGCAGAAACTATTGTAACGTGAACTTGCTTATATATTCATATCAGTATGGTAAGATAAAAAAAGTGGGATGCTTTAGAAATAAGCCATGATGATTCCAACCTGCTTGGAGAGCACCTGAGGGAAGTAATTAAGATTTGTGAACGAAAATTTTTTGTGAAGTAATCACAAATGTTTACGGATATCGATCTCTGGCATGTATAAAATGTTGTCTTTGTTGGAATATTCATGCCAGATGTTTTCAGATGAAAATGAAAAAGAAAAAAGATGAGGAAGGAAAAGGTAGACAGTTGTTTGTATCTGTCGTATGATTCCTCTTCCCTTTCTTCTGTTACTGTCTGGGGCAAGCATTACAACCCCTGAGCTCAATTTGGTTAAGCATTCTCCGTTTTCTTAGCATAAAAACATGGGAAACAAAGGAAATGCAATGATATTATTATTGTATGCGTTAATACCCATTAGAAACCAGTTTGACTCTACTCATTACAACTGGGATTTGCCATATTTGGTACGATCAATGTTTAGCTTTTATTTTCTCATCACCCTTTGACCTTTTCAACGCCAACGTTTCCTATGTTTTAATTCATTTTCACTATCCAATCCAATTATTTATCATATAAGTTTTCTGATCACGAATCAGATTAAGTAAACAGACAAATAAGGCTTTTTTTAGAGGGACGCAAATGTGGTTAAACCTTCAAGTTCTCCTAATTCATCCCTCAAAATGCTCAACTCTGGTTAAAATCCTCAGTCCATAGAGCATGGTTGGGCTTTGTAAAACTGTACCAAAGAAGTAATGGGTAACACGATCCAACACTGCAGACCATAAAAGTAATAAGTTATGTTACTTGTTAAATATTCAAATTTAATAATAATAATAATAATAATAATAATAATAATAATAATAATAGTTTAAATACTTTTAAGATATTCTTCTGAAACTTACAATTTTTAAACACTTTAAGATATTTAAGATATTATTATGATTACTAAAAAGTGAGTTAAGAAACTTTAATACGGTCTGGAAATGCTTTTCATATTTTATTTGAGTAAATGATTAAGTTTTTTATAAATAATTTTAAGACAATAAAATAAAAAATATAATATAATTCAATTTTAAAGCTATTCATATATATATATATATATTCTTTTGTAAGTTTGATCATTTTCTAAAAATTTATACGTAAGTAAATCTAAAAATATCACTTAAAATAATTTATATTATGTGTATTATTATTTAATTTATTATTCTGCAAACACTAAATATTAAATATAATAATGATAATAATTCATCTTGCTCTTATTCTATTATATCCTCTTGTAATCTTCATAATGTAATATTAGATGCAATTTGAGAATTTCAACTATTTTCACTTTCTAATCTAATAATATTTAAGAGCTCAAAATTAATCCTAAAATTATCTCACAATAATACAATAAGAATTTTACTTTTATAAACCATTAAACTTAATAACTGCTACATCAAGTACTCCAGTAACAAAAAAGATCCCATAAAAATTAATTTTTATGAAACACACAACAGGAACAGAGAAAATTAGAATATATAGCATCAACTCATCATTGATTGGTTATTTACTTCAATTGAATTGTGAACACACTCTCCTAATTTCTCCAAGGGAACCTGTCTTGACACCAATTTGGCCCATCCTCACAAATGAATCAACAAAATCAGCTTCAAAAGAAGGCTCAAACATTGGACCAAAGGGAGAAAAGTAAGAGTCAAGGACACTCTTGGTGGCTATGTCATCATTGAGTCTGGCATCAGATTCTAGCACGGCAAAACCTTCCCTTATGTTCTTCAGAATGTGTATGTCAAAATTCTGCTCACTGCCTTCATCAATGCTTATCCGAGCACCAACATCTCCATTCTGAGGGCACTTTGTCTGCAGCTCTGGGAGAAAATTTGGACTAATTGATGGATCTGATCCCCCACCACTCGGAAAAAAGTTGTACAATCTTTTTGTCATAAAGAAGCATGCTGTGGTTCCAATTGTATGTGCACCTGAGATTATTTTCGAAGATCATAATATTACATGAAAAAAAAAGTTTAATTTTATAATCTTTATCCAAACCATGTTATTTTTTGCTTGCTTATTATGTTGGCTTACATATATATATATGTCACTGTCATGACAGTCACCTATGTAATTTACCATAAATTGAATACATATAGATTCCCAAGTAATCAGAATATAAGAGAAATGGACAAACAAACATATCTCTATCGATATCAATACCAATTAATGTGCATTGCAACTGTAACTCTGCATGTGCTCCATTTGTAATATAAGAACTGTCATCTGCCACTATTTTGCATTGGGTTTGATACGAAACTTTAAGCGGTCAAAGGATTAGGTGAAACAAAACCAATGAAGCCAAAGCTCATTATAAAAAAATTTAAATGAAAGCTGGCACACAGAGTGATACCATTCAGATGACACCCTTTTCTTACAGTTACAATTTTAGTCTAAAAAATTAAATGTTACCTCATATTTTAGCTATCGTATTTTTTCATTGTTAATAAACAGTATCTGATGGAAATTTGATACAAAGACATGAATCAAACCAAAGAGCTCTCACATGTATCATTTATCTACACATAGAAAACGTGATAGATCTTTTAGCAAAAAATATTGTAAACAGATATAAATGGAATATATGCAGCAGAATCCTAGGTACTATAACACTCCTATTGCTTTGTTAGTTTATTAATAAATTAAACCGGTAGATGTTATGTCAAGTTTCTTGAATGGTGACAAATTATCAAAATAGGAAGAGATTACTTAAAATATGAAAATCTCATGATATATTTACACAAGTTTCTTTATCTTTCTCGTTACGCTTCCTCTTTTTTCGTTCCTTACTTTTTCTTAACAAACAATATGGTATGATTACAATTTGTCTTCTAACAATTCCTACAACTTCAACATCAATTTTCCAAGTTCCAAATTCGTACTAAATTTCTTCAATTGCTTTCGTTGTATTCTAAAGCGGAGAGTAATATTAGCCAAAATAGTTTCATATCATATGTTTAGTAATTTGGCCATTGCATGCCTTTTAATTTTCTTTCTTTTGGCCAAGGTTCATATTATTTTTCCTCTCCAACAACCATTATCTCACCTATTCAGCATGACAAAGATATCACAGTGTAGAGAGAGTTAAAATGAAAAAAAAAAAAAAATAGTGTAGAGAAAGTACCACTGAGAAGAACAAGGTCTTTCACTGTGAGACCCTTGTTGAGAAACTTGGTCTTGAGTAGGTCAATTGAATCACTAACATCTGGCATGTCATCTGCAAGTGAAAGATTTGAAACCAACCCATCTCTCCGCCCTGTTGGAACTTCATATGTTGGTCCATTTGCCTACATTCATACAAAATATTATCTGATATAAATAGCAGCTTACAAGAACAAACTCTCAAGATAGAAAATATCAGCAACAAGAGAAAAAGCATGAATTAACTAATTATAACTAAGTGAGTTGAGTTAGGACCATGACAATAGCCTCTCTAGCTGCCAATGCCACTATGTCTGCACAAGAAACCACACCAGGGCAAGACCCTTCCAACTGTGCCTTGGCTTTTTCTATCACATCAAACCCTCTAACCCCTTCATGTCCGAATGCGTTTTTCTCTGATTGTGGACCATTGTCAATCAGAATTGAACCATCACATCCCTGAAATTATCCGTTAAAACCAAAAGACATATATACACACATATAAACACAAACAATATTGTTACTATATTATGCAGAAAGACCTCAACAAAGCAGTCATGAAAATGAAGTCGGAGCAAAACAGCAGCCATGGAGGTATCAGATACGGCAGCTTCTCTAACAACGTCACGGACAATGGAATCTACCTGAGGACAAGTGTTGGAGTAGAAACCTACTTGAAGCTGACTCTCAGAACACCCCATTAAGGATGAGAAGAATAAGAGAGACAAAACAAAGAGCCCCATCATCACTCTCTGCAAGTGCAACTGTGTATGAAATATAACAAGTTACAAGGTAGCAGACTAATATGTATATATATATATATATACTATAATGGATATGTGTACTCTACACAAATGGTAATTTTACAAATGATGCTATCGTGAGGAAGAAAAGGTGTTGATGGGGCTGCAATAAATACACATAAAAATTCATTTTGTAGACGGCAATTTGTCAATAAGTTGGCCACGTTTCAAGAGTGCATGAGTCTTGTGATGACCACTTTTCCTTTTCTTCTCTTGCCAAAGTCAATTCTGCATCCTTTTCATTCATTTTCTTTTATCAAAAAAATGCACACACTTCAACCTCTTACCAATTACTATAGGTTACTTCATTCATCTGGGAAAATTTGGTGAATTAAATGTTTCTATTCAGCAATCGGCGTGGTAAAAGTCAAAGTTAAAGTTCAATACTTGCTATTATTTTAGTAAATTTCAGTTATAATTGAAATACTTACTGTAGAATATTACTGTGTGCTTTGTATTTTATTTTGTTAATGCATGTAGCAGGTTTATTCTAAGATTTAAGAGAAGTAAATGAAGGTCATTGTCATTTGTGAGAAGCCTAGTGGTGGTTAGTGCCAATTTGGTCTAAATCAGATTTGAATACTTGTTAGCTGGTCTATTCTAATTACTGGATATAGAGAAGAGTGCGTGATGCAGCCATCCTTATCCAACATGAAGCATCAAAATTTGTCTGATGCAAGTGTGAGCCAGCACTTGGAGTGGTGTGAGACACTGTTTTGGGTGGCCTACGTTCTTCCTTCCATTTGTTTTGTACCATCATTTAAGTTAACAATAAGATTTGTCCATTCAGAGTATTATTCTGCAAGCTCAGCATAAAGTTCTTATTTCCATAGACAATAATGTTAGAGGCTTCACAAATCATAATGGCATAATAAAGTTTCTCTTATGTTTGATCTTTTTATAATACTATCTCTAAGGATAAAACTCATTATGGATTACTTATAAATGTTCTTATGACTTTATAAGTGTTATATGCAATTTAAGAACTTTTGGTGTTCTTTTCAGTATTAAAATTTTACTTGAAATTTTAACTGATTTTTAATGAATCTTATAATATATTATTTTCTTAATTTAGTTTCTTTCATTTTGGTTTCTCAAACTCGCCTGTTTTCTTACATAGAAGCAATTTGATGCATCTGAATCTATGTTCAGAAGATGTATTGTATAGAATGTTGTATAATTGTAAATGTTTTGAAGATGTATGTGTATAGGGCACCAGAAGCTTAATATTTTAAAACAATCGCAGAGAATAAAAGTAAAAATCATTCAATTTAGCTGACAGGGATGCAAAATTATTCAGGAATCAAAATATATATTTTAGGACTGAATTAATACATCTTTATGAGATAGTAAATTGGTTGCTAAATGACTAATTTTTTTGTACTAATATAACTTAGTCCCTGTTTCAGTTAATAACATAAATATCCACTACTTTTATTTATTCAACTACTAAATATATAATTCACTAAATTTTAATAATTTGACGTTTATTTGTCTTCAAATCTAGAGGTTTCTTCTAATCCAACCAAAATATCAAATATAACAAAATCAATTTTAGCTATCAAATATCGTTCTATTTGAGTATTTATATTTTTTAGGGTTTCTAATGATAGTTAAGAATTTGTGTGTATTAACTTAAATTAACAATAATTTATATATACCTATTTGTGCGTTTGTACATGGGTTGAGATACCTAACTTATAATTTTATTATCATTCTTGTTAAGTAAATATCACTTATTCACTAACATTTCATATCTTCTTTTGTTATTTTTTATTTGTTTTAAAATATCTTTTTCTATATATTTCAGAAAGCTCATTCCTACAAATTTACATGTTTACTTAAATATTATTAAGTTTTAAGCGTGGGTAAAAGGTAGGAAATTTATTAGATTAATTTAAAGCATCTCTAATGTAGGTTTTTCTAAATCTTTATCGAGATAAATATTATTTTACTAGTATGTCTTATTCTCTTAAGTTTTTTCTTTTGTAAGTTTTATTTTAATTAAATATTATATAAAACTCATATTTTTATAATTTTTTATTTGTAATTCAATTTTTACAACTTGAAAAGTTAATTAAGTTATTATGTTAATATTAAAAAAAATTAAAGACTCGAACCTAGAATCTTATTTTAAAACACAACTATTAAATTTAGGATTTTATATATTACATCAATATATTTTATCAAGATGTTCTAATGCTGATTTCTGATCAAATTTAAGTCTTAAATATAAAGTTGTATTTATAACTCTAAAGAAACAATTAAATTTTACTTAGCATGGATCAAGCCTATTGATTAACATAGGTTTTAATGAGTTTAGGTCAAACCTTATTTGACCAATTAGAGTTCAGAAATTACTAGTGATATTATTTTAGGGATACAAACTATATATTTTTATAATAGATAAAAGACAGTTATATATATATATATATAATGATGGGTTGATAGATCACATGTCTCAACCTTTTTTCTTTTCAACTTGATCTTTACTATAGATATTTATACGCATTCTTCTTTTTTCTTTAATGAAATTAGGCGATTAAATTTCTGGGATTCCATGTAAGTGACGGAAATATATGAGACATTTTAAGACATAAAATTTACTCTATGATAAACCATTAATAGATATTAGAAGGAAAAAACCATAGTAAGTTAAATAACATGGTTTCTCTTCTAATTAGTGCATCATATTATGATAGTGAGTTTTCTTTCAAATATTGTATTATATTATCTTTTATACTAAGGTTCAATTTATTTTATTTTATAACTCTTATCTATATTGATAGTCACTTAAAAAAATATTATCTTGATTAATATTTTTTTTTACTTGTTATGATAAACTGATTATAAATATGATAAGGAATAAAAAAATATTAAGAAAATATTATCTAAAAACAATAAATGTAATAAACTTTCCCGGGGTAGCTGATTCCATGATTTTCAAGCAGGGCGTGAATTAGAATCTCAAGTTCCAAAACAATTTGTTGATGTATAACTTGTTGACTCGAAATGTATGGTCTTTATGATTTTGGCTTTATATGTATACGATATAATGTAGTTTTTTTTAACAATGATAAGAAGTTATTTTTTTTATATTAGTTTTTATATATTTATCATGCGAGAGGAAAATTATTTTTTAAAATATTTATTCTAATTTTATATTATTTATTTATTTTCTATTTTTAATCCTTTTTTATTATTTCTAATTTATCACAATTTCAAAATAGCTGACGGTTTAAAAAATGTATAGATTTATAAAAAAATATTTTACTTTTATTTCTTTAAAAATAATATATATTTATTGATAATACAACTATGTTTTTACATTACTTTGTGATAAAACAATTGTCATATTTAATAAATTTGTCTTATGAAAAATCATTATAGAAATTATATTTTTATTTGTTATAATTAAATCATGATATCCATTTGTTTATCGAACTGTACCTAATCCGGTATACAAATATATATCAGATCACGTAATCTATATCTATATATAAAATATGTTGTTAGTCACACATAATTTTGCTTTTCAAATCTTTAAAAAAGAATGTACACAGTTTAATATATATTCTTTTTAAATTTAACTCTTGTACATCTTTACATCTTTCAAAACAGTCATATCATGATAGCTTAAAAAACATGAAAAGAGAAGGTTAAAAAACTATAGTATAAAATAAATAGAATTAATACTTTTCTAAATATAACTTATTCTTACATAAAGTGTACCCAAAGACACACAGTAGAAAAAACGTTTAAAAAATACCATTTTAAAAATAAAATTAAGATATAAATAAAATTTAATATAATTAACCAATCTTAATGCGTGTGAAATTAATAATGTGTGTAGTTTTTCCCAACTATGAATTGGTTAAACTTTCCACTCTTTACCTTGCAGAAACGCACAGAAAAGAAGATCTCATGTACCAAATTGAGGCTAAGAGAATGATAAACATTTTTGCACCCTTCTACTCTCTTCATTTCTCTCTCGCTCTCTTTCCATGTACCAAATTGAGGCTAAGAGAATGTTAAACATTTCGTTCATATCAGGATGAAAAATTCTGAAGTTTAAAACATCACTTTATAACCTACAGAAGAACTACTGAAACACTCCCATCTATAGTAAAGCTGCCCGATCAAAATGATATAACTCCTATAATATTGCACTCATCTTGAATCTTATCCATGTAAAATCCTACTTGAACATTCTATACATAAGGTCGCCCAGAATGTAATCACAGGATATACTGTCTGCAATATTTCCCAAAGCACTTACACAAGTAAAAAGATGAGTAAAATATTTGATAGATAAGACGGAAAAAATTAAGAAAGAAATCTGTGTTATGGAATAGTGTCCTTGAAATGACTGTATTACAGTGAACAGGTGTGATAAGAAATACTATTTCCAGGCTTCCAAGCACTAGAAAGCAATGCCTAGCTTATCATTTTCAATATGTCATTAATGAAATTAGTAATACATATCATTCTTGCTTTTTCCAGTCAACTCTAACGTTCTTAAACAAAAACTTTATTCATTTTTCATAGATCAAACTGAAAGCAGAAGAGCAAATACAATGTCAAGGTTTTAACCAAAACAAGACAAAAACTGTATGTCTGTTCCCTCCCAGGATGACTTCTAAAGTTTCCACTTTCACAAGCAAACATTCAATGACTCACAAGGAACCCCAATATTGGAGTAATTCTTAACTCGTTCTAACGATTTTGGGCTCACCGATTACTATCTAAGTTTGATTTCAAACAACAATTTCTCCTACTATACTTCAAAAAATAGCGATCTGGTTGCCCATTGCATCTTTTTTCCCTATGCAATGCAGAATCTGCTTGCTTGCGATCAAGTTCCATGCCACTATCTTCACTGAGGTTTATTATCCTGTCAGAACAACTTCCCTCCCCTTCCTTCTGCAGCTCTTCCCCGATCCCTTCACCTTCCGATTCAGCTGTGCGCTCACCATCTTTTGAACCAGTTTCCATGCCACTTCTGCCCATACAGACAAAATTCAGACCTGTTGAAGAACCACTATCCAAAGTTCCTACAGAAACCAACGGCTCACAAAAAGATTTACAAGAGTCCGACAATAATTTATTGTCACAGGACACTTCATGCTTATCACGATAATCAGCATCCCTCGAGTTTGATGTCTTGCACGACGAATCAACACTAGAAGACAACCGCTTAGGAATATCCAAGAAACTTGTATTCAATAAGCAGCAACTCTTTGAAATCCTAGGCAAACTATTGAACTGTGGATGCAACTCAAAAGTCAATTCAGAGCCATCAAGAACTTTAAAAGCTTCCCTCTTAGGAGGCGGATTCAAACTACTCTCTTCCCCATTTGCTACAAGACTCAAAGCATTGTTTGCAATTTCAACAGCCCTTTTCGCCACCAAAGCTTTCTTCGTTGCCCCCTCTCTAGCCCTGGCAGCTGCTTCAACCTTCTCCCTCATCTCACGTTTTGCATCCTCAACCAAATCCTCCATTGACTGCGCCAAATTTCCACCGGGCAAAACCCTAGAACTACCCTTCTCTAGTATAATCCCACCATTTTCACCACCCATAACTCTTCTTTTTCTTCTTCTAGAAATTTCCAAGTGTTTAGGAATCCAGCAATCCACACAGACAGAAAATTCAGAGCCCATAGAGGCATAAGACCACGGAGGAGCATTTTTGTATTTCAAAAAACAGGTTTTGTGAACAGAATGCTGACACTGATTGCAGCGATATGATTCAAGAGACATTCCAGAGAAACAATAGGAACAAATTTGGGAAGATTCAACGGAAACAAAACACTTCTTGCATAGAAGAACTACACGCCATTCGCTATAAAGGGTTCGGAGTCTATTCTTACCGGAGCAAACGTCAACCTTGAAGCCACAAGCATGGCATTCGGTCAAATTGGGTAAATCCCTAGTTTTCTTGTGTGATGGAACGGAGTCTGAGGGGTTTTCAGATGATTCTGGCTGCGCCTCCGTTCGTTTCTTAGATTCGAGGAGCTTCATCGCCGGTGAAACTCCCATCCTTCAGATCGGAGATCGAAGAGATAAAATGTCTAGGGTTTTCACATTCTAGAGATTTGGGTCCTCGCAATGGACGTCAAAACATCGTCCACGCGCTATCATTGCGAGTAGCCATTCTAGTTTTTCCTTGCCCTTTTAAAAAAAATAAATTATATTGCTTCTGTGAGGTAAAATTAACTGGTAAAATACCAATTAATTTAACTTCTTTTTATTAGCAAATAAAAAATTAATTAAGAAAGTATAAGAGGAAGCTACATAAAACATAGGAAGATGTAACTTTCATATCCTATCTTACCTTGGTTATTCCTTATTTATTATATTATACAATAATAAATAATTACTTCGCCTATTACTTTTAAAGTGTCATTAAAATTTTATTAAAAAATTAAGATGTTAAATAATAGTTTACCATAACAACATTTTATAAGATTTTTTGTATTTTATTCTTTTCATTTCTATGTTATAATATATGCATATATGTAATATAAGATTAAGTAAAAGATAGAAAATAAGCAATAAAAGGGTTATTAAGGTAGTATTGAAATCTGAAAGAAAAAACAAAAATATGTTGAAAATTAAAAAGAAAAAAATAATATAAACATAAATTAAAAGTATTTGTGCATAAGCAGTTTGAGTCATAATTAATACAAGTAAAATGGTAGAAAAATAATATTTCTAGACCGGAGTTTTATAAAACCCCGCAATTGAAATACGTTACTATGACATAGAATTTAATATCACGAGTCTCGTTAAAAAATATTAATATAGTATTAAATTTAAAATCTCAAATAATAAAACAATTAATCATAAGAATAGAAAATAAATTAATATGTAGATCTTATAAAACTATTTAAGTAAAAGTTCCCCAAGAACATATTAGAAGTGATATAAGACATTAAACCACAAAAGTTTAATTAAAAGACCACAGAATGACCTACCTTAGTTAGTTAAAAGTATTCTAATTAATAACTATTAATCCTATTGAATGTGGCCAATAGGATTCCGTCATCTATAGAATAGCACCACGCAATTGTACTGAGTATTCATTATTTAATGGCACAAAAATAATAAATAAGCAAGGTGAATAATTTCATTAAATGAAAATGTGTGTATAATGTCAATAAATAAAATAAGTATTCGCATTAAAAAATTTTGATTTTAGCAATCATCAAATTTAGTCGTTAAATGTCAAAAAATAATAACTAAATATATTAGCATTTGAAAAGCGACTAAAAATAAGTGATAAAAAAAATTCTTATTTCTTAAGTATCTAGAGGTCAAATTTTTTAATGTTCGCAATTTAGTGATTGAAAAATCAATCCCAAAATATTTGGTTCAACATTTCTCATAAAAGAAATGTTTAGTTCTTTAACATACTAACCTTTTAGGTTTTAATGCATATAGATAAGATTATATCATTTATTAACATCAGAATTTAAAGTAGACATAAGTAATAATAAATTTAAAATAAGTAAATAACATTGACGTTGTAAATGTTTCAGTGAATTTTCATATAAAAGAACAAATATTTATAATAATTGAATGAGAACAATTTAACTATTAATAGAAACCGTAAAATATTGATTTGTTTTTATTCATTTATAAATAAACAGTAAAAAAGAATAAAAATAACTATTATTTAGAAACTTTTATTTAAATAACACTAAAATTACGGGTAATTTTTAATTATTTTATATAATAATATTAATTATTATCGTTAATGTTATTTACATAGAAAACAGATAATCTATAATTACAATACCAAGAAATCTTTGCAACTATGTTATGATTATCATTATAATAATAATAATTAATAATAATGATAATAATTATTAATTATTATTATAATAGTAATATTTTTGCTTAATTTATTCCTGTAAAGAAATTAAGATGCCAAAGCATCAATTTTCAGGGGATTACATTACATATGTCAGTAGATATTAAACATTATTTTATTATTTTAAACTTTAAATTATATAAAAAAATTATTATATATAATTCTCAAGCTAAAATGCATATTTAAATTAAACTCACAACCAAAACACATATAAGTTTTTTTTATTAAATTTTCTATTATTTGAACTACTTTTACATTCTCACATCTTTTCTCTCTCCTCTTTAAATTAATTTTTTTTAAATGATTTTGCAAAGTAATTTTAAAATCTAAAAAGTATAGAAGTAAATTACAGTCCTTACATACTCTTATTTTATTATACAATGTAAAGAGAGAGAGAAAAATAGTACGAGATTCTATCTGGCTTTTATTATTACACATTAGGGTGACGAGGACTTCCTACAGTTAAAGCCCAACTGCAGGGTGGTGCAGTTATGATCTAAGGACCATTATAATTTTCATCTCACATGTTTATTACATTTTTAATCATAATATATAAATCGAAGGGATCAGATTTCGTGCAGCGAAAAAGCAACTGCAGGGGATTCATTTACACAGATTCTGAGATCTTTGTAGGGCCATTGGCGAAAACATGACCCAGCTCAGACTCATGCCTGTGCGTAGGGTAGTCAGTTGAAGCGCGTGACGGAATCTCGGAATCTGACGCAGATATAAAAGGAGGGAAGTAAAGTTGTGTTACTCCGTTTGCCCCATATTATTGCATCTCTCTCGTGCCAGAGGCCGAGTCTTTCGCCGTTTCTCCCTTTGCTCTGTCGATTCCAACGCTTCTCTTTGCGGTTAGCTTTTCTTCTTGATATTCTATCAGATCTAGCATCTTGCTTTCATTTTCGTCTTTTAATTTAACCGTGCACGATATCCTAATGTGGATTTCGCTATCTCTCATTGCTTAGATCGTTGTTCTCTCAGCTTGCATGTTCTGTACACGTGATTGGCATGCTGTGATTCTGTAAAGCCATAGGTTATAGCAAAAACTCCTTGCTCTTTTTACGAAGTGTTTGAGGAATACTCGCTGCTCTGGTTTTGGCTTTAGAGATATGGTTGAATAAGAATTATTAATCCTTTATCTTCTGCTGATTGAGCATTGGAAAGTTAATCTTTGTTTTGTTATTGGTGGCTGAGCTCTCAATGATGGCCTAGAATTAATTCTTTTAAATATGTGTATTCGAAGGAAAATTAAATAGATCTGTGTATAGATGTTGTTTCCTTTTGCGCGGTCTTGCTTGCATGCGAATTCTGTGATTGATAGAGTAAAATAGTTGTGCGGTTCTGTAGGTTGTGTTCCTTAAATTTATACGGATTTGAGAGTGATGGCTTGGTTTCGTATGTGAAAACTCGGTTTCTCACAGCTGTCTTTGGGCTATTTGGTCTTTTTGTTTATCTTTATTTGGATTTTAGTTTTCATTTTTCTGATTCGCTCTTGCAATCCGTTTCTGTCAGGTGCTTTTGTGTTGCTGATAACAAAATGGTTGGGAGTGTTGACACTTTAAATGAGGATTTGAGAATCAACGGAGCAGTTGAACCGTTGCCTGAGGATTTTGACGCAACATCTTTAGTCACGGATCCTGTGCCTTCTGCAGTTGTAGACAATGGCGGTGTCAATGAAGACGTGCAGATCAATAAGGGAAAAGAGAAAAGACTAATAGTTCTGGGAAGAAATATTCATACCATGTCTCTAGAAGTCACAGAGCCTGATGCAGATGACGATGTTACTGGGGACCGGGAAGCTTATATGGCTAGTGTGTTGGCCAGATACAAAAGAGCTTTGACCGAAAGGACAAAACATCACTTAGGTTTGACAATATTTGCTCTTTTGATGATCTTATTGCTTTATTGACTACATTTATGTACGTTATTTAGAAAATCAATCAAATTATACAGAACTTGATACTGCTTTTTGTTTTTTCCCTTGGGATCTTGCTTAATTTATGAGAGGTTTCACTGTGATTTATGACTTGACAATTGATACACGGATGCGGCAAATCTAGTTAGCTTCTTGGTAGTGTCAACCTAACCCAGCACCAGCAATCACCCATTAGCACTGAACCTGTACTTTTTTCTTTAGCTCATCTAATCCCCTGTCATGCTCTGTCTGGCTGATTTTTCTCTTTTATCTGTAGTGGAAATCCCAGCATTTGTCATAACTATGTGGAATTCATTTCACCTGCCTGCATAACTCAGATGTCACAAAATATTTCACAAATCTAATGTAAAGGAATTTACACAAACACACAGAATACAGTATAGGATTCTGTTTTCAGTAATTAAAATATGCCACAACTGACAATATGCTGGTCCATAAAAAATCATTACTTAGTAGTAATCTAGCTTCTTCTGGAGCTAAATAGTACATGATTTAGAAGTCTCCATGTTGACAACAAGAAAATCATTTGACGCTTGTAATTGTAGTAGACTTTGCCGTTGTTTTTAATTTCTTATCTTCTTAGAATGAATTTATAATTTTCTCTGTCTTATTTCTGAATTCTCTTGGTATTTCCTTTGGTACACCATGCACACAAATACATCAATGAAATAATTTTATCAGGATTTTTGCTTGACTTTTGTTGCGCACTAACTTCAATTAGCCTCTGGAGTTGAGTATACCTCGTATTAAATTTATGAAATTTTTATTCCAGGGTACCCCTATAATTTGGATTTTGATTATGGTGCACTCTCACAACTTCAGCATTTTTCTATAAATAACCTGGGAGATCCATTTATTGAAAGCAACTATGGTGTCCACTCCCGGCAGTTTGAAGTTGGTGTTTTGGATTGGTTTGCCCGACTGTGGGAACTGGAGAAAAATGAGTATTGGGGCTATATAACAAACTGTGGTACAGAAGGCAATCTCCATGGCATCCTAGTTGGGTTAGTTTCAGCTAGTCTTATTTGTTTATCTTCAAAATTTGGTAAGGTTGTAAAGAACATCTAATATGGTTATATGACTTGTGCAGGAGAGAGGTTTTCCCACAAGGGATTTTGTACGCCTCACGAGAGTCACATTATTCTGTTTTTAAAGCTGCTCGAATGTACAGAATGGAATGTGTGAAGGTTGATACTCTTTGGTCTGGGGAGATTGATTGTGATGATTTCAAGGCCAAGCTTCTTCATAATCAGGACAAGCCAGCAATTATAAATGTGAACATAGGCAAGTTTCTTTTTCATTGTTTCTCTTTGTCCCATTCCATTCTCCCTTCCTCTTACCTTGTTCATTCTAACCCTTACAACTGAAACAATTGCAGGTACAACTGTGAAAGGAGCTGTGGATGATCTTGATATGGTGATAAAGAAACTTGAAGAAGCTGGATTTTCGCAGGACAGATTCTACATCCACTGTGACGGGGCTTTGTTTGGTCTCATGATGCCTTTCGTGAAACGAGTATGTGAAGATGTTACTATAAACTGTTTAACTTGCATGAGATGTAATGATGAAATTTTCATCTGTTATCTTTAGTTGTTCCAATAGAAAACTCATGATGCGTTATTATACTTGTTATCTGGTTTAATTTTCATCATTTTGTTTCTTGCATAACCTGTCTATTTTCCGGTGGTTCATTTTGTCATATATTTGTGCTCTTGCTATAAAGTCATAATTTTAACTATAGCAGAACGTGTTTTAAATATATGACAAATGTGACTGTCACTATTATTTTACATGCCCATGAAACTGCATCGTTCCTTTTCCAAATTTCAGTCAGGGAATGTTCATTTTGTTATAAACTGGTTATATTTAAAAATGGCAAGATTAAAATTCCATGCTTCTTGGTCAACCCATCTTATGTGAACCTAACCATATTCTGTATTACCTTGTATTTGCTTTCAGGCTCCAAAAGTTACTTTTAAGAAGCCTATTGGCAGTGTCAGTGTTTCTGGCCACAAATTTGTAGGTTGTCCCATGCCTTGTGGTGTGCAGATAACAAGATTGAATTATGTCAATGCTCTTTCTAGGGATGTGGAATACCTTGCTTCTAGGGATGCCACGATCATGGGTAGTCGGAATGGCCATGCTCCCATATTCCTTTGGTATACCTTGAATCGGAAAGGATATAGAGGATTTCAGAAAGAAGTACAGAAATGCTTGCGAAATGCACACTACTTCAAAGATCGCCTTGTTGAGGCTGGGATTGGTGCAATGCTTAATGAGCTGAGCAGCACGGTTGTGTTTGAGAGGCCACACGATGAAGAATTTATACGCAAGTGGCAGTTGGCATGCAAGGGGAATATTGCACATGTGGTGGTGATGCCAAACATCACTATTGAGAAGCTGGATGATTTTCTGAACGAGCTTCTGGAGAAGCGTGCTACCTGGTTTCAAGATGGGAAGGATCAACCTTACTGTATATCGTCAGATGTAGGTGAAAAGAATTGCCTTTGTGCTTTGCACAAGTAATTTCCCCATCCAATCTAGAGTTTGTTGCTGTAGTTGATATTTTAAGTGTTACGCAGTTTGCGTGTCTATGTTCTTTCGGGATTTTGATGCTATTAATTACATCTAGAATTATCTTTGCTGTCTGCCTCAGTTTTTATTATTTTTGCCGCTACTTAGTCTGTTATTGACATATTGTTTGGTAAGCCCCTATTGAAAGTACTTGTAACCAAAGTAAGCTAAAACAAAATGATAAAAAAAATTCGTCTCTATGTTTGCTTTTTCTTTAAGTCAAAAATAAAGCTGACATATAGACGAATAAAATCTTAATTTGAACTTATTATCGTATATTTGTCTCTTAGGCACTTCATTCCTCAATGCTGTAAATTCCTGAGAATTTGTTTAGGTTTGACGAGAACTGTCTTATGCTCTGATAATAGTCGGTCTTTTTCAATAGTCCAATTTGTAAAGTATATTCAGCCTTATATTGTAGCGTATTAGTTGCTTAGTCTTAGGGCTTCAAAAGGAAAAAGAGAAAAACTGTTAACCCCACCACCTCTAAAAAAGAATTGACATAACACAATCACTAACCTTCTAATTCAAAAGTATCAGTCTGCAGAAAATGCGCACGTTTAATTATATGCTGAAGAAAGAGTAAAGGAGCATCAAACTTGGAAGTAACAGAAAATAAAATACATATTTATCACCCAAACACTCACCAGTCCACAAATTCGGAAGCAACAGTCATCAACTAATTCGGTTTAGTTATTTATTACATGCTTGTTTATTGTTAAGTGTCTATGTTTATTTATGAGCATACCTGAATTACATAGTGTTAAAATTCCCTATGTTTCAACTTTGTTTTAGCTTGATTTATGAGAGAAGTATTCAAATACGAACGAGTAATTAAGTTGATGAAACTTTGATCTCCTTTGTTTATTGTAAATGTAGAGAGAAATCAAGTCAAAGAAAATATATGATTAGTGTACAAGCAAATTTGTTGAGCCAATCTCAACTAATAAATATAAGGAATAAAATGAAGGAGGCAAAAATTTATGATCTTTAAAGAAGACAAACAAAATAGAAAGTCGACATAAATGAGTTTTTCCTGGATTTACTCACTAAATCCAAATTATCTCAACAAAAGTTGTAGTGGTAGAAATGTAGATACTCAGATTTTTGAAGATTCACTCACTAAATTACAGTTGGTTTAGTAGATGTTACATAGTTGTCTCCTAACAACGTATAAATACTTTCTCTTTGAAATTTAGACATCTATCAATACACAACAAAACTAAAAGGAAAAAAAAAAAAAAAAAAAAAAAAAAAAAAAAAAAAAAAAAAAAAAAAAAAAAAGTTGAAAAAATAACAAAGTCAGTTGTGAAAAAATTGTTAGT
>Ga0099824_1003175_pt1 | contig 24032 bp, 11 predicted proteins | sample SiratrowhiteBW_FD_76837 | JGI IMG/M metagenome (GOLD analysis project Ga0099824, IMG submission 76837) | Root nodule microbial communities of legume samples collected from California, USA - Siratro white BW | ecosystem: Host-associated > Plants > Roots > Nodule | place: USA: California...
TGCTAAAGGTTTTTTTTTTTTTTTCTTTTTTTTTTTTTTAAAAATTTTTTTTTTTTTTTTACATATATTTTGTGAAAAAAAAAACGGTTAAGACCCTTATTTTAATTTATAACATATAAAAAAATTAAAATTACCTTTTTCATTTTGTATTTTTTTTTCCTATTTATTCAATAATTTCTTGGCACAGTAATTAACACCGTTAATTTTATTATTTAATGCTCATGTGTGATAATTATTGGAAGGACACCCAAAAAAACACAAATACAGATATATGTAATTTTAATAGTCTTAAATTTTAACATTATAGACAAAATATTGCTTAAACTCAAATAATACATACATATGAGATACCAATACGAAAAACATCATTTACACTAAGAGGAAGCATGTCTTTTTTTAAATTATTCAGTTATGTCTTTAATATCATTTAATATATCTTGGAAGGTATTATGTTGTCTTCTATTATTTAAAAAAGGGTCGCTACTAAAAGTATGGTATAAAGTGTAAAACAATTTCTCTTTTACATATGAATTTGCTAGGCGTGTTTTAAAAAGTCTACAACTACAAGATAAGTAGACTCGGGTCTTATCACGAAAGCTAGTTGCTGTAATTAATTCGAACACTTTACATCAGTTATAAATTTACAATTTTTTATTTTTGACATTCAACATCAACAATATGGATATTATTGAGAGAGTTTCTATATCAATTAAAAACCAATTTAAATACAATATCAGTTAGAAGAAGAACTGATATAATATGATTAATTAAAAAAAGAAAATAGTAGAAATTGAGCTACTAAGAACATTTCTACATCATTTATGAAGTGCAATCATTATAAAAAGGTATATATAGCATCAAATGTAAAAAAATACATTTCTCCTACAAGATTAATGGTACAGGCATGCTTTAAAAAGGGGAAGGATTTGAATATGGTCTCCTAAACCTTTCTTCTGACGAAGACTAGACAATTTATAAAATATCATCTTTTTAAGAAGTAACACAATTTTTTTATACTAATTCACCTTTCAAATCTTACGTTAAGTTCAATAATCCTTCAAAAAAAACCCTTAAAAAGAGTTTCATATAACAATTTGATTAAAAGTATATAAATCATTTTTAATTACAATAAGTTTATAAACAGTATCTTTTTTAAGTATTCTTAAGTTTATAAACCCTATGAATTCGAGTATTCTTTATTGTTATTTTTTGTTATAAAATTATAAAAGTTTTTGTGAAAGTAAATTCTCATTAAGAGAAGACACGATTAAAGTTTTAGAAGTGGATTAATTCATAAAGTGAAATATATAAATTATTGCACTCCCACTAATAACATATGAAAGAACTCTACAGATTGTAAGTAGTAATGTAAAACTTGATAAACTTGATTATATTCTAGTGAGACTATTTTTGTATTTATAGTGTGCTAAGGTATGGTCGTTGTTGAGCAACATGTTCTTGATATTGTTCTTTATGATAATGTAATCCTTAAGATTGTATAAAATTACTTAAGTCAATTCTTTCAATTATGTTTGCGTCTTTTTTTTATAGGCATTACAACATTTTTTTTATAGGCATTACAACTTTTTTTTGTCTTAAGCAACACTACACTTGTCTACAAGTATATAAATGTTGTCTAAATGGAAAAAAAGGCAATGATTTTATAACGTGACTTACGAACCACTATAGACCACAATTTATAAACTATTCATTACAAGAAAAAAAAACTATTTAGATACTAATTTTAGCTACTAAATAAAATGATTGTTAATTATAACCAAAATGACTATTAAATTAGGTTACGGTTGTTAAATAACTATAAAATAAAAGTAATGATTGAATTTAGTAACCAATTAAGCCAAGATAATTAGTATCTAACATTAACTATGAAGATTTTAGCCACTTATACCATTAGATTCTAAATTAGTTTCTAACTTAATTAGATATCAATATAGAATGTAATGACATAAGTGGCTAAAAGCTTTATAGCTAATTTTAAATATTAATTATCTGGACTTAATTGGTCACTAAATTCAATCATTACTTATATTTTGTAATTATTTAGCAACTAAAATCTAATTTGGTAGTTATTTTGGTTATAATTAGCAATCATTTTATTTGGTAGATAAAATTGGTGTCCAAATAGCATTTTTCTTGTAGTGATTGATGTTTATATTTATTGACAAATTTCCTTCGATAAATTTATCGACAAACATTTTATCGATGAAGTTTTAGCTGTTGAAATTTCTTCAGTAATTCCGATTTATCGATAGAATTTTGACATTACTGACGAATTTTAATCGTTCATAAATATGATTTTTCTTATAGTGTTGATGTTTCACTCTTGTCAGCAAATATTGTGCGTCTCAATAGATGCAACAAATAAGCCCTTGCGGCATACTCCCAAGTTTGGCAGACGTAACAGTCCTTATATACCTCTCGAGCCAACTAAGTTTGACGTGTGCACCCCAACAATTCATCATCTCTACGGTGGAATCACCCAAGTCAACCCCTACCAGCTCGACCAAAATAGTTGAAGTTGCAGCAAATTTAATCGAGACATATATAGGAAATTACCCCACAACAAGGATATGGAGCAGTGACGACACAATATCTAATGTTATTGTATCTCACTAACTAGAAGGTAGACAGTGTTGGTGTCTTGATGCCACTTCTTTACAAAATCAACTCCTTATTGGTTACCTAATAACTTATGCATACAACGACAACAATCTCAAATTAAGCATAAGTGCCCCAATTCGAGGATGAGGCATCTCAAATTTATTTAATTTACTATCATGAGAGACCAATTTTAATTCTCCATAATCCTAACAAAAATGAGTGTTTGTAACTAAAAATAATGTCATGATGACCAATACAAAAATTAACTATAATTTTTTATTCTTACCTCACCCTCGCATGATCTCAAAGCAACATGATTAGTGAAACTTGTTAATAGAGAACAATTTGAAATGTTCTTTAGAGAAACCGATCATGTTCTCCTCTAACTGCATCCATTACATTAACAACACTAGAATGACAAATCTGTTCATGATCTCATCTACGGATCGATGTCGTAGCTCTCTACCTACCATCACATTGAGATGCACCAACTTTAGTCTTAGCTATAACTTTGTCAGCAATATATTCTTATATTAATAAAAACCAAACTTTAATAAACTTTATAAATAATATTTGTAACAACAAACACATTCTAGATACACTTTGGATTGTACAATCCCGAACATGTTGGTTTTCAAAATATACTCAAAATTATACAATTCATAATATAATTTTAAATGCAGAAATATCTTTCAGATTATACAATCTCAAATATATTTTTAAAAATAATATATTCTAGATTATGTAATATAATCGAAAGTAACTTCTGGATTGTATAATCTAAAATATATTAGTTTTTAAATTACCATATTGTATAATTTAGATTGTATTTTTTTAAAAAAAATCAACATGTTATAGATTATAAATATAAAAACATTTTGATTACACAGTCTAAAAACAAAAAGCTAAAAACTGCCAAAAGCATGTTTTATTAACTTTAGCAACGGATGCAAGATCCAATCTTCAATGAAGAGGAGAATAAATAATCTATTTTATATTTAAATTATGTAATGATAAATAATATTATATATGTATATGTTAATTAATTTTTGAAATATAAAAACTATTTAATATTGTAAAACTCAAAGTGTGTATCGAAATTAACCTATTATATTTTGATATATTAAACAATAATATGGCAAATTTTTCAAGCAGAATATTTATTTTATATTAACTATAGTTTAGGTGTTAACAATAATATAATAAAATTCTAATTAAAATTAATAATTTATTTAATTATATTAAGTTCTCTGATTTTATAATTAAATATTGTTAAAAAGATCACAACTCTTGCTTTTATATAACTTTGAAATTTATAACTATGTAAGTAATATATTAATTAACTTAGTATATTAAACAAGATAAAAAAGTAAAAATAAAAAAAATATTTTAATTTTAAAATTATTTAGAAAAGATAGCATGCAAATAGCCAACACCAAAATTTACCATTTCAATTTTAGCAAAAAAAAAAAAAAAATGTGAATCCATTCATGTCCAACGGAGGTTGCACTAGGTGTTGCTTTATAACATTTTAATCATTAGGTGTGGCTTCTTTCATGGTATTATCTAAAAATAAAATGCCATGGTGTATATTCAAAGTATAAGGTTAACTTCGTTTTTAACTTTTAATTCTCACATTACCATTAAATTTATTTTTTTTAACTTTATTTTTACGTTTCTTCCAGATTTTTTGAAATACCTTGTCACTTTCTTCCAATAAAATGAAAGAAATACATCTTTAATAGAGAATTTTTTTTAAAAAAAAATATTTCCTTTCTTTTTATTAAAACAATGTTCTTTCCAAATGTCAAAACAATATATAATTTCTAATTTAAAGATGTGTAAATATGTATTTTAACGTATGTTAGGTTAAATTTTTGTATAAATTATATGAAGTTTTAGCGAACTTTCCCTAAAACTGGTAATTTATTTTAAAAATTTAAACTTTTTCTATTAGTTAAGGCATTAACCAATGTTGAAAAGGTTGAAAATAACAATTCTCACAGCAACCCATCTTTTAACATGTACAATCTCAACTTTTAATTAAACTTTTATTTAACAGTTCTTAAATCATTGTAAAAGATTTAAATATTCAATGCGAAAAGAATATTGATTGAATTTATTTTTCTTTTCTATCTAATAAGAATATGACAACTTCGAAAAGTAAAATTAAAAGTATTAAGAAACATGAAGGAATTATGAACAATTTTATAAAAAGAATTTCTTAATTTGCTGAGATTGTACTGTTAGAATTTTAAGTAAAATAATAATTTAAAATCAATTTGTCTTTGTTAAGTCAAACAATAATTTTAAACGTAAACTTATCCTTTTAGTTTTTCAATATTATTTTATGTGGTCCCCTAGCATCTTTTTCGTGGAGTATGGTACCTCTGGTTTGTTATTTCCGAACAAATTGACCGTCTAATTTATAAACCAAACTATGCTTTCTTTATTTGTTACTTCTCAATTTTTATTCTTTATTTTCTATAAGCTAAAACTCATCCTCAAAAGCCAAAAATGAAGAGAGAAAAATTAAATACTTAAATACTTTTTTATTATCTTATATTAAACATAAACAACTCGTATTAATCAAGTTTTATCAATATTAAAATAAAAGTTTGATTTTTAGAGGTAATAATTTTAGATCAATCATCTAAAATACATTATGATTGCTAAGATATTAATATTGATCTTCACGTCATATTGCGGGACTAAATTTACTTGCTTATTTATTTTAAATTTAAATACATTATTCTGTTTAATCTTCTAATACCGAATCTAATTTAATCATAAGAGAATATTCGTTCAAGCGACACATCGACGTCTTGAATTACACAGCTTAAATTAAAATTACTGATTTTAAAAAATGGGAAGACCTATTTTTGTATACACATTTTTTTAAACTTTGTTTAACCAACTTTTTAATTTGCCAAACTTGAAGAAAAAATATTTATGATGAGCATGATAAAATATTGAAAATATTTTTATTGAATAATTACAATAATTAATTAAATGTAGAGTGTTTTTATATCTATATTTTAAGTATATATCTTGTTACACTTTTACTTTCTTATATCAATAATTGCTTTTTATTGTAATAATAAGTATATTAAAAAATTAATTATATCATGTTTTTATTATTAAAGAATATAGAATCGACAACTCCTTAAGTTTTGTTAATGTAAAACGATTAATAGTGTAGCTTTACCGTAAATTTCAATATTTGTTTCTGTTATAGTTAAGAAACTGTCTATAATAAATAGTAGGTATTTATGGAATATTATATTCGTTATGTAACTATAACATTATCAAATTTAGGCTTAAATTTTGGTTATATTGAATATTTAAAGTTTTTTTTTTCTGTTAGTTCACTATTTCATTTTGTTATTAATGAAATGTCGTGATCATACATTTTATTTTTTATTTAATATTTCAATTAACTTAAAAAAGGAAAGAAAGAGTTTATCTGACAAGTCAAAAGAAATTAAATAAAATAAATAAATCATAGATAAATTAAAAAGAAAAGACAAAAATATGAATTAGGTCATCTCGTGGACAATAATAATAAAAAATATGATATTTAAAAATAAAATTTTAAATACTGAATAAAATATTTTTTAAATTGGATTAAAAGTACTTAAATTTACTATATATTTAGAACTTAACTAAAATTAATAAAAAAAATAGTTTACAACTGTTTCTTTATATGCATATATAAATTTTAATAATATTTTTCTTTTTAATAATTATTAAAAAATATTATTTTTTTTATTCATTTGAAAAGAAAAGGTGCACAACCAGCCTCCACAAGTTGAAGAAATGGAAAGCAAGATTGAAAAGGAAAGGGGAGAGAAAAGTTCCAAGTGGTGCATGCAAATAGCCAATACCAAAATTGAGCATTTCAATCTCCAACAACAAACCAAACCAATATAGGACAATCTGAATCTAGTCATGTGGGAAAGAGAAACAGAATAATGCAAGTGAATGTGTAATATATTGTTTTTTTTTTTAAACTAGTGTAATTTTTCTAAATGAATAAAAATTATTTAATTTATTAAAATAGTCAAATCATGTCAGTTGTGTACTATTTCATTCGGAAAAAATGATGCCAACGTGCACAACTTTAGGTGATATTAGTCCTATAATTAAATGTTATTATAATTTGCATGTTATAATTGCTACTGTAATTAAAAGATTCTTAACTGTTATTATGATTTTATTAAAATTTTAATGCTGTTGAATTGCTACTGTAATTATTTTATTACGTTATTATTATTATAATTACTATTGTTATTTAATATTAATTACGAATATATGATTAATTACAATTAGTAATAATAATTATTAATTAATATTATTTAATATTAATTACGAATACTGTTTATTTCTGTTAATTATTATTTAAAGTGATATGAACTTTAAAAACTTATTAATTATTATACAGAAAAAATTCACAGTAATTAACAGATGTAAATAGTATTGGTAACAATGTGAATCTAGTCATGTGGGAAAGAGACACAGAATCATGCAAGTGAATGTGTAAGAATTTCTTTTTATGTCTTCAATCGATGTCATGATGCACCCATCCAAATTTATAATATAGTTTCATTCTGAATTCTATCCCTTCCTAGTCACCACAACAACCGTTTCGTTGCACCCGTGAGTTTCTGTCGTTATCAAAATCAATTAATTAACGTTCATTTTTTCTCCATCTTATTAACTTAAGGCCTTGATCTGTGACACCAGTGCTGAAGGACAATGGCTGCCAATGGAGGCGATGAGGCTCACAACAACCCTGCTCTTGACCCGGATTCGGATGTTCCGGATACTCCGGATCTCCAGTTCGCTGAGTTCGGATCGGGTTGTTTCTGGGGAGCGGAATTGGCCTTTCAGCGAATTGAGGGAGTGGTGAAGACCGAGGTTGGATATACCCAGGGCCACACCCCGGATCCAGATTACAAACTGGTTTGCACCGGATCCACCAACCACGTTGAAGTGGTTCGGGTTCAGTTCGACCCGAAGGTTTGCCCCTACGCTAATCTACTTGCTCTCTTTTGGTCTCGACATGACCCAACTTCCATCAACCGCCAGGTACGTAAATCTATGGAAATTATTTGGCCATGTGGGTCAGTTTTGGCACAAAGTTCGGTTTTTTGGAACTCCAATTTTGACCTTACTTTTTGACAATACCAAAGATTATGACACAACCATCACAATTATTGTAAGTTATAACTTAATACAAACCATTATTTCAATAGTAAGGTAAAACTTTCAAAACATGTTATGTTCTTAATTGTTTATTCATGCATGTGTGTATAAATCTCAGGGCAATGATGTGGGGGCACAGTATAGATCAGGAATATACTACTACAACGAAGAGCAGGCTCGCTTAGCGCAGGAATCGAAAGAAGCAAAACAGTTGGAGTTGAAGGGGAAGATTGTGACAGAAATACTTCCTGCTAAGAGGTTCTACAAAGCAGAGGAGTATCATCAACAATATCTGGAGAAAGGTGGAGGAAAAGGTGAAGGAAACAAACAGTCAGCACAAAAAGGTTGCACTGATCCCATCAGGTGCTACGGCTGATGATGGATGAATCGTGATCACTTGCTTGCTACAAGTTTCATCGTGTCTACCTTCTATCAGCCTTCTAATGTGTTTTCCAGTATAATAGTATAATCCAAAAATAAAATGGCATGGTGTATGTTCAAAGTGATCATATCATATACAATACAATCTGGACTCTGTTGATCAATTTCTGTTTATATAAATGTTTCAAAGTTATCACTTTGCATTCAACACTAGGCTATAGAAGCATGAGAAACTGCTAGCACTCAAATCAAATTAAAGTACTTATTTCTGTCTGATGTTAATATATTGATGGATACATTGGCATGGAATATTAGATACAAATTTAAAAACAACAACCAAGGCTTATGAGAGTTTGATTTTGTGGGAGGCTTTCAAAGTTCATCTTTGGGAGATGAGAAAGATCCTGTTGGATTATCAGAGGAGTTTTTGATTGGGTAGGAAGGCAACATGGCTATGCCACAAAGCCCCTCCTTTTTAGATATGTTCCTTTGCATTCTGATGTAACCATGTTCTCCCCATTCTGCTCCCCAAGAGTTCCTCACTATCCAGTAATTAGTCCCATCAACAGTTGTTCCATACCCCACAATCGCTACACCATGATTTAGATCCGTGCTACAATCTCCAGTAAATACTCCCTGCAATTTTTTTTATATAAAATTACAATGTACCCTTTTGCTTCAATTTTGATGGCAAATACTCACATCATAGCAGCATACCTATTGAAACATGTTCAGTGGTAACTATTTGAAAAAAAAATACACTGAATTAGTGAATTAGATATTTACCTCAGAGTAGAACTGGAAATCAGATCCCCCAGCATCAATGGCTACAGAAACAGGTTGGTTGGCGACAGCTTTCAGCAATGCATCTTCATCATTAGCAGGGACATTCTCATGGCCATCAATTGACACAGCTAGGTCATTCGCCTACCACATGAAAGATTTTTGGCATTTTAGGTTTCTGAAGTTATCTGTCAATTATATTGGTTTTATCAAAGGAAAAAGAAGTTTGGCCGAACATGCACCTTTGATGCATCACAGGTTCCTTCTTGTGCAGTGTAAGGGTAATTGCTTTTTGTTGTTATGCCTCCCTTCTGCTTGATGAACTCAAAAGCAGATTCCATTAACCCACCATTGCATCCTTGGTTTTCTTCCGTGTCACAGTCCACCAACTCTTGTTCAGATAACGCGACCAACTTATTTGTCTTGATTTGGTTGATGCCTTCAACAGCTACAACAGTTGAAAAAGCCCAGCAGCTACCTACACGAGACATTAATCAAAAGATATTTTGCATGAATTAAGGCTTAAAGACAAAAAAAACAGTGTTATTAGAAGCTATAGCCTATATGAGCACATAAAATCAAAATATGGACTGAAAGATAACCGTGAGAGAACAAAAGAATATGATCACACCAAATCCACCTTACAGCTTTTTACTCAATAACAACAGGTTTATCCCATTAGATGAAGTCAACTATAGATTAAAAGCTAACAATGCCATTAAAAAAAACTCGATTAAAAGCTAATTGTCAAACGTTATTCATTCACCTAGTTTGAGGTCTATGATTAGTGAGTGTGATCACTTAGCTTACCACATTGGCCTTGATCTTTTACATCAGTGACGGCACCTTTCTTTCTCCAATCCACAGAAGGAGGAACCCTACCAACCTTCTCATACAAGAAGGTCCCGTTCCCATGTGGCGTGCCTCGGAACATTCTGTGGTGATTAACCTTTGAGCCAGCGTAGGTACTCTTGAATTCATGGTTGGTCATGTCAGCGAACTTGTTGAGTTTCAGCTTGTAAGGCTTATCCATCTTGTTAGTGTTATGCACATGCATAACATTTGCCTTGAACACGTTAAACCGTTTGTGCTTCTCATCGAGGCTTCGTGTTACAGTGTGGTGACTCCTCCATCTCTCGTACAAGTCCCACAAGCTTTCCTCGGACGCCAAATCCTTGTCATGAAAATCAAAGCTATTGGCCACTCCAAGAACCAAAGCAAAGGACAGAAGAACGACCCACAAGAGCTTCTTTGTTGCCATGTTTGTGTTTGGAATCAATGAACTGAATTGAAGATGGGAAGGGAAGGGAAGAAAGGAGGGTTTATATAGGGAAATGAAGGTTAACAAGTGAGAAGAAAACAAAAGCAATAAATAAATAAATAAGGAAGTTACATGTGGCTTATGGGCATCAACAATGAGCAATGATGAAGATACCAAGCTGTGGCACACACTCAGAGAATTGTGGATAACAGATATAGGAAGTGTTTGTGTTGCTGAAGCATGGAAGCGAAAGGATTGAATGAGTGAAAGAAACTAAGGAGGGAAACTTGAGAAATTTTCTTTTGTATTATTTTTAAGAATTATGTGTGACATGGAATCTGTTATCGTATGCTTGAAGGGTCATCTTTCTGTTGCATGCTGATCACGCTATCAGGTTCAGAAGGGGTGGTGCAGAAGAGTGAGTAACATGGTTTCGTGCATGAGTTGCAAGTGGAGTGAAACATTCTCAAAACTGTGAAAACTATGATGACTGATTTTATGATATAATATAACGGAAGTGAGTTTTTGGAAGGTTTGGAAAAAGGTGCAAATGTATCCGAAAGGTAAGAGTTTTGTGAGTGCACCCTAAAACAATATGTTTCTCAATAAAGCTAGTCTTGTACACTTCTAACTTCTTCTGTCTGTTGTTACTAAACGTAGAACGTGAAAACAAAAACTGACGTGTCAGTTATGGAACATTTAGTGTGGTTTACTTGTAACAAATACACATTCTTATGCATGTGAATCTTTATAACTTAAAGTTTGTCAATTGTAATTGTTAGCGGAAAAAAATCTCCTTAGGATTACACTAACATATTTTGTCCTTTAAATATGATTATTTGATATAACCGTCATTTTGTTAACAAAATAAAGAAAGAAAAAATTGAAGGGAGATATCTAATTATGTATGGAAGTTAAGAAAGAATCATTGGGCACAATTATAAATCTAGAATTATATAATGAGAGGTGGGTAAGTTAATTTGGCAAAAGTTGTATTGGGCAAAAGCAATGTGAAAGAACATTTTTTTATTTGTGTATGGCATGACGTTCTTGCTTGTTGTAAAGGACTCAATCGCGTAATGCATTGGGCACCACAAATTATTTCTGAAAACTTTTGGGTGAAGTATGGGCTCATGTTCTCAATTTTCTTATCTCTATATTCTTTTTCATCAAAGGATTACATCCCTCCCGTGCTTTCTCAGAATATTTTCTTCTTCTTTCTTAATTTTTCAAACTTTTTATTATTTTTCTACTACCACCTCAAAGTGCTTTCCGACTTTCTACCTCGCCTTTGGCTCAAACTTAAGCTTTCACACTCTTTTATATCTTCACACTCAGAACCTCTACAGAACCTACACCTCCAATCATTTTGAGAAATTTTTATTTTTAATGTTTTATTCGCATAAAGCAATTCAAATTTATTAAATTTCAATTTTTTTTTATTTTGATAAAAGTTTTAGTTTGCACTGATATAAATTAGTGATATTTGAATAGAATAATTTAATTATTAATAAATACAAAAATTATTTTATTAATAAACAGAACTTTATGATTCAAAAATATAACGAACTTATTTTTGGCAATTTTTCAAACATTTTAATCGATGTTAAAAACGAGATTTTTTTTTTCTTGTTAATATAAATTGAGCTTGTTTTACGTTGCCGCAATTACTTTTGCAGACAAAGATTACAACTTTTTTTAAGTCTTTGGTCAGTATTTTTTACATATATAATCTACAAAAATCTCCAGTGGCATTGACAAGAAACAATTCTAATTAAGGTTAGTTAAAAAAAATTCAAATTACACTAGAAAAAAAATTTGACACTTTAAAAAAATAGCATTAGCAATATTTCTAAAACAAATCCCTACATATATCTACCAAAAATAATAATAGTCTAAAAAATATGCTAACATATACACAGAAGATTAGTTATGCCAATATTAAATGATACATTGATTAAAGTTCACAAAGAAATAGTTTTAGTTTAGATTGATAGATAGATAATAACAACAATATCATCTAAAAATAAATTTTATTAACGTGAACTAAAAAAAATCATGACTTACACAGGTTTAAAAAAAATAAAAAAAAAATATGAGATAACATTGATTGAAGAATAGTATATCATCGAGAAAATTTTAACTAGCGATGGTAGATAAATAATTTTAACATACGTTTTTATTGACACTGGTTGAAAAAACGTCTAATTAATATTGAAGATAAGGTCAATTGAAAAAATTGTTTGACATCAATTAAAAATACGGCAAACGTTCACTAGAGAAATTCTAACATAAAACTTCAACATGAAAGAAATTTTTGCTGACATTAGTAAAAAAATATGTCAGGACAACAACATATTATTTTTATTGAGTTAACAACATTCTAGTCTGAATCGGAAAAAAATAAGGATGACAAGATGTTCAAAGTAAGGACAAGTAATAATATTGAGAAAGTTGAACTATATGATATTTTTGGATTTGTTTTTATAGTAAAATCCTTTTAAGTTTTGAATCTAAATCTTAATCCCTGAATCTTATGTTTTTGTTTCAATTTTTTTATTATTATAAATAATTAATTATTTGAGTTTTTAATTAAATTTCATTCTAAATCTCATTAATTTTGTCAAATATATAAATAAGAGATAATTGAATCACAAATATCACTATTAGAGCTCGTAAAGAGAGAGATAAAAGATAGACTGATTCTTCCTGCACCTCTATATTATCTTCCTGCACCTCTATATTATCTTCCTGCACCTCTATAATTTTGAATATTTTCATTTTGGCCATGAGAAAAAGACAAAAATATCCTTATTGTTGGAGGACTAGGTTAAAGGCAGAGGAGAACATGGAGGTGTTGGTTTCGTGCTTAGTTCACGTTTATGGAGGTAGAAGTTTGGGACAATCAAAGATAGAGAAAGAGGGATTGTAGAGGTGGAAAAACATTGTGCTGGAGGTTGTAGTTGCTGAGGAGGAGGGATTTGAGAGTTTCTTCGTTTATCGTTGACGGTAACTGTGTTTCAATTTTATTTTATTTTTTGTTTTTTCTTTGCTAATTGTCCAATTTACAATGATAGTATTTTTTTTAATGAATTGCGGATTGTACAAACCACAATGCAATTAAAATATTATCATTGCGGATTGTATAATCCGTAATTATTTTTTCTGTACCTTCATTATTGTTGGTTGTACAAACCGCAATTGAAATTTTTTTTTCAATGAATTGCGGATTGTACAATTCACAAGTCTGGAAATTCTGATTTTAGACTTGCGGGTTGTACAACCCGCAATTCATTTAAAAAAAATTATTATTGCGGGTTGTACAACCTTCAATACAATTAAAAAAAGTTTTTGTACAACCCGCAATTCATTTAAATTTTTATTATTATTGCGGGTTGTACAATCCGCAATTCAAATAATTTTTTTTCAAATGATTTGCGGGTTGTACAACCCGCAATGTAATTAATTTTTTTTTATTATTGCGGGTTGTACAAACCGCAATTCATTTAAAAAAGGAGGTGCTGAGTGAAAGAGGTGAAGGGTAGAATTGGATTAAAAAAAATTAAAAGGATAAAATCGTAAATTCATATTTACTATGGAGGCGCAGAAAGATAATATGGAGGTGCAGGAAGAATCAGTCTAAAAGATAAAGTTGAACAATCAACCATAAAGCGACTGATTCTTCTTGCACCTCCATACTGACTTCCTGCACCTCCATAATTTTACATATTCCCATTTTACCTTTGATAAAAGGACGAAAATAGCCTTCATCGACGGTAACTGGGATTCAATTTTTTTTTCTCTTCGCAGATTGCACAAATCGCAATGCAATTAAAAAATATTATCATTGCAGATTATACAACCCGCAATTATTTTTTCTACACCTTTTACATTGCAGGTTGAATAAACCGCAAGTATAAATTTTTCTAAATGTATTGCGGTTTGTACAACCTGCAATGCATTTCAAAAAAAAAATTTGTATTGCGGGTTGTACAACCCGCAATGTATTTATAAATTGTTTTATATTCCGGTTTATACAACTCACAATGCATTTAAAAAAAAATTAACATTGATTGTTGGTTATGGATTTAATACTGAGAAGCTTCTTGACGCCCAGGACTTGTTTACCTGTCCTGCAGAATCATCTCCAACTACTAGTAGTTATGCTTAAACTCCACGATAAAAATTCAACTTCTATTCCAATAATAATGAAGTTCTTTTTAACCCTTGCACAAGTTAGAGGAGGTGCTGAGATGCTTTATTGTTCTGGCTTTTTGTCATCTGTGAGAGTGCTATTTGCTGAATCTGGTGAGGATATGTCGAGCATTGCTAGTGAGAAGTTGGGCAGCTCATGCGAGAAGTTTGTAATACCCCAAGATATTTGGGGGCTTGGATTAGTTGTGGTTACAGTTATGGTTAAATTTTTGGGAGACAATTCTTCTGGAACTGCTATTGGATAGCATGATACCTTTTTTTTTTTTCTCAGAGAAAGCTCGTTTTAGCAGGGGATCTCAACGACTTGGTGTCAAGTAGGAATGCCCCACTTTTATGTCCACCTACCCACTTTTATAAATACAATGCGGGTTGTACAACTCGCAATATAAAATATTTTTTAAATACATTGCGGGTTGTACAAACCGCAATACATTTAGAAAAATTTATACTTGCGGTTTGTACAACCCGAATGTAAAAGGTGCAGAAAAAATAATTATGGGTTGTACAATATGCAATGATAATATTTTTTTAATTGCATTGCGGTTTGTGCAATCCATAAAGAAAAAAAAAATTGAATCGCAGTTACCGTCGATAAAGGCTATTTTCGTCTTTTTCTCAAGGCTAAAATGAGAATATGCAAAATTATGGAGGTGCAGGAAGTCAGTATGGAGGTGCAGGAAGAATCACTCACCTAAAGCAAGTATGCAGACATGGGCCTGATGCGACATGGGTCCGATACAACATGGGCTTCAAAACTTGGATCAACAATAGAATCCAACGATGCCTAGTGCAGTACATGTGTGGGGCGCAAGCGTCGAATCTTGAATTTAATTTAAAGGATTCTCTACATTAGGGTTAAAAACTTCCATTTGGGAGACTTCCACAACTTCCACCATGGGAGTTAGAAAAAATCTAACCTCGGGATGACAGTTAGGGTTTGCTGGGTTCCTTTTTTTTTTTTCTTTTTTTGTATATCTATCTTCCTCATTTGTTCATTCTTCTCATTTTGTTGGAGTTGGATTTAACATTTTTTATTCTCATGTAATCAATCTTGGGATTATTTATGTCTCATCATATATGTTTTTCTTTCAATATATGTTAGTATTTTAATTATGTGCTTATGTGTGTCGTGAGAATCCATAACTTAATTATAATTATTGAGAGTATTAGAAAATATCAATATCTTCTCTTAATTATATATCTAAATCTGAATTAATCTACCTAATGAAAGCTTGTGTATAGGAATAAAGTGTGATTCATTTGTTGTCATTAAGATCCTTGTGTAAATGCAAGATTCATCTATATAATTGATAAAAAAAGATTAACGGTTAATAGATAATCTTAGGTTCATGTGCTGAGGGATCAGTTTTGAGTAAATTTATGGATTGACAATGGCATTTGTTTGAAAAGAAGGTATTGAATTTTATGTATAAGTGAGATTTGTTTAATCCTAGAATTTTCATTCCTTCTCCTTTTTCTATTCTCTTTCTGCCTCACAATTGCTCATTAGAAATACAAAATTATATTCTCGTTGTCTTGATTTTATTTTCATGCATAAAAATCAAAATTTTTAGAATTATTTGTAATATAATTTTGTTATAATTGTATTTACTGTTGTGTATATTATTTTGTTATAATTTGCAAAAATATGTTAAAAAGTAGCCACTTCATTAATCTCCCTATTTTATAAATTAAATAAAAAATTTATATTAAAATATATTTTAAATAAAAATTATATAATAAAATTAATATTGAAAAACACATTTTTTAAAATTTTATTTATCAAGACAAAATTCAGTGTTGACATCGAGCATCCACCACTTGAACATTTTTACCATGATTAAGTGTGTTGAGTGATATACTTATTATGTGTGTTCTAATAAGTTCCAAAACATCAATTTACTATTTCACCAATACTTGAGCCTCGTGACCTAGATGCATGGTCTTCAATATTCTAAAACCCAAACACCACCAACATGGTTCTCACTTAAGTGACCACATAGTTACTTGACCAACATCTCTTTAAAGGAGAGAAGTTGGCTCAATCTTTCTCGCCCAAATCATAAAATTTTACTTGAGTTATCCTCCTTAATCCGTCTTGGAAAAAAGACGAGTAAGTTATACAAGTACACGACTCTCTCGCGAATAAATCCTGGACCAATCTACAAGAAGTACAATAGTTTGCTCGGTAAACATCCAACTAATGAAGTTCTCCTTAACCGAGTAAAATTCACGTTTTCCTACCACATAGTATTATAAAACACTAGGGTTAATACGATACTAAGCAATATATATTTTGCAAGGTAAGAGGTTGGTATTGGCCTATTGGCATCACCGTCTTTGATGTTGACTCGCCGATGACACTCATTCTGGTAACGTCACCCGCTCGACATCATTTTGTTAACGTCACCTCCTTGCTATCCTTGCTATTAATCCATTGATGTCACTCCCCTCCTCAGATATCACATTAATTAACCAAATATTTGCCATCAAAATTCATGTATTCACACTATTTGTTCTATAATTTGGTGTATAAATATATTACAAGGAATCTTTGTAATAATATGACATTAATTGCTATAAATTAATGAATACAAACCAAATCATGACCAAATATTGAAAGAAGTAATCTCTCACCATCCCGATAATAAGCATAAAAAGGAATATCTTAAGGAGGATGAAGATCATTTAATACTCGAGCTAAATTATAATCATCTTTTTTTTTTTTTTTGTAAGAACACTCCTCATCACTTATTACTTAAGGGATGGTGAGTAATGAAGATAATCACTATACACTACTTGAAAGTTGCTTGAGCACATATTACATAAAGAGCAACATTTTTCAAAGAATTCAATAAGAAGCTCAACTAATTCGTAATTTATTCATCCAACATATCAATCATATTAGTCATTTCCAAATGTTTAACTAAAATCTTATATCCCTTACATATCTTCATAAACTTAGTTCAAAAAGTACACATACCTAGATTCATTTACACATAATTTAACTTTCACATTCTTCACATATATAGGCAATCATGAACTTCTCTTACTTGGAAGTAGTGCTTTCAATAGCTAAAACCTTCCTTTAATACTTCTAGAAATCACCAATAGTAAAATCATCCAAAATATCAAATATTACAATAACAATAATAACATCTCTCCTTTACAAAATACCCAAAGAGGAAAAAAAAGATAAACACAATCTTTACTAAGGATTGAACCACTGACTTGAAATCAAAAATCACAAATTTGATTGTCATATTTTTTTCCTTACTTTTGACATGTTAAGGATGTAATATGACAACACTACAGTGTTTTAGTTATTTTTTTTAAACAAAGAGAATTCATAAAGTAAAAAAAAATTAAAAAGATAAAATTATCAATAAAATAAAAAATAAATACCTATACTTTATTTATATTTTTTTTATTCATTTAAAATTTATCTCTAAATGAAACTCAAGTCGTACAATTCTCTTAAGTTAATACTATTCCAACAATTTAAAGAAAAAAATACGAGAAAAAATACAACATGTTCATTGTTTAGTTACACACCATTAACATGGTTACTCATGTATAGGACCTTTTTGGTTTGTTAAAAAGAAGCAAGAAATAACACGACACAAAACTATTTATCTGACATTTGATTTTAAAAATGGTTGAGAAAAAAAAAATGTCAAAAACTTGAAACAGCATCTTCAAGAGTCAACTCACAGTTTGGTTTTTAAACTACCTTTTACAGGTCTTACGCTTCAGCCTAAGATTCAAAAACTGTGATTCTATTAACAAAGAAAAGAAATTTATGCATTTGGCCGCTTTAACTTTTAACATTAGGTAAAAATATATATTGTTTTATTATAATTTTCTTAAAACAAATAATTTTATTTTAAACTTATTTTCATTGCATCTACCTCCATAATTTGGAATCATCAAAAAATAAATTTATGAAATTAGTGAAACAATATTTGATGAGAGTATTAGTAAAGAGACGCTCCAAACACATGAACATGTGAAACAGTGAGATTTTACACACACACACACATATATATATATATATATATATATATATATATATATATATATATATATATATATATATTTGTATGTATGCATTTAATAAAATTCTCAAGTCACTGTTGAATAATTGACTGGATGGAGACACATAGTGCAATTGACAGCTCTCTTTTAAAATAAAACAAAAACAAATAATGATTGACCATTCAATTTTGTACATGTACTCGAGGAGTTTCCAAAAGAAATAAAAAAATACAAATTAATCTCACACGTTGGACTAGCAAAAATGTGCCGTATTAAAAAATAATTAAAACGCCAGCTTTATGTTATTCTGTCAAAAACAAGAGTGTTTCAAAACTGCATTATTTTAAGTATTTTTTTTATCAGAAAGTGCATCAGTTTAGGTCAAAAAGTGAAGACCATCATGCAGTCACGCATATGTATTCTGCATTTTTTTTCGGAGGGTGTTATTCGTTTATGTAGTTGTTTATGTACGAATGCTGGAAAAGAAAGGTTAATTTAAATGATAAAAAAATTGTGTTTTAAAGCATAAAATAGGGTGAATGTGCTTGTTGGCAGACAAGGACTATAGTCATAAAAAAATACTGATATTAGTTGGAAGAATCTATTATGAGCTTCTAACAAATAAGAACAATAAAATCTAAGCTAAGGGACCGTTAATAGGATTGATTAGTTAACCAGGATTTCAAAGTAAAAAGTGCCTATTTCTAACAAATCAGTCAAAAGTTGAGGGGTAGCTTGCATTTCACGTTGCTTCCAATGAATCTAAATAATTACAAGACGACAACATAAACTTTTATGAGATGGTCAATGAACTCTTCTCTTTCTTATTATTTCCATATGGGCAACACAAGTAATGGCAAAATTCATGCAAACTTGTTGCTTTGGCAAAATTAAGCCAAACTGGCACTGTAAATAAGTAAAGACAATATCTTAATTGCGATAAGAAAAGTGAATGCAAAATAAATAAGGATATTGAATTCATTTGAATTTTATAAATCATAGCAACAGCCACCTTTGATATGATGTTCATTTCCTTTCTCATGACTAAAACAAGGTTAGAGTCGCTTCAATTGCAAATAATAATAACAATGAAAAAACTAAGGATATTAAATCCCAAGTTCCAACATATCCAAATCTACATGAACATTGCAATGAAAGTATGAAACTGCACGAGTAGCATATGCATTCTGCAAACCATAAGTTAAAACCCCAGTGTAAGTAACTGTGTCTGTATCTTTGTACCTTTCCCTCCCGTGTAGCAAACCCAGTGCCAATATAACTTATGCTTCAAGATGTTCAGCTTGCACGAATTCTATCCAGCCAATCAATGCTCTTTCGTGGCCTCTCAAACTGAACATCAACACTTCTCCTGGATTTATCTTGGAACTCAATGCTTCTTGATTTATCATTGTACTCTACACTTCTTCGAGACCTCTCCATTTGATCAAATTGGACTCTTATCTTCTCTAACTTTTCAGTATTATTGAATTTGAATTCATGAAATTTCATTTTTTCTGTCCTGTCAGTGCTTTTCCTTGGTTTGTCCCTCTGATCGGTACTCTTCCTCGGTGTTTCAAAGCAATCAGTACTTCCTCTGGATTGTTCAACTCTATCTACACTTCTCCTGAAACTCACTCTTTGGGATGGTGGCTTTTCCACCGAGGATATGAATTTTCTGAGATGTCGTAAGTATTCAGGATAGAGTTCCAAATTACAGTGATTTCCTCCTTTGAGCCATAAAGGTTCATATTTCTGTTGACACAGCTCCCACAATTGCTTGCCATGAGAGCAATCAACAACCTCATCAGCAGTTCCCTGAAGAGAGTATGGGAATGACTAGAGATTAGTAAGCCACACCGAATGCTTTGTACCCAAAAATATGACTACAGAAAAGCAATATTTGCTAAGTTACCATATTCACAAGAAGTACGATTTCAAAATGTTTATATCGGCAACAAAGCCTGATTTCTCGTTAAATTTTATGCAGAAAAGCCAGCTACAACGAACATATTTCTACTTCTTGAGTTAACTAGCTCGTGTGATAGTGTTGTTCCCAGTTTATCAACGCGTTTCATGATTTTTCATCGCAAACGTCAGCAGCAAAAAGGTAGGTGCTAAATAGTTAGTTACACGTAAGTTGTTTGTATTAGAAGAGATTCTATTCGTCGCTTGGAACACCAAGCCAGCACACTAAGCACTGTCTTAAGGGCTACGACCATTATAGAAGTCGGTAAATTGGATTCCAGTAAAAGACATATAGTAACTACAGAAATCATGATTGTAAAAAATAGTAAGAAGATTCAACACAATAAGCAAGGAATACTCACATGAATTACTAGCACCGGACCCTTCACCAATGGAATTTTATCGATGTTCTGTAATATAACAACATAGAACTAAGCTCAGACACATAACATGCATAATTTTCAAATCAAATGACACCAAGCAAACAGGAAATGAAAATTTTAACCTTATAAATGTCAAACCAGTATGTCCGTTTCACAGGGTACATGACTCTCAGTCCTGATAGTATAGGACTGTGGAGAACAACAGCCCTTAGTCGGGGTAAACGGGAAGCAAGATCCAAAGTAGGACCGCTTCCAACAGATTGACCATAAAGGATGATGTCTTCCTGCTTAGCACCATAGTTCTCTTCAAGATACTTATATGCAGCTTCAATGTCAGCATAAGTATTATGCTCACTTGGCTGTGAAAAATATGCAGATTAGTTTTTCCATGACACTTCTGTCTGCTGAGAACAACAGAATAAAATAAACCAGAAAGAAGTGCATAGAGCAGTTACCTTCCCTGATGACTGTCCATAGCCAGAGTAATCATATCTGCATTACGTTTGATACAATATGCTTGAAAACGTTATTAACATATAACTTTACAAATGATAAGCATGCATAGTACTTCAAGAGCCCTTTTATCATTTTCTTTGTTTGGGGGGGGAGGTCCTTTAGATTAATTCTATCAGGTGAAGATCTATAAAGTACAGTCTCAAACATGATTTCTGGTCAGGTGACCTCCTCATTTGTACCTCGATAAAACATCTGTTGTGAAAAAAATTATTTTACGCCGTAAAGAACAAAACAAGACTGAAATCAGGGGGTATAAAGTGAACGTAATGGATTAGCATCTGATAGGTAACTTTTGGATGTTCAACTGAATCCTGAAATTTCTTTGCTGGCATTCCTAAATTAATCGAAACAGTTTACAATTTCATTGGTTATTATTGAGGTGTTGCTGTAATCCCTGAATTGTTGGTAAACAATCGCCCCATGTGGAATTGTAATTGAGTTCATCATACCAATTTGAGAAGTTCAGAAACTAACAACCCAACCAAACCAACCCATTTAAATATCAGTTCAAGCAGAACCCAAAAGAAGTCCTTCGAACATAATTAATGTCACACATCAATTTCTTGAACAAGTCAAGCCCCTAATTACCAACTTCGCATCCACTCACGTTCCACCAAACTTCAGCCAAAGGTAAAGAAAACCCATCCGAGAGTGAAAGCAAAAAACAAACAAAAGGCTAGCTATATTCAAAGTTCAAACTTCACATTCATCCCATTTAGCCGACATATTCCTTTTTGTTTCCCCACAAGTATCTCCTTCAACGAAAATCCGGTTCAAACTACTATGGTACACTAGTTCCTTCTGCAACCCCCAATTGGTCATTTACTGACAAATTGAGTACAACAAAAATTGAAAACGATCGAACACCACACTCCGAAATTCACCTGATCTACTTAACACAATCACACATGAACCACAAAAAAATGATAAATTTAGCCCACTAGGCAACCAGGTCCACACAGAGGAACACCGCAAGTGGAAATTACCACAGCCCCAAATCCTAGCAGATAAGATTCAGTTAACACATCATATTTGACCAATGAACAACAAGCCCATCAACATCAACGACCAGAACCGAATCAAGAATCCCAAACCCAAGAGAGAGAAAGAGAGAGAGAACTAGAAAGCGTGAAGTAAATACCCGAGGAGATTGACGCGGAGGTGGATGCTCAACTCGACGAAGAGCTCGTACATCTGACCAATATCGGCGGCATTGCCGTGGGAGTAAAGGACGGTGGACTTGGCGTTGGGATGCCGAACGTAGACAGCGACGATCTCCGTGCCGCGGCGGTTGGGGAAGCGGAGAACCTCGACGTTCTCGCGGTGCGGGAAAGGGTCCATGAGCAGCAGCCCCGTGGCCTCCTCCTTGACGAGCCTGTACGACGGCGGACTCGGAGGGAAGAACGCCAACTTCGCCGCCATTGAAGAAGTCACGCCACCCATCTTCTTCTTCTTCTTCCTTCGAAAAACTCACTCACTCACTCACTGGCTTCGATTCTCACATTCACCTTCACCTTTTTGGTGTGAAATGAACCTGACCTCACTCACTCGCAGGGTTTTTATTTATTTATTTATTCATTTATTCATTTTTTTATTATTATTTTTTGGTGGTAAATAATTAGTTTTTGATTTGTTTGGGGGGGAAAATAACAGTGTATATTATTATTCCTATTCCTCTTATTCCCATTCCTATCTATCCATTAATTAGTTGTCCCTTATACAGTTCCACGTGTTGTCCTTTCGGCCTGGTGTTTTTTCTCTCTCACTTGTGGTCTATTTCCATTTCCAACCATTTTATTTTTCCACCACACTAAAACTATAACCATTTTCTATATATATATACTTTTTATTTAATATATTAACTCATTATAAAATGCTTATCTGAGTTGTTTGTTAACTTACTACAATTTGATTTTCCTCCTTTAGTAAGAGTTAGTTATGTACATTTGTTACTTTAAATTCTTTTAAAGAAAATTATTTTTTTGTTTGTTACCGTTTTTAAACAATCAAAAACTGGAAATGATCATCAATTTAGTTATATTCCAAAACTATTGAAAACACCTTTTCATAAATTCAAAAACTTATTTTTCTAATTGGAAATAAACATAAATTGACTTCTAATATTTAAAGAAAGAATTATTAAATTGTTTTAGACTATAATTGCTTTTTGAGAATCTTGAAAATTTTGGTCTTTAATAAAAAATTAATTTTAAATAATTAGATAGCATGAAAATATTTTTGAGTACACAAACAACTCTTTAATTTTAAGAAATTCATGTTCATGGATATTAAAATAGTATTTTTGTCAATAAAAAAAATTCATGAAATGTGTCCTTGCCATCACACATAGTCAAGTGGTTATTCTTTAATGTTTGTTGTTGTGAGTAGTACCATCACAGTCAGTCACTTAATACATACATTGTCGTTATTTATAACAATCAAAGTGGTTAGATCATTGGCGCCAGAGAGGGTCCAAAGTACACATGTAGCTTATAAGGCCCCCACAGTATTATACACACAAAAAATGTTCCATATTACTAAAGAACTAAGATAAAAAAAAAAAAAAAAATCTGTAATAAAACATATTATTAATAGTTGAAATAAAAAATATAATAATTTTAATAAAAAAAAAATTTTTTTTTTAAATTTTTTATTATTAA
>Ga0099824_1003176_pt1 | contig 24026 bp, 4 predicted proteins | sample SiratrowhiteBW_FD_76837 | JGI IMG/M metagenome (GOLD analysis project Ga0099824, IMG submission 76837) | Root nodule microbial communities of legume samples collected from California, USA - Siratro white BW | ecosystem: Host-associated > Plants > Roots > Nodule | place: USA: California...
ACGAAAGTTAGGGCTTTTCAACAAACTCACAGAACTTTCTATTCTATGCAAAGCAGAAACCGCTTTGATCATCACCTCTCAAAGTGGCAAGGTCTATTCCTGTGGCTACCCCAACGCCGACACTGTCCTCCGCCGCTACGTCACCGGAGGGCCTTCTCAACATTGCGGCGGTCAAAGCGAGAAGGAGCAGGAGAAGTTTCTCGAGAAGCATATGCTGGAATATGAAAGTGTGAAGGATAAGTTGAAAGAAATGCAGAAACAGTTGAAAGAGATGAAAATGGCAGAAAAGAATAGCCCTTGTTTTCCTCCATGGTGGAATCTCTCCACTGAGAATATGGGTTTGGAGGATCTTGAACAGTTCAAGAACTCTTTGGAAAGTTTGAAGCTTAACCTCATCGCAACGTTGCAAGAGAAGACGCCACAGAACCTACATTCAGATCCACCAATGCCATATAATATGGTTCCGCCGCCACAGCCGCCAAACGTGTCGACCATGACTCCACTCTTCGAAGAAAATCAGGTTGAAAATTATGGGATCAGTGGTTTTGTTTCAAGTGAGACATTTCCTATAAGTGGTTTTCCATACCTGTAAGTATGGAAAATAACTCTCCAGAACGATATATAATTTCAGATTGTTTAAGTATGAAAGAAAATAAAGATATTATTTTTGTATAGATTTCATTAATATGGGTTGTTTGAAATTGAAAAGAATAGTGTTTATACTCTAACATTTTTTTTTCTTTAATTTTCAAGGACCCATATGAAATCTAAACTAAAATAATATTTTTACTTATTAACAATACTAAAAACTTATATGAAAACTTATGAGTTGTTTTTAATATTTGTTCTTGTAGTATATATTGCATTTTTTTTATGTTCCGGACAAGTGATATATTATCCTGTTTTCATTTGCGATCAACTTGTTTCTTACGTGATTATGAATTTTCTTATGATCATAAATTCTTTTAGATTTGTTATCATGCATCTGGTTTACAAAGTGGTTTTTTGGAATTATGTATAAAGTGGTTTCTTGTACAACATTGACTGAGATAATGGGATAAACAAGGGATTCAAAAGGAAAACTGAGAATGGGAACTGATTTTAAACTGCACGAGAATCCCTTCCGTCTCAACCATGCATAATTTTCACTGTCAAATTTTGCTGAATGATAATTTTATGAAAGATTAAAAATCAAGACTAATAAATAAAAGTTTACACGAATTGATAAATAATATTGGATTTGCATTTAAAAACATGGATACTAATTTGTTACAATGCATTAAATTTATGGATAGGATACTAATTTATTAGCGCCAATTTTTTAAAACTAAATTTAAGTAATATGGATTAAGTGAATGCTAATTTATGGTGAAAATAATTTTTAATTAACTTAATTTAGTTTGGGGGAAAACACAAATGCATTTTTATTTTAAAAATTATTCAATTGAACATTAAACAATAAAATTTATTTTTAATGTTAATTTAATTTATATTTGTGTAACCTACACTAATAATAATAATTTTAAAAAAGAATGTTTTTCATGTCACACTTTAATTTTTATATTCAAACAAAACAAAATTTACAAACAAAATTATAGACAAAAAAAATGATGAATTGAATAAAAAAAAAATGAATGTGAGAAGATGAATGATGATAAAAGAGATGAGTGTGGATGAAAAAAATTGAGCGTGAATACTAGTATGTTAAAAAATCAAAAAATTTGTATTTTGATTGCTTAAATATAAGCTTTTGTATTAAGAATAATCCAAAATTCATATGTTATCTCACGAAAATACATAGATCTGGAATATACAAATAAAATTAATATTATCTTATTTCATATTAACTTAAATAAATAATTAATTAACATATAAATATATTCATATGAGTTTAAGAATGATAATTTCAAATTGTTTAAGAATGAAAGTAAATAAAGATATTATTTTTTTATAGATTGTTTGAAATTGAAAAGAATAGTGTTTATATTTTATAAACATTTTTTTTCTTTAATTTAAACGACTCATATGAAATTTAAATTAAAATAATATTTTTATCTATGACTTATATGAGTTGTTTTTAATATTTGTTCTTGTAGTTTTTTTTGTGTTCTGAACAATTGGTGTTATCTTGTTTTGATTTGTGATCATCTTGTTTCATACGTGACCGTGAATTTTATTATAGTAGTTATCTTATAAAAACTCGTATGTTTTATTTATTTCAAAAAAGTTAGAAACGAAGATGTATGGAATAGAGATATTTGAACCACCAAAATAAAGAACTGTTACAAATAAGGAAGAAACTAATAGATTTAAATAAGAAGCAACGTAAAATAAACCAAATTTGATACTGGAATATTCAGTTTGATAATCCGTTATTAGTTATTCTTCGGCTTCCGGTAAATCAACAGGTAATCTTTCTCATTCTGCTAAAGAAGAGATTAGAAAAACAAGGAAATCCATAGGTTGACGCCACAAATTCCATCCCAAAAAACCATATTTTGATTGTGCATCAACTATATCAATTGTACTTAAACTGTTAGATTTTAGATTTCCTATCACGCATATGATTTACAAATTCTTCCATACCTAGCTACGACGATATTGAATTTTAAACATAGTTCAAAATAGAAAAAAATTAATTATTAAAATGGACAAATTCTATCAATATAATAAGATTTATATATGAAAAAATTATTTTAGCTGCACACGGTTTCTATGTATGAAAAAAAAAATTGTGGGAGACAGACATTATTTATTTATTAATTTGAAAATCGATACTAGTAAGCACCATTTTATCTAATTGATTAAATAAAATAGTGTTCATGGAGCTGAATTTGAAAATTGAGAGTAGCAAGCACCATTTTATCTAATCGATTAAATAAAATGGTGTTTATGGGAATTGAGTTCATGGTTGTGTGAGTCATTCTAAAAATGCAAATATTTATTTACAGATCAATCTATATTTATTTTCTTTTTTTTTACAATATAATAAATGCAAATATTTATTCACAGACCAATCTATATTTATTCTGAGTATCTACAATTTTAAAAAACAATTGATGTTTAAAAATATAAATATTATCTATATATTTATTCACACATCAATCTATATTTCTTCTTACCACCAATATTTATTCTGAGTATCTACATATTTTAAAGGAACTATCTTTCTTGACATTTAGGGTTTAGGATTTAGGATTTAGAAATCTAAATATTTATCTATATATTTATTCACACATCAATCTATATTTCTTCTTACCACCAATATTTTATCTATATATTTTAAAAGAGCTATCTTTGTTGACATTTATTATGATATACATCAATTTAAATGCACTAAAGCACACGAAAAAAAATAAGAGGAAGAGGATGTGTTTTTGACTCACATACCACTGAAATTAGCTTTCTAGGAGACAATTTCAATAACATTGAACTTGACTTACACAAACATGATTTCACTTAAGTGAATCATGTTTATTTATCTGGATTCCTAACACAGAAATTGTGCACGCCTCACGATTGTTTTAATGTCCAAGTGAAATTGTATTTTGGTAATTAAATTTTTTGATCCATTTTAAGAAATACTGAAAGAAATTATTCCACTGTGAAAAAAAAAAACAGATTAAAAGTCTCTGCAAATAAATAAAAGTTGACACTAATTAATCAATTATTGAAATTTGCGTGCATCATCTTGCAACAATGCTTTAAACCCGTCAATACTAATTTGTTAACGTCAATTTTTGAAAACTAAACTTGAGTAGTATAGGTTAAGTGAATGCAAATTCATCATGAAAATAAAATTTTAATTAAAATAATTTAGTGTCGTGCAACTTGACACTAATCATTTATATGAAAATTGAGAAAGCAAAATCGTGTATTTTAATTATTTAAGTATAAGATTTTGTATTAATAAAAATAAAAAATTCATATATTATCTAAAGAAAATACATAGATTCATAATATATAAATAAAATTAATATTAATTTAGTTTATATTAATTTAAATAAATAATAAATATATATTATATTATTGTCGGTCTAATCAACGTTAACTTAAATTAATAATAAAGTAAATAAAATTAAGATAAACTTAAAAAATATAAATAATAAAAATAAATAGAATTGTTGTCAAATAGGTCTACGGCAACTTTATTTTTTTATTTATTTTGATGACATTAATATTAATATTTTAATTAAAAAAAAGCTGAAAATAGTAAGTGTTAACTTAGAAACCACTTTATTAATATTTAATATTAAAGACTCTATTCGTGTCAATTAAATTTGGGTTAACCCAATACTAATATAAATATTTATTTATTACTAGTGTCAATTAAATCAGTGTTAACCTAATACTAATATAAATATTTATTTATTAAGATTTATTAAGAATGTTAAAAATAGTTAACCTTAGTTTAGAGTTGACTAATCAACTATATCAATATTTAACATTAAACAAACGTTAGCTAAATCATTTAAAATAATTTTACAACTTAAAAAAGAAATAGCATTTTAGGTTACGTTAGAGTCAATTGAATTGATTCTAATAATGTCACAAGTTAGTTCATATTATTATTTGGAAAACTAATTCATGTTTTCTTGTAGTGTTACTTTATATAGATGCAAGCTTTTATTTTTATTTTTCTAGATTCATGTTAACTTTTGTTATAACAATCTTATTTTTGAGATTTCAAAAACTTTAAAAGAAAATTTCAAATATTTTATTGAGGTTAAAATCTTATTTTACCATATACTTAGTATCTGTTTCCTATAAAAAATTATTTTAAAAATTGATCAATACTTTATATTTGATCATTTTAAGACAAATACATGTATACTAATCAATGTAGCCTCATCCTCAAAATGTGACTATAATCAACACATTATACTTCTCAACAAGGAGAACTTCAGTTGAAAACAATAGTCATCACTACATACACTAAAAATAATATTTCAAAAATTATAAGTCTAAAAAAACTACTTAAGAGTTGAGAAAAGGAATATAACTTATTTAGAAGACTTAAAAACAAGTTTAAACTTTAAAAAAATCATATCCATCAATTAAATTCATGTAATAAAAATTTTAAGTATTATAAGAATTATCACACTATCAATATCACTAATATAGTCTAACTCCAAAATCTAAAAAATATATTTTACAAAATCAAATGATTAAAAATAAAAAAAATTAAAGGAAAATATATATATTTTATTCTTAAAACGTTTATGAATATTATATTTTATTATTATCTTCTATTCCCGTCATATATGTTAAAGTTATCAAATTACCAACTATTATAAACGATATTAATCTTTACGTGAATGAAAAAAATTCCCTAAAACAATTAAAAGGTCATCATGACAATCGGTTCTATCAAAAAGAAATTCACCAGCAATTTGATGTGCAATTTATTCACTTATGTATTATTTTCTTAGATGTAGTTCTCCCGTTCCCTATAATTAGTTTTTATAACTATTACTTTGATAATTAATAACGATTAAAAACTAAAAATAAGATTATTAATAACTTTTATCATAATTTTTAATGTTTATTTTCTATAGGTATAATTTTTAATAAATAAGAAAACTTGGTAACTAAGATTTTAAAAAATGTTATAAAAATTATCAAATATCTGTTAATTTACATTGTAATTTGTTGTCAAATGGCATTTTAATTTACATTATTAGTTAATTTAATACTCTAAATTTTAACCAACATTACAGTTATTTATTGGTCGCCACTCTTAAGAGAATGAATAACAAAATTATTAAGAAATGCTAATTAAGTAATTTTTTTATCTCTTGTTATTTATCATTTAAGATAATACACCATAAATGTGGTGATTAGTTAAATAAGAAAAAATAACTTAATTAATATATGGAGGTTGGAATATCAATTAATAAGAATACCTGTAAAAATAGTTAACACACTTTAAATATTCTCTATTGAAAAAGAAAATAATATATATCCATGATATTTACCTACAACATTTTTCACTGATTTAGTTGTTGGTAATTATCGGTAGAAATAAAAATTAATTAATAATATTTTCTTATTATTAAGAAATTTTTAGTACAAAAATATTAGTTGTGGATTTTAACAATGGGTAATACTAAATTTTGTTGTAGTGAAATAATGAGATAAAAAAATACTGAATTTATTTATTATTAAAAATAGATAGAATTGTTAGAGTGAGCTGTGAATTATGCATCATCCATGCTCGTCTCATTTGAACTAAGTCAAAGTTTCTAAATTTTTATAAAGGGTCTAATTTTATTGCGTTCATAATCCATTCATCTAACTCAATTTACCTTTTACAATCTTCCTCTTCAGACAACACTTCTATTCCCATGTAATAGGTATGTTCTCGCTTAAGTGCGAATACTTTGACACTGATAAATTTGTTCTATATTCACTATACATCTAAATAAATTATTTTATAATATAGTATTTTATTAAAGAAAACAGTAGTAGGATAATTTCTTTTAATAGTCATGTCAAAAGATTTTTTCCTTCTTACTTCTGTCCCGTTTGAACCAAAAAATTATTATTAAATTTAGTGACAAAAAAGAATTATCATCTTGTTATCGTATCTAAGAGTCACATATGTAATAAATAAATTTTATTTCGCATCTTGAAAATTTGAAAGCACTTACTATTTTCTAAAAATGGTAAAGATAAATTATTATATTTTTATTTTTAATTCATACTGAAAAATGCTCATTTATAAATACATAAAATAGTTATTGTCCATTTTCAAACGAATGTAAGAAAATCAAATTAAGGAGCACGTGTCCTTAATATTTCAACCACCTAAGTAAATTTGCCTCCGTAATTACTTTGTCGTGTCGTAAGAAATATCAAATGGTTTTTAACTTCATCAAAAAAATCGAAGAAACCACAAATGCAAACAAAATAAAAATTAATTTATTTTAAAAGTATTCATTACACTAATATTAAGCAATTAGTAAAGATGTTTTTTACGCAATTAATTAATAAAACGTTAATTAGCCAAACGATAGTACCTTTTCTTTACATAACAAAAAACAGCATACCTAATAATCATAAATTGGTGTTAGTCTTGAAATAATAATTAATATTTTTAACACTCATGCCCTCTGCTTAGTGGGGTATTAATTGTTTTTTTACCTGAGACAGTGATAAAAGTGATTGAATATGCAGGTATGGCTCTCACACCTAACTAATATTTTACTGTACTACATTTTGAATGATGCAAAAGCTAGGTTTATATATGAATATTTGTCTCACTCATTTAAGAAACAACTCATCCTTCTTTCACCGATAACTTTGCCATCATGACTCTTAAAACGTGTGGTTGATTGGCACAAGTTAGTAAAAGATTAGAAGGCAATAATTGATGCTACCATTAAACAACATAAAGAATAAGAGGTTGAAAACCTTCTTCATTAAACATAAATCGTTTACATATTTAATAGGGGTGCTAAGAGATAAGTGTAGATTTTAAAAAAAAAATATAGCACTAGTTTTAAAATAATGAATGTTGTTTTAATAGGGGTACAAGACCAATCCCTAATCAAGTTTTGATGGTTTTAGCCTTATTTAATTTAAGCTTAGCAAAAAGCTTCAAATTAAACTTCACATCATAATTACAAGATTCCTAATAATTACATGCACTGCAATATTTGCAAACCCCACATGTTTTTATCTGATTTAATACCCAATATTGTATTTTTACCATCTTTCTCTTTCTGATTTCTCTATTTTGGCTATTGCTTTTTACCTCATCTTCATGCTTTCCTCTTAAATTTAAAAGCTTTTTCCTTCATGGTGATATATTTTGGCTTTGAGTTGTCCCAACTAATGAATCCATTCCCCAAAGAGTGATATAAAATCAAAATTCTCTTTTTTTTCACTGTAGAGGCAAAGAGAGTTGAACTCGGGTCACTTTCTCGTGTGCATGCATGATAACATATTTTGGCTTTTTCCCCTTGATTAACCTTTTTTACTGCAAATAGGGTAATAAAAAATCCAAATTCTCCTTTCACTGTTTGGACAAAGAGAGTTGAATTTGGATCTTCTTCTGTCCAAGTGTTTCAAATTGAAAGGGAGATCCAAAAGAAAAAGAAAAAGAAAAAGAAGCTTGTTCAATTTCAGGTCCCCACCACATGATCACTTTAGTGTGGATCAACAAAGATTAGACACCAAAGAAAAACCAACACTTTGCCAAGAAGCTGTCACCCTCACCCCGATTCAATGAAGAAGATGTTTGTGTTAAGTCATTTTTTCTAGAAAAAGTTTTGTGCCCATTGTTTTGGAAACACAACACCACATTTTTTGATGGTGCACCATGCTTATAAACCATGATTGTGAAAAATAAAAAAGGCATAATACTAGAGTTACTAGACTCAAATTAATATTTAGGAGCATATAATATGCATAATGCATGATAGGGACTACGAGTCTAATGTTTTTGAAATTTTAATACATGGCAGAAGGTCCACTCTTAGAGGTTTCACTTCCTAGATCATTATGACATTTGCTGAGAGACCCCAATAGGTCAATATGCATGCCAAGCTTCAACTTTTTTCTGGGATCCACCGGAAAATTTTAAGTATTTTGAAACCTATTTTATGATTTATTTTTATAAATTAAATAACTAATTAAATGTGTTATTTAAAAATCGATAATGATTGAAAACATTTGATGGCAATGCTAAACTAACTGATAGTTTCTTTCTAATTAATCTATTTTCTTATACTGTAGTTTAATTATTTTTTTACCTTTTTAATCTACGATAAATTCTTGTCATATACCTGTTTCTGAACAAATTTTTCATAAACTTTTTGTAAAAGAGAAAATATACAAAAATATTAATTGTTTTATATTTTAGGAATTGTTGTTTAAAATATATAATACCACGTGTTGTTACGAATACATTTCATGAATTAAATGTAAAATAAATTATAATTATTAGTTTCATATATTTGTATTTTAAGAGTTATCGTTTATTTTATAAATAGCGTTGTTGTTTTATAATAAAAAAATTAAAAATATTGTTTTTGAATTATTTTTAGTTAAAGATACAATATTATTTTTTTAATTACAATCTAAAATTGAGTTGATAAATAAAAAAAAATTAACCCTACCCAACTAAATTTAATATGATTGAATGAAAATTAAACCATATCCAACCTAAAACCTAATTCCAAAAGTGCTACATCAGTAATATTTACAGTGTTAAATTTAAAAGTGTAAGTCTTTATTGTACATGTTCACCTTCTTCTAGATTTGAAAGAAGCATTGATTGTCATCAATGGCATCAATCACCACATGGACTTCTTCCATTTTTGTTCCATGTGATCGAACTGGGTAGTTATTTCCATCTTAGAACCTGTAGTACCATGTTGCTCACACCATTTTAAAAATCTTAGGACGTTAACTCAATATAATAATATAATAATTTCTGGATATTAGATGTATTTTTTTAATCATATTAATTGTGTAAAGTAATTTAATTAATATCTGTAAAAAAATACTAATAATTTTTTATGAAATGTTTATACTTAACCAAAATTTAAAAAACTGATTAACAACTTATCATATATACTCAATTCAGATTCTCTGTTGTGCTTTTACTCCTGTACTTCTACTACACTTTCAAAACACACTAATTTTAATATATTTAAAAAACTTTTAATATATTTAAAATGTAATTTAAAGACCTTAAACAAAAAAATCCAAATTCCATATTACCAATCCAAGAACTCCTGCAACCATTGTCTTTCGTGATCGTACTGTCGGTTAATCCCTCGTCATCAATGACGTTTTGCCCCTTTGATCTCAACAAGGTAAGAGTTTTTCAAAAGATAAGGGACAAGGGAGAATATAATTAACAGATAATAAACGTATTTGTTAATCTCATTTTGTTTTTTCATTATGTCGCAATCATATATAAGCTTTTTTCTTTCTAAAAAACAATTTTTTCCTTTTGTTTTCCACGTTTTCAATTTGCATCCACATATTGCGCATGGATGGGCCTGCAACAATGGTCGCAAGATTTCAACATGTATTCCTTTTCAAACTGTCGTATCTGTCAGTTATCATCACCCCTGTAAACTGATTAATGTACTATCATCATGTCACTAACTAATTAACTAAAGTGTCTGTCGTACAAAAAAAAAACTAATTACATAATTAATGATCATTTTAATTGTTTTTTATTTGTAAAGTTAGTTAAAAAAAAGCTTGTATTGTATGTATAATGTTAAAAAAAAAAAAAAAGTGGTAAAAGAAATAGACACCCCAGTACTTCCATGAGGCATTCGAATTGACACTTGCAGAAACTGCAAAAGCTTATACAAGAAGCCTTATCCACTTGTGTGAATCCACAGGCTCAAATATTGTCAGTGGTAAATATGTGGATTTTTTTTAATATCATTCTTGTTTTTTATTTTTTTTTTTTTTGGTTTTTAATTAATTTTTATTTTTATTTTAGTTTTGTAATTAGTATGTCATTCTTATTAAGTAACATATCAACAGTTGAACAAAACTAAAACATGTATTTACTTTAGTTTAGTTTCTAATAAAAAATCATTCATTTTGATTTTCACAATTTTTCATTTATATTTTGGTCTTTATTATTTCTTAATGTTTATTAAATAATAAATTATTCTATATTAGTAATTAAATAGAATTTCTAATTTAAAAAAAAAACTAAGTTGTTTAAAATAAAAAGATAATCAATAATGTAAATAGTATTGTTTTTTTTAGTTAAATTCCACATGCTTTTTAAAAAAACAAATCTTCTAAAATTTTTTATAGATATGGATCTTATATTCTTTTAGTAAAAAAAATAAGTAATACAAAATCTAAGTGGAGATAAATTATATTTTTTTATCTAAAGTTGATTAATTATTTTTCTCAAACAAATATTTTTCAAAGGAGTAATTATATTTTGACAATCACACCTGGGACACACTCACTTTATAACCGTATGTGACTATTATTGATGTGACCAACATAAATGACGTGTAAAAAACATTTCAGCATGACAATGAAAATCATTTGTAGGGTTTACATATTTGGGATTTTATCTAGAAAGCTACCCAACATATTTCATAAAGAGTTGAGAAACAGTGAGTTTGAATTTCAAATCTCTTTAATCTCGCCACTATTGTCGCCGCTGCCGCCGCCACCACTACTCCCATCACCACCGCCACCGCCACCACCGTTCCCACTGCCGCTACCGCTCCCACCGCCGTTGCCACTGTCGCCATCGCATTGAGCCTACTGTCACCGTAGTTATTGTCGTGACTTTAATTATTACTATCTCTAAATTATTAAATTAAAAGAATTATTATCAAATTTTGCACAAACCGCACCGTCGATTTTCGACTACCGTCACTCGCCACCTTTAATGGTCTCCCACCGTCGCTCGCCACTACAACCACTGTCACACCAAATCTCCCTTATGCAAATGGGTGCACTGAACTCCTATGATGTTTCAAATTTTAAATTTAGATACTTAAAATTCAATCACACAAAAATGGGTGCACTAGACTCCTACGACGTTTCAAATTTTAAATTTAGATACTTAAAATCTAATTATGCCATTTCATAACAAAATATCTTAAATGTCCTTAAAAAAAGTTTTATTTTACCCTTAACCACATATACAATTATACCACATCAACAACACATATACAATTATACCACATCAACAGTTAAGATTTAATTGTATGCCAGGTATGGTTTTCCATACAAAGTTTTCCTTTTCAAAATAATAATATAGTAGTTATCTTACTGGGTTACTAATATAGTTACTGAACGGATTAAAATATGTCAATAAATAATAAAGATCAAAATAAAAGTAAAAATTTTGTGAGGTCAAAATAAGAAAAAACTTTATTAAAGACAAAATCAAAATACATAGATGTATTGGAGTAAAAAAAAACAAGGTGTTAATTTTATTCAGCCATTAATGCATCACTAAGCACATAGATTATCACTTAATGGATGTCAATCCATGACAAGGACCAAAACAAAAATAATATATTTTTTCTTAAAAACTAAACAATTTTCTTTTTTTATCGACAACCCAAATAGGAAAACAATTTCATTGAGAACCAAATACATATTCGCAAATATAACAAAATGTTATTTAACCTAATATTTTATATATAAATATAAATACCCTTTTCATTTTAACGTTTGTTGAAAATAATGCAGTTAACAATGTCTTCCATAATTAATAATAAAGATAAACATTTATTGCAGGGGCAATTATGGCAATTATCATTAAAAGACTATTTTTCTTCAACCACATTATTAGCGTAGAATAACCATTGACTTAATCTGACTGGTCATTTTTAATAAAAAAAAATCATGAAACTGAGGTAAAATAATCTTATTTAAAATAATCAAATCCAAAATTAATGAACCCACACTATTTGTTTATATCAGAAAAAGGAAGTGACGTTGGAAGAGAAACATAAAATAGACTTGGTAGAAAAGGGAATGCATGCAAAGGGTGGACCTTGTGTTTAGGTGAGAGCTGATTTTGAACATCAATTTTACCTTGGTGTGATGGGGTAGAGGGTACCTGACTGCGTATAAATGGGTCCTTTGGACTTGGTGGGAAGGGTGGGTCTTAGTTTAGTCCTCTGCTAGGGTAGGTTAACGTAATTGAAGGACCCAGTTTCTGGGCCACACTGGTTTATTGGAGCATTAATTGGCAAAGCTGGTTGGACCAAAACAATAAGTAGAACAAGCAATTTTTACACAACTATAATAATTATTTTGTTATATTTAATAATGTCTGAAATAGGATTAAAAATCCATCTTTTGTTGATGACAAATTAAAAAGTCTTTTCTTTATAGAAAATAAGTTTTAAAATTTGAATGTTGGAAATAGAAAAACATTATTAAAGTGTGTGAAAAACACTGATACAGGAGATGTTTCATTAAAAAAAGTTTACCTAAAATGCATGGGTAAACGTAATCTGAACAGCTGTTTTCTACTTTGTGTGTGAAATAAGAGAAAACATTGTAAGGACAGTGATGAAGATAGCTACAAAAGTTGGAATTTCAATTTGAATTTGAAGTCCACATGGCAGAACACTCCACCCACTGTTCTTCCACCATTGTTGTTAACTCAACAATAGTACCATGCTACTGCTACCCTACACTACAATACAAATAATTAAAATACTAATCTTCTTCTTCCGCAACACACTACACATGAACACTTTTTTCCCTTTAAATTTTCCTCATTCACTTCACTTCACTTCATTCACATAACTCTTCAATGGCTGCGTTTTCCACCTTCTTAGTTTTCCTATTTCTCGTAGGAACACTAACACCGCTTGCTTTTTCTACCCACCAAGAAAAGAAGAAAACTTTCATAGTTCAAGTGCATCACCAAACAAAGCCTTCCATTTTCCCAACCCACAGACACTGGTATGAGTCCTCACTCGCTTCCGTTTCCGACGGGGCTTCCGTTATACACACATACGACACCGTTTTCCATGGCTTCTCTGCCAAGCTCTCACAGTCGGAGGCACAGAAGCTGCAAGCGCTCAGCCACGTCATCGCTCTCATACCCGAACAGGTTCGGCAGCTTCACACGACTCGCTCCCCTCAGTTTCTCGGTCTCACCACCGCCGACCGCACCGGGTTGCTCCACGAGACCGATTTCGGCTCGGATCTCGTCATAGGCGTAATCGACACCGGAATCTGGCCGGAGCGCCAGAGCTTCAACGGTCGCGACCTGGGCCCCGTTCCCGCCAAGTGGAAGGGCCAGTGCGTGGCCGGGAAGAACTTTCCGGCCACCTCATGTAACCGGAAGCTCATCGGAGCGAGGTACTTCTCCGGGGGTTACGAGGCCACCAACGGGAAGATGAACGAGACCACGGAGTTCCGCTCGGCGAGAGACTCCGACGGGCACGGCACGCACACGGCGTCCATCGCCGCTGGAAGGTACGTGTCGTCGGCGTCAACGTTGGGTTACGCGAAAGGAGTGGCTGCAGGCATGGCGCCGAAAGCGCGGCTGGCGGTGTACAAAGTCTGCTGGAACGGCGGGTGCTACGACTCCGACATCCTCGCCGCGTTCGACGCCGCCGTGGCCGACGGCGTCGACGTGGTGTCGCTTAGCGTCGGAGGAGTGGTGGTGCCGTACCACCTCGACGTGATTGCGATTGGCGCCTTTGGCGCCGCCTCAGCTGGCGTTTTTGTTTCCTCCTCAGCTGGCAATGGCGGCCCCGGTGGCCTCACAGTGACGAATGTGGCGCCGTGGGTGACCACTGTAGGTGCTGGAACTATAGACAGAGATTTTCCGGCGCATGTTAAGCTTGGAAATGGAAAAATAGTGCGCGGGATTAGTATCTACGGTGGACCGGGTTTAACTCCGGGTCGGATGTACCCGATTGTTTATGCGGGTATTGATCAATTCGGCGGCGGTGGCGGCGGTGGAGGTGATGGTTATTCATCTTCACTTTGTTTGGAAGGTTCCTTGGATCCCAAGACTGTGAAAGGAAAAATTGTTGTGTGCGATAGAGGTATTAACTTAAGGGCTGCTAAAGGTGAAGAAGTGAAAAAAAACGGAGGGGTAGGCATGATTTTAGCCAATGGTGTGTTTGATGGAGAAGGGTTGGTGGCTGATTGCCACGTGTTGCCTGCCACGGCGGTTGGTGCCACTGCCGGGGACGAAATCCGGAGGTACATTGGGAATTCGCGGTCACCGGCAACCGCCACAATTGTGTTCAAGGGAACAAGGCTTGGGGTGAGACCAGCTCCTGTGGTAGCATCATTTTCAGCTAGAGGACCAAACCCTGTGTCCCCTGAGATTCTGAAGCCTGATGTTATAGCTCCAGGGTTGAACATTCTTGCAGCTTGGCCTGATCATGTAGGACCTTCTGGGGTTCCCTCTGATGGGCGTAGAACTGAGTTTAACATACTCTCAGGGACTTCCATGGCTTGTCCTCATGTTTCTGGTTTGGCTGCTTTGTTGAAAGCAGCACATCCTGAATGGAGTCCTGCTGCTATAAGATCAGCCCTCATGACCACTGCTTATACTGTGGACAATAGGGGTAATCCCATGTTGGATGAATCCACTGGGAATGTTTCCACTGTGTTTGATTATGGTGCTGGCCATGTTCATCCGGTTAACGCCATGAACCCGGGGTTGGTTTATGATATCTCCCCTTCTGATTATGTAAATTTCTTGTGCAATTCAAATTACACCACCGACAGTATCCATGTGATCACAAGGAAGAGTGCAGATTGTAGTGGAGCTAAAAGGGCAGGCCATTCTGGGAACCTGAATTACCCTTCATTCTCTGCAGTGTTTCAGCAATATGGAAAGAAGAGAATGTCTACACATTTTATCAGGACTGTGACCAATGTTGGAGACCCTAATGCAGTGTACAAGGTCACCATCAAGCCACCAGGTGGGATGGTGGTGACAGTGAAGCCAGACACCCTGACTTTCAGGAAGACGGGTCAAAAGTTGAACTTTCTTGTAAGGGTACAAACTAGGGCTGTTAAGCTTACACCTGGAAGTTCAAGTGTGAAGAGTGGTTCCATAGTTTGGTCTGATGGGAAACACACCGTCACAAGCCCCTTGGTTGTGACAATGCAGCAACCTCTGGATTAGAAAATTTGGGAGTTTATCCATCTCGGATATCTTGTTAAAATTTAGCTCTATATGCTTGATAGAGTATGTGTTTGTGAAGGTGTTCCATTGTAAGAACTGGTGGAAGGATGGTTCCTTAGAAAGAGCGTGAAGGTACCAAAATGAAGGGTGAGAGTATATCTCTCATGTTGTATAATTAAGAGTGTTTGTAGAAAATGTTGTGTTTAGAAGAGGATAAGTATATTGGAAGGATCCTTTCCTTTTTGAGTGATGTTGTTGAATCCCCTGAAATTTTTTAATATCTTGTTCGGTCAAATATCTCATAAACCCATGTGGATAGAGACTGCAGTGTTTTATAATGCTGGAGACTTAGCTGGTTGAAGCTGATAGATATTAAATCAAGTGGTAAAGAGCTGATTTTGATAGAATTAATTTTGAATTCTAAAATATGATAATGTGGATGCTATAGAACATTCATTTTGGTGTAAAAGGATCCAAAACTACTGCGCAGAAGCTTGGATGCTATGATGATGATCAGAACAGGACAAATAGATATTTTTGGTTGTTTTATTTTCTTTCTTTTTTCTGCAGTATTTATCACGTGACTGCAACCGTGGGATAAATCCATGGCAGGATCTACCAGGATAGATTTGCATTATCTAAAATGAGAATCTGGAGAATATGTTTATTTAGGAAAAAGGAAACACATGTTCTGCCAAACTTCAAGATTTACATCGTAGTTAAACCAAAAAATGAAAATACTAAAACTTATATAGTTGGAGCTACGATAGAAGACAGAAAAATAAACATGAAAGTTGAACTTATGTTTTTAATGTAAGGTTTGGTCGTGGTGGGAATTCAAATTGGGAGATACATGAAAAAAAGTGAAATGGGTGATGCAATGACGCAAGACAATTTGCATTGAAATGATGAAGGTTGAATTGAAATTTGAAAAGGTAATTTAGACGTTCCAACAACGCTTCTTAGCTGGAAAAAAAGTATGAAATGAAAAGAAATTGGTTTGGCGACCGTGGCCCAACATCATGAGAATTCTTTTTAAGATGTTTGTCGCGTGTGTATGATGAGGTTGGTTCCCTCTTGTCTTTTGCTTTTTGCTTCTTAAAATCTCTAAACACAAAAGCAAAACCAAAAGTACTCTGGATAGATGACAACCCTCCCTTGCCTTTTTTCAATTCAAATAGAAAGAGAAAAAAACTTCTTTTTTATTAAAAATATTCAAAGGTACTCACCCTGTAAAATGTTGGTTAGAAATGGAAATAGGCATTTGGTTCTGAAAATCTTTGTTTTCTTTTTGTGTTTGAATATCTATTTATGGTAATAATGTTGAATTAGAGGTTGGGTTGTGGGATTTAGGGTAAACTTTGGATAAAAAGTGAGGAGATATTTGTAGTTGAGAGTACATGAAGAAATGAAGATTGATATTATTAGACTTGTCAGTATTAAATGTATGTACTGATGATAGTTATTTTATTGAAATTTATTATATTACTATACATGGAAAATTTATTACTTTATTGTGTGAATAATATTTTTATCAAATTATTGATATTGTGCATAAAATATATTCTAAGAAACAATTTTGAAGAATAATTTATGATATAACTCATGAAATTATATTTTCAATAAAATTATGGAAAGTTGTTCAAAAAATTTGAAAAGTATTTCATTAAATTATCGCAAAAGTACCTGTTTTATAACTTCTAAAAGATGCTTTACGAAATTCTATCAAAAATACTTTCGAGAATGACAAAAATAATTTTATATATATTCATAATATCAAGAATTTGATAAAATAATTTTAGAACTATTTAAATATACAATAAAAAATTAAAGTAAAATTTAATAAAAATAAATACATAGTTTAAGAGACAACCAAAGTGAGAGGGAATGAATAAATTTTAGGGTTCCTGCACTTTCTATATAAAAGGGTATTTTTTGACAATAACAATAAAACTAAAGAAAGGGGAACTGTAAATAGAAATTTAGGGAGTCTTAAGAATAGGACCCAACATTATAGGTTGAAGCCCATCAAAATTATTATTGTTCACTACATTATGTTTTACTTATTTTTCTTTATGTTGCATACATAGAAACTAATACAATCACTTTCTTGCATTGTACTTTTTTTTCTTTGGATTTTTAGTATAAAATGGAAAATATAAAAAAGCTACTTTATTATAAAAAATAAAAGCTAGGAAAATAGACATTAAAGATAGGCATTTGTTCCAAAAAAAAATGTGAATCCAATCTAAATTGGAACATATAAAAAAGACTGATGAAATGGCATCCACCAAGTTTCATCCAAAACCTAAAATGAAAACAACTATGTATTGCAAAGTTCATAAAATGCTCAATCTACTAACAAAAAAGAGATATAAAATATAAAAACAAATGCAACTCTTAGTTACTTCGACATGCATAGTGCTTATTAGTGTTCCAAGTCCTTCCACACTCATAGCAAAATTTATGGCCACATCTGCAAAAACAAGTGAGTCAGCACATAAAATGGTCATATAGTTTGTTGTATTTGAATTAAATATGTTATTAATCTAATCAATTAAATTGAAATTATCATGGTTAGAATCAATAAAAAAATAATAATATAACCTATATATATTAAAAAAATATAAAAGGTAGCCAAAATTTTAATTTAAATATAAAAAGTTAACTTACATGTATGAAGTATGACTTATATTCTAACCAATCCTAATTATTGTAAGTATCAAATATCTCTCCACAACTAATGATAAAAGTTGAGACTCACCCCCTCTAAAAAAAATTTCCCATCATTAGTCTTACTAATCAATATTTGTAAATTTTTTATACTCACGTAGGTATCTATGAATAATTGTAAATATTTTTATTTTTATTTTGTAATTTGAAATAAAATTATTTAAAAATAACTCTTTCAAATATAAAATCAAATGAAAAAAATATTTAAAATATAATTCAAGTAAAATTTCTTATTGACAAAAATAAATTTGTTCTTTCTTAAATTAAACAAGCCACATCACAAAATATAAACTTCAAAAATGTAATCTTTTCTATAAACAAATTTAATTTCATAAATCTAATTAAAAAAATATAAACATACAAAATTAAAGTTTAAAAAAATTTAAATAATTAATATTTTTCTTCACTAGCTAATATTTTTCATGAAAAACATAGCATTAAACACACCTACTCATTTCATCACCTGAGAATAATATTCATGAGAATTATTTTCTTTGTGATCCTATGAACATAACTTTGCAAACAATTATCATCCTATGGAGATGAATCTTGAAACAGGTTTTGAATTCATGAAATAAAATACTAGTTAGAAACAAACCTGCATTTAATAATTGAGCATCCCTCAGTTTTTTCCACATAAAAACTGCATTCTGGACATCTTCTCCATTGTTTACTCTTTGCAAGTTTCATCACCATTTTGTCTCCCTTATCTCCTTTTGACTCCTCCAACCTCTGAAACCCTTCACAATCCATTTCTGCATGCCACGGAACCTTGCACTGTGCACAAAAGAGTCTATTGCAATGTGGACACTCAGATGAGGTCACAACTTCAGTGCCATCATTTATGATCATAGCAGAACAATCCTTAAAAGGACAGTAAAATTTTTCTGCTTCAGGCACCAAATTCTCACAAATCACCTTTTCCCATTTATCAAACACTTCCACAGGGATAATTGAACGACACTGAAGAGGCTCTAGAACCCCCTTGCAACTAGGGTAAGGGCATGTCACCCCTGATGTTTTCTCATCAATCTTTGCGGCAACATGTCTTCCAATGCAGGTATTACAAAAGATATGAGAGCAGTTTTGATTCCTGAACATTCTTTCATCAGGCAAGGCATCCATGCAGATTGCGCAGAAGACAAGGCAAGATTTTGACTTCTTTCTCAAAGGTACATCATTTTCATCATCTGCATGAGATGATTTTGACTTCTTTCTCAATGGTACATCATTTTCATCATCTGCATGAGATGATTTTGACTTCTTTCTCAAAGGTACATCATTTTCGTCATCTGCATGAGATTCTTCTTTCTTCAGCTGTTTTCTCTCGAAGATTCTCAAAGGGGCATGATCTTTACTATCTGCATTACTTTCAACTCTTGCACTTGACGTTTTCGACCAAGAATACCAATGAAAGGCTTTCCCTTGTATATCTCTATCATTCTTTCTATCCCGTATTCTTCTTTTCAGTCGTTTTCTAAATCTTGCATTTTTAACATCATCAGAATCCAACAAATCACCATCGTAATCGAACAAATCATCTTCGGATGAAGAGTCAGATGAAGTTCTTTCCATATTACTGTATCAAACAAAATTTCAAACTTCATATATTTATATATAAGATAGGCAAGATATTATCTTCAGTTACACAACTATCTATTTTCAAAACCGAAAGAAGATATATAATATATTATCTTGTAACCATGTATTTTCAAAACAGAAATAAAATATAATATAATATTTTTGGTTACACAATATTTTCAAAGCATATAATATATAATATTTCCATATTACTGTATCAACGGAAAAAAAATGTATCAGATAAGCAAGATATTATCTTCAGTTACACAAATATTTTCAAAAACGAAGGAAGATATATAATATAATATCTTGTAACCATGTATTTTCAAAACAGAAATAAAATATGTAATGTAATATTTTTGGTTACACAATATTTTCAAAGCATATAATATATAATAAGGTTAACATTTTATTTTCGGTTTTAATAATATTTTTAAAGCATATATAAGATATATAATATAATATGTGATAAGGTAACGGAAAAAAAAAATGTATTTCATATTTATATATATCAGAAACGCAAGAGGTTATTATATTATCTTCAGTTACACCAATATTTTCGAAACCGAAGAAAGATATATAATATAATATCTTGTAACCATATATTTTTAAAATAAAAATAAAGTATGTAATATAATATTTTTGGTTACACAGTATTTTCAAAGCCTATAATATATAATAAGGTTAACATTTTACTTTCGGTTATGATTAGCTTTGATGAAATGAAATTTTAAAAAAATATATATGAATTTTAACCTAAGTTATTAATCCTCACTCTATTTTTATTTTTATTATATATACATACATATAATTTTATCATGTTTCTGATAATTATTTTATTTATTTTTATTTTTATTATATATGCATACATAGAATTTTATCATGTTTCTGATAATTATTTTATTGAAATATTTTTAGGCAAATTTTTTTCGGAAAATTCTCAAAATAATGTACTTTTCTTCTTTTGTACTTTTCTTCTTTTTTTTTGGTATGTGGGTTAATAAATCATGTCATTATTTCACAATTTAATTTAAAATTATCTGAAATCATAAAAAGAGAACTGAATTTTAGTTGAATGAATAAAATATGCAATAAAGGTGGTGAAAGATTTCAGGATGATTAATTCTTCAACTGTTTCTCTTCTATAAAAATTTTGTTGCACATGTAATGATTGAAATTAAAAGTTACCTGTTGTGAAGGAATATAAATAAGTTTCAAAAAACTACTTCATTCAACTAAAATAGTGTTATCTTCCCACGATTTCACATAATCTTTAAATTAAATTGTGCAATAATAACACAATTTATTCAAATTGTTACCTATGGAAAAAAAAAAAAATTACCATTTTAAAAATTTCACAAAAAATTACACTAGTTTAAAAAATTAACCATGTTTTTATTTGCATGTAAAAAAATTGAATAAAACCTTAACTATATATGTATCATTATATATGTATATTATATATTCATAATTTTATTATATATATGATGATGTTTTTAACGGAATATTTTTGTAACATCACCCATATTTATCCTAAAAATAATTATATTATGCAAACTGTCATACAAACTTAAATCTTCATCTGTCATACAAACTCAGAATCCACATAAACATAGGTCATAAAAAATAGAAATTTGTTTATCACGTTATCCCTATTGGAAAACAAAACTATTAACTAATAAAGCTTTTAACATTGAATTCTCAAACTTATAGTTTACGGAATCACCTAACCTGCATAACAGATAAAAGATTAGGCTATATCATATTACACCAATTATAATAACAACTGAAAAGATCTTACCTCAAATCCATTAAGATAGTATCGTTAAAGTCAATCACCGCATATGAGGTATTGTTTGTTTTAGAGCTCGGAGCTTTGTCATGGTTTACCTCGAATACGGTGACCCTAGCGATATCATCTTAACAGACTTGAGATCAGAACATTAACGTTGTTTGTGAAAATCGTTCTCTTAGCCCTTGACTCGGAGAGCTTGTTCTGATATACTCAATATAATCCCACATCGCTTAGAAATTAAGGTCAATGTTAGTTTAAATATATCTTACTTCTTTAGCCCACCAAGATACCTATTATGAACTAAACTCTTAAGTGAATAATACGACAAATATCCCGACATGTATACTTCAAAAGGATTAACTAAACTTTTACGTGCTTTGATGCTATTTGAGAATAGTTTTCTTTCATCCTACATATATTTAGAATGGTTATAAATATAATAATAATAATTTTCTCATCAAACATCAATCATGCTTTAATGATAATGATTATTGTACTTAACAAAAAATTACAATAACAATACCACTAGATATTTGGAAATGGGTTTGAGGTTTTTTTTCTGCACCTCCATGTTTTTCTCATGCACCAATATACTTTTGAAAATAATAAAAATATTTTTTTAAAACTTTTAATTTTAAAATATGAAATTTAAAGTCTTTTTAAATTATATAATTTTTTAAATTGTATAATTTAGAATATAATTTTTATCTTCTGAGCTATATTACCTATAATATAATTTTTATATTTTGAAATATATAAAATCTGAAATATAATAAAAAAATATATTTTAGATTATATAATTTAAAATACAAAAATTATATTTTTTTGTAACATATAATTCAAAATATAATAGCTTTTAAACCTTATGAACTCAAACTGATTAGTTGGATCTAAATCTTCCCAATTCATCGTTCAACTACATTGTTCTGAAAGCAAGCCTTGAATGAAGAGGGGTTATGGAGGATTTTTTTCTTTTTTTCATTAAGAGAAAAATGTTAATTTAGCTTCCTCTATGAGATGCAAGAGGAAACCAGAGAGGTGCAGAAAAAAACCATCAATGTTTGATTGGTTGAATCCATTATAAGACCCAATATGTTCTCTTGGCCCATTCTTTTAATAAATTAAATAAATATGTTTGGGTTACAATTTGTTCAGGGCATTTCTTTCTCTACCTACATCTCATAAATATAAAAATTTTCACTTTATCGTTCGTGCATAATTTGAAAAAACTTCTTAATTGTATAATTTAAAAAAAATCATATTGCATGATTTAAAATTTATTTTTAATTTTTGAATTACATAATTTAAAACTTATTTTTCTTTTAAAAAAATTATAAATTATATAATTTAAAAGAGAAAAAGTCACATAATTTTTATATTGCATAATCTTAAAGTTACTTTTAAAATGTAAAAATTATTTTTAACTTTTAAATTACACAATCTAAATTAAAAAAAATAAAATGAAATTTTTCATATTTATGTGATTGCATTAAAAAAACATACGGAGGTGTAGAAAGAAATATGCCCATTTCTTGATTCTCATGTTTTCTCAGCAGGGACATCTCTTGTTTATTTTTGGACCAGTTTTTTTTAATTATTTTTCATATTTTGAAAAGTTAATCTTGTATTAAACAAAAGTTCGTACAAGAAATTCGTGTCTCTATACTGCAATTGTACATTCCTTTACAGCCAAGACAGAAAAAAAAATCATCTGCTAAATATCAGGCTTCATATGTTTTTGAGATAGAAAAAAATCTGAATAAGAAATTTATCATCAGTATTTTTCTTTGCAAAAGCCTTCAGTAAGACTATAGAGTTAACTTCTATTTTCTTCTTTGAATTCTCATATAATTCTTGTATAATTCATTATCTGCGGAATAAAATAATTAAAAAAAAGTTTAGTTGAAAATAAAAATCTTATTTAAAAATAATAAAAAATAATCAATGACTCGTGATTTTATAACTTTATTCTTCATATTTTTATCAAACTAATTTTTTTTTAAGAAATTTAAGTTCTATATCCATTTCAGAAACAACTTTTTTATATAAATAAATACACTTTTAAATTCATTTTCTATATATCTATTTCAAACAATAAAAGAAGATCTTTTCATTGATTTTTAATAAAAATTCAAAATTTTCAAGTTCATAAATAATAATGACTATTTTTACGTTGTTATATATATATATATATATATATATATATATATATATATATATATATATATATATATATATATATATATATATATATATATATATATATATATATTTTTTTTTTTTTAT
>Ga0099824_1003177_pt1 | contig 24024 bp, 8 predicted proteins | sample SiratrowhiteBW_FD_76837 | JGI IMG/M metagenome (GOLD analysis project Ga0099824, IMG submission 76837) | Root nodule microbial communities of legume samples collected from California, USA - Siratro white BW | ecosystem: Host-associated > Plants > Roots > Nodule | place: USA: California...
TATATAAAAAAAAAAAAAAAAGTACTATCCTTCTACAAAACATATAACAATTTGCATCAGAGAAAAAACATTATAAATATACACTTTTAACCTTCTATATATATATATATATATATATATATATATATATATAATAGATATAAAGTAGATAGATAATGATAGTACAGTTGACTTAGAGCTTCGGTACTAATCATGTACTACATGCAGTACTGATAAATATATGGATGGAAATTGGTGAGTTTAGCATACTTAACGGTTTTAGTTAACTATAAGATTTGTTTAAATATATTTATAATTGTGAAGTAAACAATTTTAATGAATTAAATTATTTATAGCTTATTATTTTGAAAAAAAATGTGCACAACTCGATCTTATATACTATTATTATTGCTTGCCTTGATGGATTAAGCATGAACGCGATATGGCATGATAATCCACATCCCCAAATTACTTCATTCAATTCAAAAGTCAGCATATATAATATTATTACAATGTCAACCCTAAACATCGTCTTTTTTTTAAAAAAAAAAAAACTACAAGGAAGAGTACGTAATATTTTTTTCAATATTTTTCTTAGCTTCTTATATCATTCTCCTATATCATAAGTGAAAGACTAATCTCTTAACTTATTCAGAATTATAAGTATTCATCTATGTATTATGATAAGTTTTCATTGTTTATTGCACACAAGTATTCGAAAAAAGATATGTCATTGTCGTGCATTGTATGTTGACACCTCTTTAATACCATGATTAAAATATGTTCAGGTTGAAAATATTTGTAAGAAAAACTGCAGCGTAAACTTAGCAAAAAGGTGGATATGGAAATAACGAGGCCCGTTTAAAGAGTTTGAGACCAAATCCAATGCTACCATAGCACGAATTAGAGACCCCATTTTTGGGCCAGGGCCTTCAATAATGGCATATCATGCAAGACCATTGCATTCTACACCCTCTTATATTGATGTTGTCTTCATGTTAAAATTGAATTTCCATTTTTACACATTAAAAAAATATATTTTAAATTATGTTTTATAGAATATATTTTTAGATCAAGAAATATATTTCAGAATACATTTTTAATTCAAAAGTACATTTCAGGATACATATTTCGAAATGTATTTTTTTATATCTATTAATATATTTTGAATTATATATTTTAAAATATATTAATACATTTCAGATTATAGGTTCTAGAATGTATCAATATATATTAGATTATATATTTTTAAATTTGAAAATATATTATAAAATGTACATTTCATAATGTATCAATACATTTTTGGAAGGAACGTTTGGAGATTATCCAGTCCAAAATAAGGTTATTTTATAACTCTGAATGGAAAGTCTTTTTGACATTTCACCACTTCAGGGGAGTTCAGCTTCAAACCATGGGGTGCAGCAAGCAAGGGCTCTGCGATTGAAAATGATCTTCCCAATCCCATAGAAAATCACAAATAGAAAATACGCTCCCTATACTCACTAATGGCAACAACCCAGTATACATTATTTTATTGTAACCTCGATTATTATAATCCTTCAATTAACCATTAAACTCTATTTGTTTTCTTTTGAAGTGTTCTTCAATCCATCATCAGACATTGACACCCTACTCTTTAATTTTGGTAATTTATTTCTTCAAATAAAGGCTAAACGTAAATTTTTCAGAGAAACCGTTTCTTTTATCACCTAAAGTTTACCTCTGGTACTGTAAATTTGAATCTTAAGAGAATTTTTAGAAGTTATTATTATCACGTATTGGACATTCGATTTAATTTTTATTTTTTTATTTCTTTAAAATATTAGCGTCAATTTAATCTATTTAACAACTAGTCTAAAAAATTAATTTAATTATATGCTTGTGGTGCTTATTATGGACTTTGATAAATTATTTTTTTTCCTGTACTTTTTTGCTTATTCTTAGAGTTCGTAATCTTTAAGTAAACTTCAAGCACGTTAAACTTGATAAAGTCTATATCAAGCTTTTCGCAAACTTAAACTTAAAGGCTGCCTTCAAAAACAAGTATAGATTTACTAATCACATGGATGTAGTCAAAGGGCATACAAAGAATTCAAACTTATGGTTGAATAAGGATGTAAACGTCTGAAAATATTTTTTTAAAAAACCAAAATTTATTTGATAAAAACAAAGATTGTTCTTTTTAAATTAATAGCTATTGTGTTATATTAAAAAAAAAAGGTTAACATAACAGTAGTGGACATGTGACCTTTTTAATACTAAGCAGGTGCATCAAAGCTAAAGTAGTGGCAGAATATGCGCAACGGTATTTTGGAAGAAGCGACAACATAGGCCACTGCAGTGATTAATGTGAACCATACAACATAAAAAACAATGGTCCATACATGCATGCATACACCAGTATGAAAAGCCAAAAGGGTTAATTATTACTTTTTCAACTTCTAACTCTTTCACTGTATGAAATTTTCAATTTGAAAGTGCTTTCTCTTTCTTTTAATTAGTCTAATAATCGTACTAAAAATGATGTCACATTTTGTGTAATGCTGAGCCATGGCTTCAAGCAACCATATTTCTCTTTGTGCCGACATGTGAAAAATGACCTAGGCAAATGCCACACATGACCTTAGTTGCTACAAAATAGACTAATGCAGGTGGGAGGACAAAATCTGGTATGTTGACCAGTGCCATGTGATGTGTGACAACAAGATTTGCAAATTCCACCAATTTGTGAGAATGATATTAGAGAGGTGCAAAGAATAAATTAATCGGGTACTGTGGTGTAAAGCTGGCATGCACTATGCCTATGCCTTGTTGCACTGGAAGACATTAAGAATTTAATTTGCATTCTGCTACATCATAAGATAAGGTTGGAGAGACCCTGCATACTATCTGTGGTTGCCAATTGGAGATTTCAATCTCAAAGCTGTGTAATCTTACACCTTATCAACAATTTTGTCAAATAGTAACTGTGACCTATCTTTTCACCGTAGCTGAACCCAAGATGTTTGAAAAAAGGGTTATATAATTATTTATTCAGTTTTTATGGCACAAAATCTGCAACCAATTAGGAGGATACACGCAGAAAGGGCTATTTGAGGAAAGGAAATCGAAATCCTGTCTCAGAGCCTTATTCATTGACTGATGCAAACCCAAGCATTTGCGTGATCTGTCATCAAAAATTTCTTTGATTACACTCTATGCATAGTAAAAATACTAAGTATTATAAAGTATTTTTGTTCCTTTCAGAAATTTAGCCCTATACAAATCTTAGATTACATGCATGCTATATAAACGATGAAAGACAATGCTACACTTATTTTTGTCGTTTTTATAGATTTTTTTGCTGTAACTTAAGGAGAAATTTTCTTTGGATGTAACCCTTTAAAAATATCTCCCATAAGTTACGAAAAGGATTCATTAACTTTGTTTCAATAGTTACTTACTTGTTTATCTCCCCTGTAAACGTTTTTCACTCATGATATGTAAGATTTTTCTTTTGCGGTACGAGGTCACAGCTATGTTCCACTACAGGTAATTCTGTTCCCATATAAAGATTCGAATTTGTGCCCAGAAGTTTAGATTAAACAACCTGTATCAGTGTTTTTTTGTAGATGTGCATGCGACTAACATTGTAATTCGTTAAAATCTACCGTTATATGAAGTGGAGCGCTGAAGAAATTAATGCAGATTTGTGAGAAACGTCCAAAAAATTTGAGTTTCGAAACAACTAACCATAAAAAGCAAATGCAAGAGTAGGTGCAATCCTTTGACTTGTACTACCAAATTCATGTACTATATATTACATCTTCCTTCTCAAATCTTCGCTGGGACTGAAGTCGCTGTCTCTCTGTCTCCGTTGTCTTCTTGTTGCAGTTCTGTTCCCACATCACACTTCCCTTTTGCATCCTCAGACTAGAAACTACTCATGGAATGAGTTTTCCTCAGCGTGACACTCTTCAAGGAATCCAAAGGCCAAAATCAAACCTCCCTTCAATGAACACCGTATTCCTCATAGCCTTTATCCTTCTCCTTCTCACACCCTTCTCAGTTTCATTTTCTCCCTTAGATAACTTCCTTCTCAGTTGTGGATCACACAACAATGCTTCCCTCTTCAACAGAATCTTCACGGGCGATTCCACCAGTCCAGGTTCCAATTTTCTCTCTTCACATGATTCTGTTTCACTCGAATATCAAAAGCCACCTCAGAATTTGCCCACTTTGTACCACACGGCAAGAGTTTTCGGCAGCACTGGGAGCTACAGGTTCAACATGAAGAAAAACGGCACCCACTTTGTGCGTTTTCATTTCTCCCCCTTCAAGGCTCAAAATTTTGATCTAAAATCAGCAAAATTTAGTGTCTTTGTTAATGGGGTTTCGGTGCTGAGCAATTTCCAGCCACCTAATGATATGCTTCTCAAAGAGTTTATTCTAAACATAGAGTCAAACTTTCTTGAGATTTTGTTTAGGCCTGTTGGTGACTCAGGTTTTGCCTTTGTCAATGCTTTGGAGGTGTTTACTGCCCCTGTGGATTTTGTTATAGATTTTGGAGCCAGGTTGGTTGGTCCTTCTGGGGTGGAAGAGTACAGAAACCTTTCATCTCAGGTTTTGGAAACTGTTCATAGGATCAATGTTGGGGGTTTGAAAATAACTCCTTTCAATGACACCCTTTGGAGGACTTGGATTCCTGATGAGGATTATTTGGTGTTTAAGGGCGCAGCAAAGCCTGCAGTGAGCACTCACATACCAAATTATCAGAAGGGAGGTGCAACTAGAGAGATTGCACCTGAAAATGTTTACATGACTGCTCAGCAGATGAATAGGGAAAACTCAAGTTTGGCTTCTAGGTTCAACATAACCTGGAACTTCCCTGTGTCTCCTGGTGGTGTTCCACACTTGGTTCGGTTGCATTTCTGTGATATTGTCAGTCCTGCTCTCAACTTGCTCTACTTTGATGTGTACCTCAATGGGTACATTGCATGCAAGGATCTTGATTTGTCAGCGCTTACCATTCACACGCTTGCATCGCCTGTCTATGTGGATTTTGTTACAAATTCAGATGACTCGGGTTTTGTTCAAGTGAGTATTGGTCCTTCTGAGCTAAGCAGTTCCGTAAGGATGAATGCCATATTGAATGGTGCAGAGATAATGGAGATGGTCAATGATGTCAGAACTAATGTTGTGCATAGGAGGAAGAATTTGTGGGTGTTGGTGGGTTCAGTTGTCGGAGGAATTGCTGTTTTATTTTTAGTTGTAACTGCTTTTCTACTTGGTACCAAATGCAGGAACAAGAAACCAAAACAAAGGACATTGGAAAGTGTTGGATGGACACCTTTAAGCATGTTTGGAGGGAGTTCCCTTAGTAGAAGCTCTGACCCTGGTTCTCATGGACTTCTTGGCTTGAAGATCCCTTTTGCTGAAATACAATCAGCAACAAACAACTTCGATAGAAATTTGATTATAGGGTCTGGTGGATTTGGTATGGTCTACAAAGGAGTGTTCAGAGACAATATGAAGGTTGCTGTCAAGAGAGGCATGCCAGGGTCCCGACAAGGCCTTCCCGAGTTCCAAACTGAGATAACAGTTCTGTCCAAAATTCGCCATCGCCACCTTGTTTCACTAGTTGGCTTCTGTGAAGAAAATTCAGAAATGATACTGGTATATGAGTATGTTGAAAAGGGTCCGCTGAAGAGGCATTTGTATGGCTCATCACGACAACCACCTCTCTCTTGGAAGCAGCGTCTTGAAATATGCATTGGTGCGGCCAGAGGTCTTCACTATCTTCACACCGGCTTTGCTCAAGGAATCATCCACCGTGACATTAAATCAACCAACATATTACTTGATGAAGACTATGTGGCCAAAGTTGCTGACTTTGGTCTTTCAAGGTCAGGACCATGCATAAATGAAACTCATGTGAGTACTAATGTGAAAGGTAGTTTTGGTTATCTTGATCCTGAGTATTACCGGAGACAGCAGCTTACGGATAAGTCGGATGTTTATTCATTTGGTGTTGTGCTTTTTGAGGTTCTTTGTGGCAGACCTGCTGTTGATCCACAATTAACAAGAGAGCAGGTGAATTTGGCAGAATGGGCACTTGAATGGCTGAAGAAAGGCATGCTGGACAAAATTGTTGACCCCCATCTTGTTGGACAGATCCAACAAGACTCCTTAAAAAAATTTTGTGAAACTGCAGAGAAATGTTTGTCTGAGTATGGAGTTGACAGACCAGCAATGGGTGATGTCTTGTGGAATTTGGAGTATGCACTTCAGCTCCAAGAAAGTGGACAACAAAGGGAACCACATGCCAACAGCAGTGCTAGTGAAGCTGCTAGTGTAACCACTACAGTTATTCCTACAAATCCTTCTACCAACACTAGAGCAGAGAGGGATTATGATAATTTTTCAGATGTTAGTACTAGCCAAGTGTTTTCCCAGCTAATGAACAATGAAGGTAGATAGGTGTATTGTGCAAATATAAGCAAGAGGTAGTATAGCAGTACCCTAAGGTTTCATACTTATTTTTTTCTGTCAAGTTTTCTTTTGAAAAAAATTGCACCAAAACCATGATTAGCAAGATTTACTCATGGAAGGCTCCTTATGTAGCAGTAGTTCATTGATATTTTCTTACAAATGTTAGAATATCTTCTTGTCTGATATTTGGAGATTGCTTAAAATTTTTGTAGTTTAATTTATTCATTTATTTTATACAGCAGTTCTATATTTGTTGTAGAGCTGAAGCAGTCAAATTTGTGATGAGCTATAGGTTGGTGGTCCCTTCGTAAGATATATGCGGAATTTCAGTTCAAAGTTGTAATTTCAATTCCATTCCTCAGTCTAGAAGAGAAACCGTGTGAAGAATGGGATGCGCTTATGAAATTGTGTAGTGAAGAATTCACATGAAAGTACTAAACACCAGTAGGACACTGCATAATACCATTCTAAATGCATAACTTGTTACTTGATTCCTTCAAAAGCGATTCAGTTAGCTTAATCACTGACCTCTTCGAACAAGATCAAGAGTGGTAGTTCATTGAGCTCTTTAAAGGTGCAGATGTAACTCAAAAAAGTGATTTTTCTCAAAAAAAAGGTACATGTTTTTTCAAACCACAATTTAGAACTGAAATATCGAAAGTGCGGTTCCATTTCACATCATAATATTCGATATTGTTTTCATCTTTTTCTAAAGTTTATGATGGTATTTGTTTCTGAATATATTCTAAAGCTCAGGCAAAGCTGGCCATCACTCTTGCCAAATGTGAATGAGTTATTTTCCTGTATGCATGAGTTTCGTTGGATACAGCAAACGATAAGCTGTGTTCAATTTTGAAGACGGAAATGGAAGCGTGTAGTCTCCACTAAACAATCCACTAGCTAAATTCTGCTGTCAGGTTTCAGAAATTGTGAATAATGAGAATAAGATTCATATATAACTTACGAAAAAGTGAAATGTAACTCTAGTCCCAAATTGAGTAAAATGTAAGAAAGTTGAACAAATTTAATGTCTTAGAAAATTTCGGTTGAAAACATGTAAATGATATCTCGTTTCTTAATCAACATTTATACTTTTTAAAGTTTCTTTTAGATTAAAAGTTGCTTGGTAATAAAAAATATATTATGTAAAATCAGCTTAATCAACATTACTTTATTTAATGATAACAAAAAATAAATAAAGGTAGTGAAATACATGCACTTAAAACTTTTAGTTTTAAAAACGTAAATGAAATTGCTTAACAAAAAAATAATTTTAAATATAATTTATTAATATTTATTATATTTGTATTATTAATTAATAAAATAAAAATTTTATAAAGATACAAGATTAGAAAACATTTCATGAATAATCTAAAAAGTATTTAAATTAATATATTGTTGTGACTAATATTCACAAAATAATTACAAATTTAAGAATTCTGTAATCTAAATTGAATTTAAAGAATGAAAACTTATGATATGTGAAAAATATAACTTTTTAATTAACTATATTATGTATCATTTTAATAAATTCTTTTATTGTATGTAGTAAATATTTTTTTAAAGACTTTTTATTCTAAAATGTAAAAATCACTTTAATTGATAAAAAAAATAACTTTACATATGATTGTAAAATATTTTACTATAAAAAATATTAATTAAATATATTTAAGTTCTTATTGAAAAAGATAATATATTTGAAAAATAATATATTTAATAGTATTTTTAGAAGATAAAAATGATTTATTTTAATAAATTTTGATAAATATATATTAAAATTAAAAAAAATCTCAAACTAAAACTTATTTTAAAGAATAAAGATTATAAATATTTCGAAATACTAATATTATTTACTCAATTTAGTAAAATTATTTGAAAACCTTAAAATGAGTTAAATAATTTAACAACTAAATTATGTAAGAATTCTTGAAGAAAGGTATCGCTGTCAAATTGGTAGATCGGTGAAAAATTAAAATTGATATTTTAGATGAGGTTATATTCAAAGATAACCCAGTGAATGAGTTCCACAAGCTTAAAAAAAATCTCTTCCTGATAACTTAATTTAAAGTCACTTTTTTAAAATTTTGTTCTAATCAAAATAAATTTCTTATTTTAAAGAGTTTTTTCTTTTCTTACAACGAAAAAGAAATGCTCAAAAGAACATGGATAAGGTTTATCATTCCACTTTTACCTAATTGATTAATGCAAAAGGAGACAAAATATTAGACCTTGTTATCTTATCCTCTTTCTACAAAAGTATCATTCTTCTAATTTTTTTTTTCACCTTCCTCGCTAATTACACATAGCAGAAAAATCATACCTCAATTTACAAATTTACTATTTATTGACTACAAAAAATTGAAACCGTTATACAGTGAAGAGCGTATATAATATGTAAAAATAATAAAATTAAATAACATTCCTCTCTTTTTTTCTGCTCTATATTACATAATTAAAAGAACAAAATGTGTACATATGTAACTATATATTTCTTTAATACTTTATTGTATTGGGTTTGACTTCAACTATTGCTGGTTTGCAAATATATTTCTTTAATACTTTATTGTATTGGGTTTGACTTCAACTATTGCTGGTTTGCACTGAACAACGCATAGTAACACCAACATCATCAATTCATCATATTCGTTTTCCAACTTGCCATCATAATACAATACGTGGTGATTCTATATTCTCATCTGAATGATGCAGTGTTACACAATGCTTCCTTTCACTCATGAACAATATTATGTAAGTATTTTCATGAAGAAGAAAAAGACAAAAAATAAACTTTATTTTATTAATTAAAATTACTTATAATTAACTTCCAATGCCAAAATTGGAAGTGGTGGCACCACGTTGACATTATTCATCATTATCAATCTTGGCTCTTAGTAGTTTAATTTTTATACTAATACTAAAAGGTCAAATCAATTGTGAGTACTGACAAAACTAAAGTGCGAATCCAACACAACCATTGCTATCACCAAAAACATACTGCAAGATACAAAAGAGAATCACTTCAAAGATGTAATCCAAGACCTAACAATGTATGTGTGTGTATATATGTCTGCAACACTAGACTATGGAAGTCAATCCAAATGGAATATTAGCAGCTATGCACGCAGTTAATTAAAATCATAAAAAATCATAAGAGAATACAGACACATAGCAACAAGTTCAGTCACAACTGAAGCAGAATGTAGTTGACAAGCACATATTGTATGATGTACAAAAGACAATATCCAGTAAGGTGACAGAAGTTTAAGATTTCATCCAGCACCAACAATGACACAAACAATGCGATTTCAGATTTTCCATTAGAAGAGAATTCTTGCTTCATTTGCATCCTCTGAAATCTGGAGTGATCTAACAGCTTGTGCTGCTGTATAATCAACAGAGAATCCAGTAGAACCCCACCTCACTTCTTCATACACATTCTTCTCAAGAGGCCCGCATGTGAAGGACCACTTGCCATTTTCCGAGGAAACAGACCATGTGCCACTACCATCTACATCAGGAAAACAAGCTCTTCTTCCACCCATGAAGAGCTCAAGTTTATGACTACAATTCCAACTCTTGCATCCGGTGTCATTTACAGTAACCTTACAGGTATCGTCTGAATCTTCGCCGAGTAAAACATGCAAAGCCACCGCTTCAGCAATTGCAGCACCCTCTTCATCAAGTCTTTGTTGCTCCTCTTTCTTTTTCTGCTTCTTTTTCTCCAGTTCAGAAATGATGGCAGCAGAAGTAGCTAGAGCTTTTTCCAAGCGCCTCTTTTTCTTTTCAGCCTGTTTAAGACGATCCAACTCATCTTTCACTGGCTTCTTTTTTGCCTTTCCCACATGTTGCCCTTTATTACATGCCATGTTATCCGTAGAACTCATCATCTATATAAATACTCAAAAAAACTTCGGTGAACTCCTATCCTTCAAGAGAATCTCTTCAGAGTTGTATACATTTTTCTGCGTATAATTTCCCCCCTCTTCCCCTAAACAGTTATGCTTAATACTTGTCTAAGTATCAAGACTGGTGCTAAGGTTGTCTTCTGACTACTAACCACTACACCCACTCAGGTCTATAGGAGTACCTCGTTTTGCGGAATATACAATCCCAAAAAGAGACAACAGGAGACAACATCAAAGAAAATTCATAAGCACTCATAGACCCATTTGTTGGCCCCATTCTTCCTAACTTCCCACAACCCTTGCACTTACCCATCCTGAAAAAGCTAGCGACTTAGTAATAAATTATCACCCCACCGGTCACACTCTGATTCCAGAACACCCTTCCCAGCTGCAGTAAGAACAAAAAAACACAGCTAAATCGTCACAAAGATAAAGAAACATAGTAATTTCCCGCAAGAACTGACAACAAAAGCCAAACCAATCCGAGACGGTCAGAGTTTAAGAGACTAGAACTAGTTTCCGAGTTTTATTCATGTGAAACATATTTGATTAAAAACCATAGAAGTGACAGCTTTCTGTTATTTTAATAAATAATAATGCAAAAGAAAGTATATAGACTAAAAAGAACCAGAAGAAAGGAAAACAGTAGCATGATTGAATCGCGATAATTAAATGCAAAAACAGCAAATCAATATGTTCTCGAGTCAAGTACAGCCTATATTTTGTTAGGGACATGTTGAAGAATGAAAAGTGAGGAAGGGTGGTGAACAGCACGCAGAAAGACATACTAAACATTTTTACTTTGAAAATTGTAATCTGTATGAGACTTAACTAATAAATTATTTAAAACAAAGACACAGAAACCAAGGAGAGGAACATATATATTATCAGAAGAAACCCCATTTAACACACACAAATATATATAAGTGTTTGTATATGTAGATATAATTGTGTGTATGTGTGTTTGTCTGTGTATTATCCTGAACTGAACAGATCCACCCAATTTGTTAGAAAAAATAAACACATTTGAAGTAAAAACCACGCAACCGTACACAACAACACCATATGATCTACTCAACCCAGAATTAAAAAGATAAACTTTACTCAAAACCAATCACTCCAAGACAATAAAAAAATAGATCCAGGTACCCATTAGAGAAACTTAAAAAGAAAACGAGAAAGCATCCGTAAAAAAATGCAAACTTGAAATGAATCAAACCTGCGGGGAATGGCATAGAGAAAAGAGGGATAGATCTAACTCTGTGTTGGTTTGGGAGCAAAAATGAAACAGAACAAACACGAAGAAGTAATTGGTGGCAGTGGAAGGGGTTGGATCTACAGAAAACGCAGTTAAGTAGGGAAGAAAAGGAAGGTAGAAATTGGAAAAGTTTTTGAAGTTAAAGAGAAGAGGTAACACTTACACGATAGAGAGGAAAGAAAACATGACTGATGTCAATCACGAATGGTGGTGGGACACGTGTCTAGTGATGAGAAAAAAGTCGTCTAGAAAAATCTTACTTTTCTTTTCCTACGGTGACAGCTTGTGTTTGTCGGTTTCGAACGGACACGTGGACCCATCCAACAGCCTCGTGGAATCGAGCATGGGACGGTTGAGATTCTTTTCTTCTTAAAGATGCCTTATAACGTGGAAGCTGTGTAATTCCCACTTTCGCTTGAGGTTTAGGGTTTTTCTTCTTTTGATCTTTCCTTTGGATTCACTTTCTTTTGCAATAAAAAGTTATATATGGATAAATTATTGTTTTATAATTTGCTTTGGACACTTTTTATATTTAAATATATCTGAAATAAAAATTAAATTTCAAAATGTCACTCCATCTACATTATTTCTCAGTCTACAAGGTAAAAACAAACAAAAAAACTCTTCAGCAATGAACAAAGTTTCACCAGAATCTGTGTCAAACACCACAAAAAATCACCAACAACCAAATGTAAATTACCAACCACACACAGACAGGTGAATGGGAAAGAAAACCCTATCTTCTCACACTATTGATATGGTGCAGGAAGCAAAAGCGTGCAACCTTTTACACGATCTTTAGTCCATTTACTATTGGGCCCAAAGCCCAATACCCGCGACATAACAGTTAACCTAAATAACACGAAAGAAATACACTTAATTTATATACTATTTTTCAACATAAAAAACTACAATGCTTTCTTTCAAGAGATAAAATATATTAATTCACCTCAATGGAAACAAATCTTATCCCATACATTTTTCCTTCTATGTAACTTTCTATGATGTCAGAAACTAATTTTAAATACTCTCTTGTTAAGTTCAAGATTTCTTTAAGAGGGAAATAATTTTCGAACATCCTTGTTATCAATTTTTTAGGAAAAAAAACACTAATATTTGTATTATATCCCCTAAAATATTAAGACAAAAGTCCAAAATTAATCGTCGATAATGCTGAGAATTATGATGCTTTGAACTAGAAGATTGTTTATTATGTGCCAAATTTAAAAAAAAAAAAAAAAAATCCATACATCAAATTCTTGATAAAGAATAACATACCAAAAATTATATAATAAGTATCTAACATCATAAGAAAGTGTAATTTGGTCTTTATATAAAGTATAGTTGATTAATTACACAGTAACCTAATCTGTAAAAGTTCATTGGTTTGGTTCCACTAGTTTTGGGCTTCATTGTTTGCGTATGACTTAAATGTGTTATTGCGATGTTGGAGCATATGTCTAAAGAAACGCTAGTATTTTCTCGTCCTAATTATTGATTAAAGTACATGAAAGAAAAATAATAATTCCTTATTTTTCGTAAGATTATCTCGTACAAAATCTCCTCCTACGTACACGGTGGTGTTTGCTTATGTTACACCTAAAAACAACTTACTAAAATATTAGAGTTTTAATTAAGAATATTCAAAGTTCATCATTTTTACAATATCAGATGTGTATTTTATTTACCTCTTTTGTTAATTCTATTATTTTTTAATTTTTAGGTGATTTCCTGTCTTATATAATTTTTTAATCGATTTTTATCTCATCTTTAATATCAATAAAACTTTAATATTTTTAACAAATTGATAATATTATTAACACATAAATACTCTTAAAAATTTTATGGACTTATATAATTTGTGAAGACATGTTATCAAAAAAAATAGATTTTTTTGTCGAAATCAGATATCAACCTTTCTAAAATTAAAAGAAAAATAATAAGATACTATAATAAGTTCAAATAAATAATTTCCAAGAGGCTGAAAAGAATTTAGAAAAATGAGATTGTTAAAATCTTTTTAGGTTATAGAGCTAAGTGTTTCTATCCACCTTTAATACATCAACCTTAAATTCATGCAAAATAATCATTAACAGGTGCTTCATGCAAAATAGTTATTAACAGGTGAATTGTTTACGAGATAGATTTTGTTTCGTTATTTTTATTCTATAGCATAGTTTGCTTGTATATGTTTTTGTTCTTTCTTTTAATTTTAAAAATTTATCATTATGGCTACGTTTGACTTGCAAAAAGAAACGTGTTACCATTTTGTTATAAAACTCAATTTTTTCATAGATATGTTATAAAAAGACATGTGATATTATTATTATAAATGAATTTGTAATCATTTATGATACTTTATAATGATGTGTACTAACCCAAAACACAATCTTTGATTAATAAATCATCAAATTGGTAAATTTATACTTTAAATTTGTAATAATCTGACTTTGCAATAGATTAAATGGATGAAAGATAAAACTTATCTTGTAAAAGAATGTACCTTCTTATTGATGATGACTTTATTTTAAGATTAAAAACTGATTAGGTTGTTGATGAAGTCTTACATTATAATCATAAGATCGCTTAAGACGATCAAAATTATTATGTTGTTGATGATAATTTTTATGTTAAAATAGTTAAAACAACTATATTATTGAGGACAAATTTTATTATAAAATCGTTAAAACCATCATGTTGTTGAGGATAACTTTCATTATAGGATGATCAAAATAATCACGTTGTTGAGAATAACTTTCACTATAAGATCCTTAAAATGTTCATGTAATAATATATGCTAACAATTTGGAATTAATTGAAAGACAGTATAAGAGCTTATAGAGTCATTAAGGCATAAACTATTTAACATATAGACAAATGATATGATCATATGAGTTTGGACTCATTAACACATAAACTAATAAATTCAAAAGCTAATGTCATGAACTAATTAACACATAAGCTACTTGACGCAGGCTATTTAACACATAAGTTATTGGTGATTATCCAAAAAGTCATAAAATTTGTTTAAACATGATTGTTGATATATAAGAAAGGCTGCAAAATAAAAATTAAATTCCCTTGAATATAAAAAATAAAAAAGAAATAAAATAAGACTATTTAAAATAAAATGATATCCACTTATTCCTTTAAGAAGAAAAAGAAACATAAATAAAAGTGTAAAGTAATTTTATAATTTTTTCTTATTTTAATAAATACAACTTTCTTTGAAAAAGAATAATAGGTAGAATTGTTTATTGTAATCAATGCAGTAGTTTTTAAGAAAATGTTCTTAAATTAGAATTGAAATCATATATATTGAAACAAGATGGCTTTCACATTTATTGAAATAATATGAATTCCACATTAAATTGCAGTGTTTTCATGAAAATTAAGAATTAGAAAAGTTTTATTTTAAGAAATTATGGATTTTTTTTTTGGCATGACCATCACCCAACACGTTTTGTATTTGTCACTCTTTTATTTTAATATAAATAAAAAATAATTAAAAATAAGAACATAACTTATGCGATATTACTATTTTAGAATCCGACTCAAATGAAGGGAGAGAGTATATTCTGATGTATGAAATTCCTTTACAACCATAACATATTAATAAATAACTAAAATTACATTAAAAATGGAATATAACAACTAAATGTATTACAAAATTACAATGTCAATAATTAACTATCACATTTACTTTTGAAAGCACATTGATTAATAATAAACAAATAAATAAAATATATATTAATATTGTTAATAATTACTATTTAAATTTTTACATAACAAGTGTAAAGAAATGAATATTTTATAGACTAATAAAAACATATTCAATTATTTTTAGTTAGGTATATCACTTCGATTTCTATATGTCGATTTCTATACGTCGATTTCTATTTTCAACTGATATAATGACGTACATATTATGTCAGTTGTATAAAACATTATATGTTTAAGACTTTCTACATCGTCTACATCTACATCGGTTACATCGATTTTAAAATTGATGTAGAATGCCTTGTAAAACTAACGTAAAAAATTTTACTAGTGAATTATTTTTTAAGAGAAATGTATATAATTTAGAAGTGAATTTAATTTTAAAAATAATTAAACAAAAGTATATAACCAACAAGTTCAATTAAAAATTTCATATCAAGAATATTAAAACAAAAACACATGTCCAACAAACTCATTTAGAAAATTATGTTATACTAATATATTATAAGTCAGTTTTATTTTAAATTAATTAAGATTTTTAATATATCCTTTTTCATCTATATCTATATCTATATGGTTCGATAATAGATAGTGTAATAAGTCCAACAAACTTAATAGTAAATAAATTTAAATTTAATTTATTTTCACAAATCGTTGAAAATTATCTCTAACAATGTTCTTGATTATGGATGACAAAGTAGACCAATAGAGGATTAAAGGCAGTGTGGCAACGACTAAGCTTGGCCAATGGAGATCCGCCAAAGTACCAGTTCTTGACCAAGTTCTTCTTTGTTACAGTGAACGTGGTGTTGCATGGCTTGTGTGAGCTAGGTCATGTGAAAGTGGAAGACTTGTTGGAATTTTATACTCAACGATGCATTTTCAAAGTGTAGAGCCAAACGGGCTTATTTCTTTAAGAGGTTGAGACACATGCATAATAATGTATTTTACAAACTCTCTAACTTGTTAATTTTACAAACATTCACAATTTGTTCATATTACCCATACAGTTATTTCTTTAGGAAATTATTCCTTAATTCTTATCCTTAGCTTAGCTTTATTAACTTTTTAGATAGCTCTCACGTCATTCAATTCAAATATTGGCCTCTCAGAGATAATCTTTTTAATCGTTTCTGCATTCACAATAAACATCAATCAATGTAGTAACATAAATTAGTGTGTTAGACCAAACAATATTGTTCCAACTTTGGTAGTTAGAAAGATAAGATAAACTAAACAAACGCGTTTAGACCGCACAAGAAGCACGAGTTAGTTAAAAATTTGATGAAATGGATTTTGATGCAAAGCAAACAATTTTTTCGATTGAAGCATAAGAATTATTTGCGGTTTATGTAAGACCAAGAATATTTACACGTATGAACCAATGAACAGGGCAATTTTGACACATAAATTAAAACGGAAACATAACTAAATCGCACATCTGAAAAAAGTGAAAGGTGGTCCAATATCATTTGGGACTATTTATAAAGACGATGAAGTGCAGGAACCACTTATATATGTCCTACACGTCTCAAAGATTATGATAGAACCAAAAATAAAGATAGACAAAGCAAAGGAAAATGGTGATGTGCTAGCAAAAAGCACAATCGATAAGGCTATAATAATACCCCACAAAACCTCAATTTGTTCTTCACCTTCCACTCAATTGTCTTTTGTTAAGTTGAAGGATAAGAACAATTAGGTTGGCACAATTAGGGTTTGGTTATTCACAATGAATTGCGGTGTCATCTCTTTTACATTAGAAAATTTGAGATGATTATAAAAGAATAATTATTGATTTTATATTTTTTTTATAGAGAGGGCGACAATATTTTTTAAATAAATGAAGACAGAAATTGATTTCATATCTCAGTATTTTAGAAAGAAATTATTGTTTACGTGTATCGTCAACCTTAAAACATATTATCATGTGCTTGCATCAACTTTTGCCAATTGAACTTAATTGATTAGGTACGTAACATGCATTAAAATTTTTTATTATTATCTTGCTTTATATTAATTTTATAGATGAAATCAGCATGCACCAGATCCGTCCTGGTCTACTTAATAAAATATAAATCCAATATTTAATGATAAAACAATACTTTTTAGACCTTTAATAAAAAAATTTCATTAAGTAGACATTAATTATGCTTGTATTTTAGCACTGTTATTGATAAATCAATGAGTTTTTATATCTAATGAGATTCAACATCGATCGCTATGTGAATACATATATGTCATTTAAAATTACATCTTTATTTTTATAAAAAGATTAATTGAAATTTTATTTTCTATGATAATTGTTTTGATTATAAATGAAAAATATAATATCTTTCCACAAATCATTTTACTTCATATACAATTTATTTGATTAGGTTACACGCTTGTCTGATCAAAATAAAATTAGTAATGCTGGGTAAAAATATTATTTAATTAACTTGTAGTTTTTTCATTATTTGAAATAACGTTTAACCTTATAAATTGCTTATAATATGTTATTCTTATTTCCATTTTTACTCTAAATTCTTTAACTACGTTCTTCGTTTTACATCACATTATTTGTTTTAATTTACTCTATTTTTAAAAACTTTTAATAAATCTTTAACAAAAGTCATAAGGATTTTTGTAGCAAAAAATTAAAAGAATTGAAAAAATAATTGAAAAACCTAAAACTATAATTATATAAAAAATATAATTTTTATATAACATAAAAAATGATATATTTTTTCTTTTATATTATTTTATATTTATTTATTAACTATTAATTTTTCTCAAACATTCTTATCTTTATGAGATGTTACATCTCGTACTCACATTTTATTATAATAGAAATAATTAAAAACTACTATAAAATATTCGCAAATCATTCTTAAATAATTGAAATATGACGTTAAACAATTTAAACGTAATATTAGATCATTTAAACATGATTTATAATCAAACTCAACAAATGTAATCACTCTTGACAATCAATATTATAATTAACTAAATTGCTTAAATTTAAAAATAAACTAAAAATTATTTCCTAAACTTCAATAATCAATACTATGTTTTGATAATTAAATTAATAATTAATGAAACTATAGCCATAAATTTATAATAAATATTTGAATTATTACTAAATAGATAATAAGTATAGACTGGATACTATAGTCCTCATATTCATATCCTTCTTCATTTAAATTTATGGATAAATACTCTATCTCAAATTCAATTTTAATAAATAAATGTTTATTCTATCTATATATACAACTATCTATAAATAAAAATCTCATCCATAGCATACCTTTTGGTTATCCATTATCTCAACGAAAATTACTTGAACGGTCACAAAGTCGGCAAATGATAAATTCCAAAGAACATGTAAATGGTAGTGCTATTCTCTGTGTAGCCCATAACTGGTTAGTGAATAGATCAATTGGCATAAATAGTTTTATTCAGCGTGGAAAAGTTATGATTGAAAAAGAAGGCACATACATGTTCTGTTTGTGTATCTATAAATTTGTATCCTATTTTTTCTGTTATGTATACTCTGCTACAATATGAATAGGTGTATGAAAGAAAAAAAATGGAATAATTTGATTCATTAGTTGTATTGTTTCCCTTTCTCTACACTCAAATATTTCAAACAACTCTAGTTGAAATATGAGTGGCATGGTCATGAACCGGACCTTATTCTCCTACTTATCTCTTTGTCTAGCTCTTCAACCCCTCCCACTTCTTCAAGTTCCTGTACCATATTTTATCACACAAAGGTTATTGCATGTTACTCAACAAAAAAAGAAAGATAAAAAAACAGAACAGAGTGGGGATGAAATAATGCAGATAAAGAGAACTAAAATAAGCTTGCTTAAGATGTGGATTAAAGTATGTTCATCTCATTAATTGTGTTGCTTATGGAACAAATGGTCAATAGTTTGAGAAGGTTTTTGAACAAACTCTTATTGCTTAAGAAAAACAATAAAGTCTTAATATAATAATGAGTAAGGATTTATTTCAAGTCTTGTAAAAAATAATAGATATTTATTTAAAAACTTATGGAAACCATAAAAATCTATACAAGATTGATTTCACTTAAATAAAAAAAAAATAGAGTTAAATATTTTTTTTGTGGGTTCTAAGATCCTAGTTAAATAAATAAAAGACAGAACAGAACAGGAACGTGGCTCACCCTTGGTCCCAGAAACAGCCCATATGGCACACCGTTGAATTTGTCTGTATGGTGGAGCTGATAATACAGACAACAAAAGTTCAAAATCATCGAATCGAATTAGGATACTATTCCAGAACTAACATACATAACATTTTCCTTTTCATTTGGATTGATAAAAATAATAAAAATAAATAAGACTGAAAATGAAAAAAAAAAAATTCATTACTTGGTGAGCAGCAGCAACTCTTCTGAAGTAGGGCACGTTGGCAATGGGGCCCACGGGGAATCTCTTATGAACCAATCCATCGTGGACAAACATGTAAGCCATTCCGAACACCGTGATTCCAAGGCCCTGCTCCAACACCACAATGCCATTATTCACAGTTTTCAGGGGCATTACCGTCATATTTTATCAATTTCAATTAACGGATCCCAATTAAACCGTTAATCAAGGGATTAAAAAATAAGATTACGAAAGATGCACTCACTGCACCGAAGCAGAGGCCAGGGACCAGACCCTTGTGGAGAAAACCGTATGAGAGAAGAGCGATCGCAGGAACAGCGTTAACTATCGCGAAAACATCGTTAAGCTCGAACGGTCCCTCTCTTGGTCGGTGGTGCGACTGCAAGGTAACAATTTGAGTTCGACTTCATGTTTGATTGAATAAGAAATAAGAAATTATGTACTAGCCCTTCATTAACACCAACTTTGATTTCATGGTAATTAATTTAATGAAGACAAATAAAATAGTTAAAGAATTGTTGGAAGCAGGAAAACCTCGTGCATGTGCCACAAGGAAGCATGCCAAAGTGCTCTATGAGCCCATCTTGCCCAGAATTCCATAGCCACCTGAAAATTAGACATACCCAGATGATTTAAACTTCTGGAATTGAATTACCCAATCTGATATTGGTAAAGGGGTTGGACTTACGGCAGCGCCCACGGAGAGGGAGAATGTGCCTAACATTTCAGACCAAGGAAAATCCCCACCCTACGCCAACACAATCCAGTATTCAGATTCAAAAACTAGCACAAACAGAGGCCACAAAATTGAAACTTGAACAGCTTTCTACGTACCTCCATTTGCCAGGAGAATCTGTAATAAACGGCGAAGACTGCCATAGAGGTGACCCCAAAGCTGGACATAACAGCTGCCACGAGGTAAGTGAACCTCTGGGACCTCTTTTTGGCCAATTTCTCTTCCATTCCTGTAGACACAACTCCAGGTTTCACTTCTTGTTCTTCTTGGTTTGTTTTGATCTGGAGGTTCCGTTTGGGATCCTCCGTGAGGACACAGACGGAGAAGCCACTCGTTCTTCTGGGCCGTCGAAGCCGAAGGATTGTGCTTTGACGGAAAGATGTTAAGGGGTTGAAGAAAAGTGGTTGGTTTGGTTTGGGGAGAGGGATTGGCGGTTGCAGCAGATTGTAGGGCTTTAAGTTTGCGGCGGTGGAGAGTCCTGCCGCCATGGAAGGTTGGTAGGAAGAGAGAGAGAGAGAGAGAGAAAGGAGTGTTGGTGATTGTGAAGTGAAGGTTCAAAAGAGGAGGTTGGTGTGATATAGACCACAATTTTGGGGTTAGAAGAAGGAGGGAGGTAGTGGTGGTCGGTTCATTTCAGGACAAAGAACCTCGTGGAACAACTATAGCTGTTGGAACTTCTTCAAACCTCTTACACCAATATTTTTTATGAATATTTATATTACGCGTTTACCGTATTTTCAATTTTCCATGTAATTGAAAATCATAATTAATGTTACACCAACTTTAAAATGAGAAGAACAACAAAAAATTTCATCATACAAGTAAGTCAATTTCAAACTCTAGCTAGCTATGTTTAATGAAACATTTTCATCGTACAAGTAAGTCAATAAAAATAGTAGAATATTTTATGTCATATGTAACTTTTACTTTCATCTTTTTATTTTAAATATATATATATATATATATTAAATAGATGTATCAAGTTGTAATATTAATTAAATTTTTAATAATATAGTTTACTTATAGAGACTTTTTTAAACGCTATAATTTAATACGTTTATATTTTACTTATTAAATTTGAAAAAACTGCTATATTAAATGTTCTTGTTCTAGTTAACGTTGATGAAATCTAGTTTAATGTAAAATTGGAAAATTAATTCAGGAGAACGTATAGAATGTAACTAATTCATAAAATATATTTTTAAGTAAATTTTAGTTGATAAATGTTAATATAGGTATTAATACAATTTTTGGTGTTATAATTATAGTATTTATTAATATAATATTTACCGTTTAACTTTTAATTTCATTATTTTGGTTTTAAAAATATATTAATAGTATTAATAAATATAGAGGAGATGAAATGATATCAGGATAAGTTACATCAAGTATAATATTTTTATTCAATTCTAATAACGTAACTTATTTTCAGAACTTGTCATTGAATTAAAAGTTTGTATATCACTTAGATGTTAGTTAGAAAATTTTATATAACTTTAAAATTATTGGTATTTATTTATATCTATTAAAATTAACGTGATATATAATTATTAAAATATATTAATATAACTATTTTTATTATTAAAATTATTGGTATTTATTATGGTTTTTTTGTCTAAAATTCAACACAAAAAATTAAAGTAACATGTAATTATCATTCAACAATAAGTAAACAAATTGATTCTTTAAAAAGTTATTGACGGTATGATTGTATCCTGCATTAGTATAATTTGATATCTCTCTATACAATATTAATTGTGTAAACAATATATCTATATACTGAGATTCTGACTAAAATTTATATTTTAACTATTAAGTTTAATAAATATATTATATCCAATAAATGCTTTCTGTCGTCATATAGTGATTACAGTTTTAGGTTTTTTTGAAAAAATAGACTGATTGATGTTTTCTTTTTTAAAGGAGGCCATTATTTTTTAACTTATGATTAAATTAACTATTTTCTCTGTCTGAACAATGTATTTATTAAAAAAAAAAGTACTAGTTTACTACAGATTTCTTTAAAAATATGACTATAGAGTTAATATAAAATTAAATATTTCTTATATATTTAAAAAACAGGACATTAATAACTTTAATATTATGTAATAAATGTCCTCAATTTGAAATGTTTAATAATTTGTTAGATACAATTAATTCCCTTTATAAATGCATTATATGTAACCAATACTAAAATTAATATTAATTAAAAAATATTAATTACTAAGTTAATATTTTTGTAATAAACATGATAGAAAGTACTTAATTATTTATTAAATATTCCTCCACTTGCAATTATACGTTTAAATAAAAAATTTATATCTTGACTATTAATTATAAGTTTTACACTAATTAACTTATGATAAGTGTATGATCTAATCAAATTAAACATATTTTTTAATACTATATAAAATTAAAATAAGTGAAGTTTGATTTTCTTATATTTTTTTTATACTTCATTTAAATACGACAATTATTACTTTTAAGTTCTAATATCATGCAGTACTTGTTATTATTACAACACCCACTCATGTTTGTGAGATAGTTGACATTTGACACCTTTAAAAAGAATAAAATTATAGAATAAATATTATTTGTTCATCTTGAAATAGATTTGAGAGACAAAAATAAGAAATTGTTAAATTTGAAAGAATGAAAAAAAAAAGAAAAATATTCACAAAAACTAAAATTAAAATTAAAAGTTTTTCGATTTAATAAGGATAAAAAACAATGACTACAAATTTTACAAATATAAAAAGGAAACAAAATATTTTATATGCCACAAAACTAATTCATTTTACAAAAACTTAAAAATATTTAATACAGTTATTGAAATATGGGACAATTTCAATAAATTGTTTGAAAAAATAATATATTTTATTATAATTTTTAATATTTCCTGAAAGGATATTATGACACTAATGGAGTATGATTATGATACTAATGGAGTATAAGTAAGTTTATTATTTTTGTGAGATATATCAATTATCTTGTAATCGTTATGATTCAGTGAAAGTTGTATTAAGTGTGGTATGTCATTTTAATTGTTGTTAACGATAATGTTTGATTAAATTTTAAATCTTAAATCTTAAATTTTAAACATTTGATTCAATATATTATTAAATATATTTTAAATTTAATAAATATAATGATTAATATTAAATAATTACTATATGAGTATTATAATACTTTTTCCATACTAATTTTTTTACATTTATTAAATAACAATTTAAAAAATTATACAACTAATCCATTGGTAGCTGAAAGGAGAGAATGATAATATTTAAGTTTTAGAATATTTTTTATTGTAATTATCATAAGTTTAAGACATTTAAGTCACATAATTTTTAAGATATTTTTTCAACTTTTATTCTGATGCAAGACTCTTATAAGATTCACTCTTATTAATATTTTATTATTTTATTTGATTGTTATATATATATATATATATATATATATATATATATATATATATATATATATATATATATATATATATATATATATATATATATATATATATATATATATATATATATATATATATAAAAAAAA
>Ga0099824_1003178_pt1 | contig 24019 bp, 19 predicted proteins | sample SiratrowhiteBW_FD_76837 | JGI IMG/M metagenome (GOLD analysis project Ga0099824, IMG submission 76837) | Root nodule microbial communities of legume samples collected from California, USA - Siratro white BW | ecosystem: Host-associated > Plants > Roots > Nodule | place: USA: California...
AAAAAAAATAAATTTTTATTATTTTAAATATTTTTTTTTTTTTTTTTTTTTTTTTTATTCAAAAAAAATATTTTTTTTTTTTTTTTTTTCATCCTTTTAAAGTTTGAAATTACTAATTTTAATTCAGGTTTAAATAACTTATATTTTTAAGATTTTAGCAGATTTTTAAAAGAAAATGTGTTTTATTCCTCTAACTTCATTTTTTGGATTACTTAAGTTCTGGTTTAAGGTATGAAAAGTTAAAGACTCTCCCGTAATATAAGAAATAAAAAGGACAATAATTTGTAATTTATTTTTTTTACAAAAATAAAAATTGAAACATCTTTGTATTACAGAAACAAAAAGAAAATAACCTTGATTAAAATATAGGACTTATCTACGATAAACTGTTCTAACCGACTCTGAACTGTCTTGAGCTTGTCTCTTGCCCCACCCTTTGTTTTGTACAAGATCATTCCTTTTTAAGAAGCAGAAGGAAATTGAGAAGGGTCCAAGGAGACATTCAGTCAGGTCCAATCAACAACGCAATAAATGGAAATTAAAACTAATTGTTGCTTCCGTAATGGCTAAGAATCCGGTGTGGTGTACATACATAATCTCACTACAAAGACAAAGCACGTCCCATTACTGTTACAAGAGAAAAGTAACCACGAATCCACTTAGATTAAATTCTAGTTTAATTGAACCAATTGCTAGCTTTTCACACAGTGCAGCTTCATTCAACTGGTGGAGTTGCTTTGTTCACTCAAATGGACTGCTCATCGTAAAGCTTTACACAGGATGATGCTTCAACCAAGATAAGGAAGCTTTTTTCTGTCAAAAGTCGCAGGCAGAAACCAATAGCAAATCCTAGATACCATTACAGATAATAAAACCATAACAAATCCACACACGATTCATCTAACCTGCCATTTTTTAATCATTAATGGGACACAGTCTAGCAAACATTTTAATCACTACTATTACTAACACGCTATTATCTATCAGGCGCAGAACTTTCAATTACTTTTTTTTTTTTTTCATCTTTTCGTAGCAATGACTAGGCGGATTAGCCCAAAAAGAAAAGGTTTTAAATATCTTGGATACTTTTAGGACCGAAAATTTAATCTGCACTTTAGAGGTGAATCACGTATACAAATTCATCTGAGCTTCGTGGATGAGAATAGTGCTGTCTACTAGAGATGTGACCCAACCAACAAAATAATATATTACGCAATGAAAGCAAGCAATCGGTCAGTGTCTGAATCAGGACAATTCCTGTCTCGCAATTGGTTCGAACGTTGTCTAAGAGTCAACCAACAATAGAAAGAGGCCCCAGGAGAATACCTAAAAGAAAGCTCAAAGGGTAATTCTGATTAAGAGGGGATAGCTGTGACCTTTCTCATAACTGGGCCAAGAGTCCCTGTGTTCACTCAAGAATGCCTCATGACGTTTCCAGACTTCTTGGTCATAGTTCTCGGTTACACTGAAACGTAAGCCATTTTCCTTGGCCACCTCCAAGAACAGGTCCAACGAGTTGCCTCTTTTTGGACTTAAAAATATAGCCTCAGAAGATCCTGCTTTTGATAATAAATGTTTGACAATACGAGCTAGGTCTCTGTGGAAATCCTTAAAGAAAGTGCTGTCAAAATGACACAATCAATGTCGTAATATAAAGATAAGACTAGCATATATAGACCAAAAGAAAAGGCGAGTCAAGCTGCATGCATGAGAATCTGCTGATGCATGTCGTACAAGATATAACTGTCTTTTGCCCCCACTTGAACAATAAATATAGATATCTAAACATATATCCAACTTTAAAAATTGAAACTGATAAAAAGCTAGCAAAAAGAAAACAAAGAAAAGTAACAGCATTTCCCAACTGACATACATGAATGCAAAAATTTGATTGCATATATAAATAAAAGCTTCAACCAGATAAATAATAGATTGTCATATGACTACTAGCTCACGATGAATCCTTTGTCCGATTCTGATCTTTATCCAAATTATATAGAGAAAGAAAAATGCTATTGACATGAAATGACAGTTTCCAATAGGCAGTTATGGGCTGACAGCTATATCACAAGAACCGCAAATAATATTTTCATCTTAAGGATGGAAAATGCATTCAAACCAAATATGAAACAGACCAAATATTAAACATCTTACCAATCACTTGCAATGATGATATCAAATGTGTCCGCCAAATTAGTAGTATCCTCCTGATTCCAGTGAAGAGTCATAGACTTTACAACTGTATCCCCAAATGCTCCAGAGTTGGCTTCAATATTACGCTGAGTATCTGATGGTCATGGAAGAGCAATGCCATTCAACTAGAAAATATATCAGTACATTCTAAAAAGGGATATTGCTGCAAGCAAATTTATTTAGAGAAAGACCATTAGATATTGTGCTGATTACAATGAAGAAAGCTTCACATTAAATACAAAGTGGGAAACGTTAAATAATCAGTGTTCAACCCAAAAGCAGAGTAAAGGACGCTGAAACATAACAGGGAGTAGAACCGAGAGACTTAATTGGTTCTTCGAGAAAAAAATCTAGAAGTTCATTGTTGTCGATACTATTTGTTCTCAAAAACAGAATATAATAATGAATTAAGTTTCTCCCACAATTAAAATTATGCATGCATGATATAAAATAACTTTAGAAGAAATTAAAATAACTTTAGTCCTCTTGCTGAAGACACATACTTCATTTTAACTGACTTTCTTACAAGTGTTTTATCTTCTTATTTTCCTTTCCTATAACTATTTATTGAAAATTTTTTCCAAATAGGGTCAATAAATGTTTTTACAGTTGCATTTATTTATTGATCCTTAAGTGCAATGTGCCAGAATAACGTATATTTGAATAACCAGTTTAATCACTTGTTAAATACCTCCCCCCTCCAGGGCCTGAAGGAATGATCATTTTGATCATCTTAACTAGAACACTACACCCCTAGAAGTATAATAGTAGACTGTCATCAAGCTTTCCCCTGAATGCATAATCCTAGAGTGTAATCAAGCTTCTTCCTTCATGCATCTCTCAATAGAACAAGATATTGAAAAAAAATCCTTAAATGCAATGATACAATCCCACAAGTAGTTTTCAATCTTATGTTGATGCATGATGAGACCAGTATAACAATGCATTCAAATATTGATTGCAAAGGAACAAATCTTTCAAACATATATGATATATTGCAGGTGGCATTAATTATCCAGCGGTCAAGGAAACAAGTCACAAATGAATTGTGGTATTTGGACTACTACACTCTTAAATATAAAGAGTTGCACATTGATTATTAACTATAACTTTTGACCTAGTGATAAGCGCTGAATCAATAATTGTATCAGACTAAAGATCACAAGTTTAAGTCCCCCCAACAGGACAATTGTTGAGAAAGAGATTGTTGCAAGTGACATCAATTGTCCCATGGACTAGGCTACTACGTTGACTATCAACTATAATTCTTGACCTAATAACAAACACTCAAACCAACATCCAATTTCAAGTCACTTAAAATGGTTCATAGTTTCATTATATATATTGCGGTAATTTCTTGCAACACTTAAATTTCTCAAACACAGTATAATTTTAAAAACCTGAACTATATTTTAGTGTGCATCAATTATGAATTTCAGACTTTTATCAGTGTTAAATGGTTCGTGGTATGATTAGGTATGTGGCAGGGAACTTTTCCAACACCGTACAAGATAATATGATAAGTCAGTTCACTGATTCGAATCAAAATTCATTTAGGGTTTGATTACTGTGGACTGGGTGACAAGAGGACTAAATCTCTATTTGATCCACTGAAATATTTCTATTAATACAGATTGATAGGGTAGATAATTTGTTTCCCTATATAGCTAATGATTAAACTATTTTTTGTAAGATCACTGTTACCATTTGTGTTTAGCTTACTTTTAGGTAATTCATTAAGCATATTTTCTTTCCAAGGATTTAGTTTCTTTCTTTTACCAGATGTAATTCTTCTCTATAAAAATGAGGAAATCCTACACATATTATATGTCAATAATATTTCATATTTTCAACTTGGTACCAGAGCACGATATTTGCACCTCTGATTTCCAGCCATGACCTTAGCCATCAGCAATGATAAAAATCCATAGCCTCCAAAATGGAGCAAAGGGTCCCTTTGGATATCATCATTCTTTCCCAATCACCTCCTTTCAGCTTAATTGGTAGAACTATCTCTGTGTTCAAATGTAAAATCATGGCAGAAAGCTTCGATACCTCACTAATGAGAGACCCATGCTCAACAATGATGATCTCAGTATGCCATCTAGGATGCTGAAAACTCCATTTTGATGCCAAGTTTGGTCCTATAATGTAGGACTAGGTTGTGGGCAATAGATATTGCAGATTTGTTGTCACAATATAATTGTACCAGTGGAGACTTGAAAACCTTCAATTCTTGTAGAACTGTTTCCACCCACAACCCCTCACATTCCATGAGTCACTGCTCTAAATTCAGCTTTTGCACTGTTTCTTGCCACAACACTTTGTTTCAATTCTCTGGCTGAGGAATAGCAAGAAACAAAGAGTTGTAGCAAGGAGTAGTGCAGAAGCTGAATTTAGGGCAGTGACTCAAAATTTGTGAGGAGTTGTGGGTTGAAAAGGTTCTTCAAGAATTGAAGGTTTTCAATTCTCTACTGGTAAAGTTATAATGTGACAACAAATCTGCAATATCTATTACACACAACCCAGTCCTACATGATGGGGTCATACATATGGAAGTTGACAAGCACTTCTTCAGGGAGAAGATAGGAAAGGGACAAATTTGTATTAGTTATGTTCCCACCTCAGAACAATCCAAAGATATCTTAACCAAAGTATTACCCACAGAAAAATAAGCTAGCTATTAACTGCAGGAATGAGAAAACTCTCACCAAGTTTCCTATCACTATTGGAACCAGTTTGTCCAGGTTGTCACATACTGGCTTTGCTTTTGCCATATCTAATTTAAGAAATCCTTTTCCTTTACACGCGAAAGCATAAACAACTGACAGATGACAATTCAGATTTACAATAACTATGCATATCCTTGGACAATTACGTCCATTGTCATGAGTAGGAAGAGCACAACAAAATACAAAGTCACCTAACTAGTCAACTTTCACTCTCTGGTACAGCATTAAAGCCTCTTACCATGATAATTGCAGACGTCACACTGCAGTCAATAAACACTTACAAAATGAGTTTAAACTAGGTTTAGGAAAGAAACATATCAACTAATAATCACATCAAAGGTATTATCAAATTCAATTTACATATATAAGACATCTGACCCTTAATTTATGAAGAAAAGTTTAAAAGGAAAGAAGAAATTTGTTTAAATTAGTACCCAGAAGGCACTATGTTACCCTTCTTCACATCCATTTTCGACAAAGATATTGAACTTTTAAATAATACAATTAATTCTCCTTCAAAACTATACAAAAAGGATACAATCAACCACTTGTGGATTTCCATCTGAGATTACAACCTCGGATGCCCCTGTAGCAGCTGCAATAACAAATCCAGCCAAGCCATAGCCAGAACCAAGCTCAATAACTTTTTTAGACCTAAAAGAATTTAAATGCATACCAAACAACAACAAAAAAACATTATACCAGCAAAAAGTAACAAAAATAACAGTTAAAATACGCTAAGCAATACACAATGAAATCTTCAAGAAAATAATGCAATTTTCAAACCTGAATGTGTCTGCATGTGACAAACAATAGTAAGCAAGAACATCTTCTGAAGGCCAATTACCTGCAGAATACATCACGAATCTATAAGCATGTGAAAAGAAAATGTACAGAATTAATATTTAGAAGATAATAAAAATCATGTCAATATCTTCTAATAAAAAGGGTGACTCTGTGCACAAGGCTCCCACCTAGTGATGTTTAGGGTGGGTAAACATATGCAGTCTTACCCTGAAAGTAGAGAGGCTATTTGTAGGATTTGAACTTGTAAGTAGTGACACTAGCAGGTCACAAGGTTGGAACATTACCATTTTACCAAGGCTGTACTTAAAAAAAGCTTTATTTTTACATAAAAACATTTGGGAAAATTATAGTGCTTCTTGTTAGGAACCGAGAATTGAAATGAGAAAGAAAATAACGTTTTTTATTAAAAAGGATGAAAAGAACATGACTAGAAGAGAAACTCTCCAAGGGATTTCACTTTCACAAAGATAATGGTCAATTGATAAATGACAATACATCTGAGTACTCATTCCCTTATACCCTCCTATTTATTTAACTCATTAACCCCTGAACTAAAATAATCAGTATCTTAACTGTCATAACTAACTACTTCTTTCCCGTCGTCCCTAGAATTCTTCTAATGAATGAAATGAAAACTCAAGTTATCTGCATCTCTACATGCAAAGTTCTGTTTGATAAGTAACTAATAGGATATCCACCCGTCCCCCAGAACCAGAATAAAAAAAACAAAAACAAAAACAAAGGAAAAGAGAAAACATTGCTGACAGCCTTAAAAAGATCACGTGCTAACCACATGCAAGCTGATCACCCAATCTTCCCAACTCAGCTAACAAGACAAAGGGACCTATTTAAAGTTACAAGATTATGCTCTGAGCCTCCAAACAAATTTTAGTACCAAATTAAACCAGTTCATGTCCTAAAAGAAAAACTTCCCTTCAACATAGAATATACAAAACTTTGACATTGAGCTTGTGACTCATGTTTCACTTTATTCTGAAATGTGTTATTAAACCTTACACGTTTAATCAAGGTTATAAAAAGCAGGTTGCGACTATGATTTCAGCCTCAACATCTAGGATTTTGCAGTCTCTGCATCTGCAAATGCGGACACATTTGTCCATAATTTTCTACTATATCACTTAACAAAATTGCAACTGCAACCGGAATTCAAAACATTGCTTTCAGCACTGGCAATAGAAGAGTGTGAATTATTCTCAAAATCATAGTTGACATTGATGACAATATTTTATACAAACAAATATCACCAATCTCTCAAACCTGAGAAGCAATGCTTGTGAGTTGTAAGGAGGATGATAAAAGAAACTTACAAACAAGCCCAGTATTGTCAATGTTGTATCTGTTACATATTTCAAAATCACCAAGGTCAGCGCGGCTGTCCACTCTTTGTCTGCATAAACAAAATACAAACAGATAATCATGCAAACACAATCATTCAAAGGCGAATAAGTTTTTGAACCCGTAAATCATGAAATGAGATTCCCATTTACTTCTATAGATACTAGATGTAAGTTAGCAAACACTTTCTATCACACTCCTTCAAACACATTTTCTTTTATTAGTAAAAATTTATTCAAAACCACAAAATCATGAGTTACGCACACTAAATAGGGAGCAAGACCCACTATATTTTCAGATTTGCAACCAATTTCAGTCCATAATAGAGGTCTTGCTAACATTTCTCATGCAAGGTATGGTGATAGGAAAACCAAAATCAATTCAGTTCAAAGCAGATCCCTTTCGACAGAATTTACTAACTGAAACTATTTTTTTCCTAATTGCTAAGATATTGGTCCTGAAGCAATGCATGGAAAACAAGCATTCTGATTAGCGGAAACTGCCGAAAGTTTACGAAAAGTACAATTGCAATTTACTTCAGCTTCTTTTGCTAAACATTATAGTTTTTAAGAAAAATAAATAAACACAGAAGAATTTCCCAATTGGAAGATAAACGAGAGATTGAAACCAAAGTGGAAAAAAGAAAACAGCAAACTGACGTCAAAAAGAGTTGAGGAGCGTCAGGGATGGGTAGAGTGTAACAAACGCGAGCGTCTCTGGTGGAAGAACCGTCGCGTTGGGTCGAGTCACGTTCGTCGTCGATCACATGCGAGGGTATGAAGTTGAATCCATGGCTGGTCCTTCTTGAAATGCGCTTAATGATCATTTGAGATTGTTCTTCTTCAAAGAAATAAAAAAGAAAATTAGGAGCATGAAATGGTGGAAATTGAATACCTGTAAAAATGAAATTACCTGAGTCTGGCGGAGAGGAGCGTGAGAGAAGCGCGCGACGAAGGATTTTCCATCTCAAAGAGGAAGCTTTGTCGTTCGCTGTGTTGTCCATTGCAGATTTTTGTTTTTCTCAGAACGGGAGAGGGGCCATTTTTATCTACTTTCTCCTTCGTTAATATATTTATTTTCCACAGTATTATTTTGATTTTAAATGTAATATATTTATTTAAGATTTTTGAATAGTATTTGTACTTAAAATAATAAAAAAGTTCACATAGTGCAGGCTTAATTAGTATATTTCTATGCATTATTTTTATTGTACTTTTTTTCTCTAATTTATGGTTTAGTTTTTTTTTTTCTCTCTCTTTAATTTTTTTAAGTTGAATGTTAAGTAGTTTTTTTTTTTTTTTATGAACACTCCTCAGCAAAGTGGAGAGGAAAGATCATACTTAACGTTTGGTAGGAATATCATGTCTCTTTCTAATCTGTTCAAGCAGGTTTTCATCGTTTGTTGTATATACAATTAATAGGTTACCATCTTCTCCTATCAGTTTTAAAATTCTATATTTCATATGAATTGTTTTATAAATACCTGATTTGTCTATCTGTGCTTGTTTCTACTAAGCAATATAAACAAATTTGATTCTACAACTAGAAAATGCATTTTCTTAAGTTATGCATTCTTTAAAACTAGAGTTAACAGACTATATTGTTATGGATGCTAAAATTAGGAAAATTTTCATTTTTCGAAATGTATTTTTCATGAACTATTTGTATGCATAATAATGATAAATAACTTGATAATGATTTTTTGCAGAACATTTATATTATGATTTTGGATATGAGTATGTTGGTGAGCTAACCGAATAAATATCCTCATGAAAATGGCAATTTAAAAAGATTAGTCACCTTGTGTAAGGTTCTTATTTGAAGAATTATTATAATCAAATATCCAACTTCACTTAAATTTATCATAACCAGTTAAGTTCTTCAAGTTTTTTCATATAGTATTTTTTCATATAGTTTTTTTGTCTTGAAATTACATACGTTTCATTTAATCCATTCTATCTCATACTGAGCCTCAGTCATATGAAGAAATTGTCAATATATCATAATGAAAAATGTCATGAAAGTTAATATTAGTACTCTCAAGACTAATAAAACTTGATGTATCAATAACCTTCCATCATTAGGAAAAACTCCCATAGAATATGTAAGTAGATTTATAAGTTGAAATTCAATGTCAACGGTAATATTCAATGTCACAAAGTATCTCGTAGCTAAGGATTACCCTCAACTTGAAGGTATTGACTATCTTGATACTTACTTCCTAATTGTCAAAATGACCATAGTTCATTTGTTCATTGCAATTATTGTTACTCAAAACTGGTTTCTTAATTAACTTGACCTGAATAATATGTTTCAGCATAGTGATTTGAATAAAAAAGTTGACATGATTTTGCCTCAAGGTTAGCATTTTGAAATACCTAACCAAGTATGTTGTCTCACCAAATTTTTGTATGTCTTAAATCAAGTCAACAGGTAGTGGTATGCCAAATTGACCTCATCTTTACACAGTTTCAACTTCATTTAGTCTCCATCAAATCATTCCTTCTTTAATAAGAAAACTGCTACTTCTTCCATCTCTTTATTGATTTACGTTGATGATATCATCCTTATAGGAGATAATTTAAGTCACATGAATGAATTTAAAAATTGTTCAAATGAAAAATTTCAAAATAAAAAAACCTTGGACAATTAAGTTTCTTCTTTGACTTAGAGGTGATGCAATGAAATATGAGTATATACATATGTAAGAGAAAATATCCTCTGGATATTTTAGTAAATCCAGAAATGTTCGCTGTGAAACCTTGTTCTCAAGCAAGATGAATGCACACATGAAATAGAGTCTTATCGCAGATTTGTTAAAATATTACTCTACTCACCAGCATTAGACCTAATATAAATTTCTTTGTCAGTTTATAAGTTAGTTTATGCAGTCACCTGTTCATTATCACAAAGTCATTATTGTATTTTGGAATACATAAAGAAATTTCTTATACAAAGTGTTTTTTTTTTTGCCATGTGATTTTGATATGCAGTTGAAGATGTTAAATGACTCAGATTGAGCCCTTTGCACTCTTACACGAAGATCAACCATAGACTATTATGTATGTCTAGGATAATCTTTGGTTTCCTGAAAAGCAAAAAAATAAAGCACAATTTCACGCTCTTTATCTTAATCAAAATATCAAGCATTGGCTACCGCTATATGTGAGCTACAATGCCTCACGTTTCTTCTACATGATCTTCAAATCAACATCATTCATCCTACCAATATGTTATGAGACAATCAAGTTCCTTGCCACGTAACTTTGAACCCGGTTTTTCATGAAGATACGAAACATATTGATATGGACAGCTACGTATTAGAAAAAAAAAAAAAAACTACAAGTTAAGTTTTTCATCTTCTTTTTATCAAAAGTTAGTTTTTCATCTTATTTTTATCAAAATGTTAGAATAACCTGTAGATGTCTTCATCAGGATCTCAATCAAATTGCATTCAACACCATCATTTCTAAGTTTGGAATGATAAACTTCATTATCCAACTTGAGAGATACTACTGAGTTTTTTGTTAGTTTTTTTTTAACCTATTTTTTAGTTTAGTGTATATATTCTCTCATTAGTACTTTACATACATGAATAACACATACATAATAATGTTTTACTATTCATAGTCTTCTTTATTCATTTTCTCTCTCCTGCTCACGTGCTTTATAAATTCTTGAGTAACATCAATACTGGTGACTAAATCACTCAATTTAACATGTAACATATACTATAAGTAAATATCATATTCTTAGTGACTCATGGGACCAACTAGTGACTTATGAACCAATCCAAATGTGTCCATTATAAGTTTTTTAGAACATCACTTACAAGTTAGAATATATTGTTGAAATGTAATTAATTCTTTTTATAAAAAGGTTGAAAAGAGAGTAGTGCACATTGTGATGACTTGTGATTAATTTTTTTTTAGTAAATTATAAGTTATTACAAATGACAATTGTATTAATAGTTAGTCTTGTTCTATTAAAAAAAATACAACTTATCTAAAAAGTTAATTACAGAGTTTATTAATTATTAATATCAAATAAAATTACCAAAAATTTAATATTTAAATCATAAAAATATTCACTCAAGATACTTAACATGATTCAAGAAAAATTCAAATTTTAATAATTAAATAATATTAATTAAGAATCGAAAAAATACAACATAACAATTAAGACTTATAAAATTAACCTGTCAGTTCTTTGACACTTAACGTGAAACTTGGTTAAACATTTTGGGCATCTCCTTTTTTTAGAAAACTAGTAAATGTTACTCTACATAGAAATTCCCTCCTTCAACGTTGTTCAATCATCAGTTTCCGACACGCTTGGTTCCTTTTACCGTAATTCGTTAGCTCGAGGTGGTAAGTGAAAACCACAGATATTGTGAAAGTACAGTATAAATGTAGCGATGGAATTTTCATAATGAACAGAAAACCTTTTATTTTACAGAAACAATCCTCTTATTAGCACAAAGCTAGTATGGTGCAGTAGAAACACATTACAAAAATAACGGTTCTACATGCTACCCGCCCTTACAACTGAGAAGAAAATCTGATAAAGCAGATTGCAAATAGCAAAGAATTTGCAGTGGAAGAAGAGGTTAGTAAAAGGCCTAGGATGCTACACCGTTGGATTCCTCATCAAGAAAAGGGTAGTCACTGTAGCCAAGAACAGGATCACTAACGTAGAATGTTTCACGGTGATACTGGTTTAGAGGAGCATTGAGAGCAAATCTCTTAGGCAAATCTGGATTAGCCAAGAACCAGCGACCATAAGCAACAAGATCAGCTCTGTTTTCAGAAATGGACTTGATCCCATCTTCACGGTCATAGCCTCCAGCAGCTATAAAAGTACCATTGAAGGCCTTTCTCATAGGCACCAGGCTGTGAGGGCATTCAACTCTCTGTGCAGCATTTCTGATTCTGGGTTCCACCATGTGACAGTACACAATATCATACTTGTTGAGGGCATTTACCATGTAAAGCCCCAGTTGTTTGGGATCTGAGTCTGCACATTCTGCATACTCTGCAAAAGGTGATAACCTAATCCCAACTCTCTCCGCCCCTATCTCATCAACAACAGCTTCAACAACCTCCAAAGGAAACCTGCACCTGTTCTCCAGTGATCCACCGTATTCATCAGTTCGGTCATTCACCTTGTCTTTCATAAACTGCTCAAGTAAATACCCATGTGCCCCGTGGATCTCAACCCCGTCAAACCCAGCTTCGATGGCATTCCTCGCAGCAAGTCTGAAATCGTTCACAATTTCAGGAATTTCATCGGCGCGCAAGCGCCGCGGCGGCGTGAAATGCACTTGATCAATGCCGTTGCTTCGAATTTGCGGTGAGAGTGGCTTGTCCGTGGATGATACCGGAGCTTGCCCATTTGGCTGATAAGCTGAATTTGAAACTCTTCCCACGTGCCAAATCTGACAAAAGAAGACGCCGCCTTTGGCGTGAACGGCATCGACGATGGGTTTCCATGCTTCGACTTGCTCTTTGGTCCATATGCCGGGCGTGTCCGGGTACCCCTGAGCGGTGTCGGAAACTCCGGTGGCTTCGGCGATGAGAAGGCCTCCGTTGGAGGCTCTCTGAGAGTAGTAGAGAACGTCGTGGGGCTGTGGAACGTTGTTGTAGGACCTCTGTCTGGTGAGCGGGGCCAACACAACTCTATGAGAAAGACTGAATTTTCCCATCTTGTAGGGAGTGATGAGAGGATTTGATTGGTGGGGAGTGGCGGGAGCAGCCATGTGTGGAGGGTGTGTGGCTTGAATTTGAATGGGTTTGAAATTGAAGTGGCGGAGGTTGGTGGCGGAGGCGTGGTTATATAGAGAATGGAATGAGCAGAGGAAGGAGAAGGATCGCAGAGAGTTAGAGGTGACGTGTGCCATTGCGTAGATGTGTCGGCTTTGTTTGACCTAAAGACTTGGCTATGATCTTCCCAAACATTCTTACATCATCACATATTTTCGGTTTTTTATTTTTTAATTAATAAATATTTAATACCCGATATCTGTTCACAAGTTTACAGTATATTTTAGTTAAGAATATTGATTTCACTAATTATTTAGTTAATAAATCAATATTTTAATTAATTTAATAGAGTCATTAAATTGTTGTTTTGACATAATGATTGCTTTTGACAATGCAAACTCTGTATCTCCAAAAACCCGTCTACATTCATTCTTTTTTATCTCTTTATTGTTGTCACCAGTGTTGATAGGTTTACCATCACCAATAAAACTATTTTAGTGGCAACTCAATTATTTTAAAATCTAATATTATGCTCAAATAAGGTGATATCAGTTGTTTGTTACTACTTTTTTTTCTTTTCTTTTAAGTTATTATTTTTACATATTCGATTTTTCCTGTTTTCTATTTTCGTCTTCAATATTAGTTTTTATTTATTATTAATTATATCTTTTAATTCGTATTAAAGTAATTTAAATATTTAAATATCTTAATAATATTATCAAAAAAATTTCATTAAATAGATTTAAATATCATCGTATATATTCTATTAAATTAGTTTAGCACGTTTAAATCATGTTGATTAGACTCTGGAACAATATATTCAGTATAATGATAGGTGATCGTTTTGATTTCGGAATAGATTAATATCATTTACAAATAGGAAAAATTTATTTTAGAAAAAAATAATTCAATTCTTTTGTCTTTTCAATTTTATTTACCAATAGGATAAACTATAGTTTTAGTATGCAAGATCTCAATACACCTTAATTACTAAATATTTTAGTAAAGAATATTGATTTCACTAATTATTTAGTTAATAAATAATTATTTAATTGAATTTAATAAAGAGTCGTTAAATTGTTGTTTTGGACATAATGATTGTTTTTGACAATGCAGACGCTGTATCTCCCTCCAATCATGCAGTTGTCACTACAGTATTGATAGGTTTCCCATCACAACAACACACTATTGTACTTATAACTCAGTTCTTTTAAAATCTAGTCAAATAAGGTGATTGGTGATTTTTTTTAGTCAGAACATTAGTCTTTCTTGACTTTTTTTTTTTTTTTTTTTTTCCCTTTTTATGTTTTTTTGTTTTTTTTTTTTTTTTTTTTTTTTTTTTTTTTTTTTTTTTTTTTTTTTTTTTTTTTTTCTTTTCCCTTTTTAAGTGTTTCCGTTTCCGTTTCCTTTTTTCAATTTTGGTTTTTATTCTTTTTGTTTATTATTAACCGTCTCCAGTTAAAGTAATTTAAATGTGTTAATAGTATTATTAAGATCATAGTATTAAATAGATTTAAATGTCGTCATATTAATTCAGTTTAGTGATTCTTAGCTATGTTAGACAGATTTTGAAATAATATTTACTTTCTGCATTCCATTACAGATAAGTACTTGGGAAAATATTTTTGGAATATATTTATTGACTTTTGAAAAATTCTTTTCGAAATATTAGAGCCATCACCATTAACTTTCGAACAATCTTTTCTGAAAATCAATAATTACCTTCCAGAATTATCTATTTCAGAAGATACCCTACACCTTCAAAATTGACTTTTAAACCCCAATTTCTAAGTTTGTATAAAAAAAAAATTACCCGAGTAATCTTCTCTTACCTCTAAAACAACTTAAACTCCTCTCTAATAAGTTGTCGGAAAATTGATTGCAGGAAGCATGAGGTGCGCAAACAATTGCCTTTCATTCATTATTAAGGAAAATTTGTTTTAGAGAAAAAAATATTTCAATTCCTCTCTCTCTTCAATTTTATTGACCAATTGGATAAAATATAGTTTTAGTATGCAAGATCTCAATACTCCTTAACAAACCTTCTTAGATAGATAATGCAAGATATTGTACCCTAAACATGATAAAGTTTCCATTTAAAAATGTGATAAAAGAAAGTGATAATTTCCATCCATTTTCTATTATACATGAAATGAACAAGATAGGAAAGTAAGCTAAGTTTAAGTACATTATGTTGTTAATATTGCAACTAGATTACTCAAACCTCCCTTGGTGTTTAAAGAAATTATACTGATGCCCGTATATTATTTAACATGGCTAAAATGGAAATAAATTGACTGTGAGCATGTCAAACATTATAGTTACAAATTCATATTTCCCTTTGCGAACTATTTTTAAGGACGCCTTTAACAAGAAAAAATGTCATTAATCCTTACATTCAATCTCAACAACTTCCAAGAAAATACTTGTAAATTACAATTTTACAAACTGAACTTAGGTCCCAATTTGGCTTTGAAAGGAGGTTATCTATTATATGAAATAACAAAGGTAAGTGTATAATCTCTTTAAACCTGAAAAATGTTTGTTTAATTTACTCTAATGTTCAATATACTTCAACGCTAGTTATGTAGTTGTTTAATTGTATAGTTTTAACTACTATACATACTATTGAAATCAGTATATTTTGTCCACATATTGAACTAACTTATTGTTATATATATAATATTGAGTTGGTAATTAGATTATATTCAAATTTAAATATTAAAGGCCTTTGCTGATTTAATCCTTCGACTTGCAACTTAAACACTAATCACACCATCATCATAATATTAGTAATACTAATACTAATAGTAATAAAAGAATTCTCTATCATATCAAACTTTCCAACGTATTAGGAGTACACCTAAAATTATCAGGCATTTAAAAAAAATATTTTCCAACTTAAAAATATCAAATGACTAATTTTGTGAACTTGGCTATAAAGAGGCCACTGGTTCTTGATGTTAAAGGGTCAAATCGCCATGTTTTTGGCAAGTATCCAGCCTTGCAAGGCCAATTTCTGGCAGCATCTATCTCTGTCAGCTCTGTAGATTGAAATAAGAATGCAAAAACATGAGCGGAACAAATATCTTAGAAGCATGCTTGTTATGATAACTCAATGCCAGAACATGAAGCAAATACCGTGATATATGATCCAAGGAGTAATAACACTACAAGAAAGTAAAAGTACGCTTACTCAACCCATTAAACAGGTTAAGACTCTGTTTGGCTAGTAAATTTGCTTTTTGCATCTATTTTCAATTTTCGCTGAAAATTGCAAAAACGCCAGTATTTTTATTGTTTTCTTTGCTTGTATTAAAAAAAATTAAAAACAACATTTCATTACTTCATCATTTCTTATACAAACTTTTAAAAACAATAAATACAGTACAGAAATAATACAACATTCTTGTCATAAATAATATAAAAATGAAAACAGAAAATATTTCTGATATCCAGAAATACCCTAACTTAAACACTACTAACCTATTACTATCCTACATAAACTTTTGCAAGTTAACTATGTCCACCAAAATAAGAAAGAAAGATATCGCGAAAGATCAACCAGAGAGTTGATAATTTTGTAAAACTGTGACAACATTCAAGCAGAATTTTTTCCCACTACAAAAGAAGAAGTTGGGTGAAAGAGAGTTTAAAAGCTTTTCGATAGAGGCAATATGTGTACGCATCTAAGAATCGGGTATTTCAGCACGCAACATTTGACAAGAAACAAGCATGGTAGAAAAGCTAACCATATTGCTGAAATGGGTATGATTAGATGAAAAATGGATCACAGAAATAATAAACATGGAGCAATAGAAGTACTCGATGATACAGATAATTTTCACCCACTGGAAATAAATTGAAGTGTGAAGATCATACCAGCAGTTCTATTTCCCTTCAAGAATTGTTCTACCACATCTTCATTCTGAGCAACAGTTAAGCTAATCAACAAGGTATTTGTCAGTAAAATTGACAAATAATATGGCACCTGTGTGCTTACTGCATTAAAAAGAGCCGAAGAAATTACAAAGTAAACAGGTTACCTGCAAGTGCTATAGACAAGGGATCCTCCGACTTTTAGCAATCTGAAACCATTGGTGAGAAGATTAAGCTGCAGCCAGACAAAAAAGGTATGTCCGTTAAACTAAAGTGAAATCTAAGACTAATGGCATGCGTGCCATGAATGACGCCGAAAATGGCAATAGAAACAATCTACAATATCTTCTTTGGATACTTTTGGGTTAAATATGACAAAAAAATAACTTTGTCAACATGAAACTGAAAACATACTAGCTTTCTATCACATTATGTCCTATTTACACGTTACGCTTAAATAAAATTCATACACTCTTGTTATAATGCTTTGATGGATTGATGCTGATATAGTCCTGGACTACAATGCTTTTAGAGTAACAAAATAAGACTTTCTATCCAATAGGGAAAACATACAAAGCCAAATGCCTGACACTAACACAATAAATAATCCTGCACAAAGCCATCAACAATCTGTTCTAACTCTTAGATGGGAGTGTGTGCGTGAGAGAAAGAAATGATGATTATTTCAGTAAACTATTCTACGTTAGAGAATATGTATTAATGGCTCAAGAGAATAAAGGGTCATTTGCCTGAAGAGAATGTAAATCATCAGTCCTCTCAGCATCTAAAACACGGCGTTGAAGAGTTTTCCAGCCCCAATGTTCAAACTTTTGAATATGTTTAACTGAACCATCATGAGTGCACTCTGCGTCCACAAGGACCTGCATCAAATCCCAACAGATAATAAAATATCATGGTTGAAGGAAGCAAAGAATTATGCATGATAAATTCAAAAGGAAGTATAAGTTACCTTGTCATAGCCATTGTTTGCAATCTCATTGTCAGATAAAGTCTTAAATAATTCCCCTTTAGTAAGACCAACAACTCCAGAACGTTGTCCATAATAAATGAATTCAGGAGGCTGAGAGCTAGACACCACTTGTGGAGTACCACTTTTGCTAGCTCTTTTCCTTTCTTTCCACGGTCTTCTAGATGTCCACTCCTTGAATACATCCACTCTTTCTTCCAATCCAGACTCACCTGTTTGATACTTGATAGAAAGAAAACATTTCAAAAACATGCAATACTGAATAATAAATATAATATTTAAATTTAAATTCACAGTATTGTATTCCGGGATGAACCATCTCTATAACAACTTAAACTTCAATTACATGATTCACAGTCAGAACGAAATCTTGTAGGAAGAACTGAAAATGATGTTCCATCAGCGACAAAAAGCCGGCATTGATCACCAAGCATATATTTTTGCAGCATCGTCCTACACGCAGCCAAACGATGCCTTGCAGCATCTACCCCAGTCACAGAGCCCGAATCACCAAGAAGGTCCAATATCATACAAAGTTTAGCACCTGAAAATAAAATTGTTAAAAATACAATCATGATCAATATTGAATCGTTTCTCTAGGAAACTGATCAATTACATTCAGAGTTGCTTTCAACTAAAAACTAAATCCTGCAAAGGAAAAAAAGACGTAAGAGCATCACTGAAAACATAGCCATTCATACATTTTCATCCCGAAATAAAGCAATCTTAATCTCAAAATCATGCATTTTTGCAACAGTAGGAGGAAGAGAATACTCCCTCTAGTCTCATTTATATAAATGTAAACTCATGCTAATTAAGAAAGATAGCTAGCATCCTTTAATTGTATCAATCTCATTTATAAACTAAAATTTTTAGCCGCATCACACTTGCTTGGAACTTGATATCAAGAACACAAGAGAGTCATTGATAATAAAACCTCAATAGAATGAAGGGTATTTTGAGACCAAGAAGCAAGAACTTATTTACTTATTTGCTTATATTTGAAACTTACAAACATAAACGAGTAAAGAAAGAAACATCTACCAGGAGCAGCACACAGGTCTAGAACATGATCCCCAGGGGACACATTTAAAGCCAAAACCGCAGCTCCAGAAGCAGCATCAATTCCATATATCTGACACACAGAAAATCCAACAACACCCAAGTTTTAAACAAAAAGACATTTACACACTTTGGTTCTCAAAAATTACATCTTGACATTAAAATTTACTTGACTATCATTTGAAGAGCCAAATCAAGATCCCTTGATCAGTTACCTTGCCTTCTCGGTATGCCCTAGAGCTAGCAATTTGAACGTGCGGTGGAAGAGAGAAAAAGCCCGGTAACCACTCTAGTTTGTTGAGGTTGCACTTAACCTCTGCTTCAACCTCTTCAATACATGCTTCACAACCAGGTTTCAACCTTCGAAGGCACAATATAAATAGGAAAAAAAAAAGTGTGAAATTGAAAGGCGAGAATGAAGGAAAGAGATGGAGAAAGGGTGGAATTGGAATTACCGAATGTATCTTGGAGTGGAATCAATTGCAGTGTAAAGGGAAGGATCGAGCCCATTGGCCTCCAGGAAGTGAAGAAAAGCCTCTGGCAGTGGCGCCATTGCACCGTATTCTCCTTCCATCCAAAGCTCGATTCGGGTTCAACGAGAAATCAAATTAATGTTTATTCATTTAGGTGTTCTGTTTCGAATGTTGTTAAACTAGGTATAGATATCATTGTTCGTGTTAAACCAAAAAAAAAATAAAAAAATCTGTATACCATTGTATTTTTTTTTCTCAAAAATATTCTTTTTATTTTGTGTATTTTTTATAATTTCCACATTTGCTCTTTTATAATTAGATTTCTTGTTTTGATCACTTAAACATTAAAAAAAATAAATTTTAATGTTCTACACAGACATGGTTAATATTTTCTATTTTAAAATATTTAATGTTAACGTGATGAGGGTTTAAATTTATTTAAATTAATTCTATTATAACATAACTAATTAATTTAAATATTTTAATTCTTTTTAATTGTCATTATAATAATTTTAGTTTATAAAAAATGTTTGATATGATAAACTCGCTCTCGAATCTGTAATCTTCAAATTATATCCAGCTAGTTTCAAAAATCAACATTATAAAAATAATTAATTAATTTAAATGTTTTAATAATTTAATTGTTGGTATAATCATTTTAATTTATAAAAAAAAATGTTTGCAAATAGAAAAAACTTCTTAAGGTCAAATCCAATTTTAATGCATATTCGTTGGGATGGCTTGGAATTATAAGTAGGCAATGATGGAGAATGATTATTTGGTTTCTCAAAACTTTTATGGACTAGGTAATTCTCTTATACGTCAGACGTGATTTTTTTTAAAAAAAACTTATAAAAATGTTAAATTATCCAATTATCTTTAGATTAAAATTTAATTTACGAAATATCATTAATTAATTTATTAAGCGTGATTGATTAATTTTTTAATATATAAATTTATAATATAAAAATTTTTAAATTGCGGTTAAAATTAATTTCAACCAAAATATGATTAATTATACCTATATAACACTACGGTCGAATATTTCACTTAAAAAAATATAAATTATTTCACATTATCACTTAAAAAAATATAAATTAATTTACATTATCCATATATAAGAAATTGGTAGATAAAATTAAATAATATTTAAATATTCATAACTAAAAAATAACTTTTATATTAAATTTAACTAATGGAATTATTTTTATATTTATTTTTTATAATAATAATATTATTAATAAATAAATTTATTTTTATTATAAATAATTATATTGATTTTTATTATATTATAATTATATTTTTTGTTATTATTTATTTTTATTAATAATCTTATTAAATATTTTCATTACATTAATTTATCTAATATTTAATATTTTATTTTTTACTTTTTAATTATTTTATTAGCATCTGCTCTCACAGGAATCTTTTCCGTTTTCTTCTATGTATCTTGTCTTTCTTTCTCCAACCCAATAGTAACTATTTCTATAAAAGTTATGTGAATTTTTCATTTTGTACTTTATGGATGTCTTTTGCGTAGTTTCGTATAAGAGGTTTTACATGTTTCTTATATATATATAATAATTTCTTTCTCCTCGCACAAAAGGGATTCATTATCTTTATGTTACATTTTTTTTACATTGTGTTGCATTATGCATAGGATACCTTTTACCATCCGATATGGTATCAGAATGGGTATGTCCCACTCTACTTTTGTCGCTTAACTCTGCCGCTTAATCACCCTTTATCCAAATCTCATTTTCGTCTCAATAGTATCTCTTTCAATTTTTTTCTTTTTCATCACTTACATCTTCTTCCTCCAAAGTCAAGATTAAGATTCTTGTTTCTCTCTCTTTTCACTTTTTCTTGTTCTTTTCATGGCTTTTGAGCAATTTGAAACACTCAAAAAGAAGAATGATTATCAAAATCCGGCCAACCCCTACTATTTGCATCTAAGAGAAAACCCCTGAATGGTTCTAATCAGTTCATAACTTAACGAGAATAATTACCACTCATGGAATAGGACAATGAAGTGTGCTCTTCTCTCAAAGAACAAATTCAAATTTATAGGCAAAAGTATTAATGCAACGACAAAGAACGAACAATTATACGATATTTAGGATATGGTGATTGCCTGGGTCACATGTGCCACGATGAATCAAATTACACAAATTTTTATGTACATTAACAACACAAGGGAATTATGAGACAAATTGAGAGAAAGATTCTCCAAGGGAGACCATTTTAGAGTTTTGAACATTCTTCAAGAAATGCACTTCATAAAACAGGGAGAAAAGAAGTCTTTATGAATTCTTTACTAATCTAAAAAACTTTGTGGAAGGAACTAAAATCATTGAAGCCTACGCCAACCTGTACGTGAGAGAAAAAATACAACTGCAACCTTATGGAGAATGTGGTAAAAACATATAGATTTTGAACATGTTATGTGTTTCCTTAAAGGCCTTAATTACGTGTATAATACCATTAAAACCCTAGTTCTTATTATGGAACATCTACCTAGTGTAAATTGAGTTTTCTCTTTGATTCGTCAAAAAGAGAAGTAACTTACAGGCGAAGTTATCATTCTTAACACCAAGAATGTTGTTAACATTGTTAATAGCCAAATCTACTGAAAGCAAACTGGAAAGAATATGAATAATGATTGGAGAATGCAAGGAAGAAGAAGATGATGCAAATCTAATGTTGGAAAGCAGTGCAGCTACTGCAACAATATGAACCATAAAGTAGACAAATGTTACTCCAAACATGGATTTCCTCCCTGGTATAAACGTAAGAATGAATATATATCTAATAATTGTTTTTCTGACAACAATATTGATACCAAAGAAAGTAAGAATGATGAACACACTCATCAGCTAGTAGAAAACCAAAATGATATTACGTCCACACAAGAACGAATGGAACAAATATAGAAAATAATGCAATAATCTAAATTTAGCACCACATGCAAAGTTGATAACTTTGTTAGTGATTTCATAGTTACACCTGAAACTAGTAAGCATTCTAAGAATTCGTGATTCCTTGATATTGGGGCAACGGATCACATTACTTGTTTCATCTTGCATTTCACTAATTATCATAGAATCAAACCTATGATTATTAAACTACCAAATGGGTCCCATGTTACAAAAACTTGTTTGGCACTATTCACTTTTCTAAACACTTGTTTTTAACAAAATGTTCTATAGTCCTGATTTCAAATTAAACTTAATATTTGTTCAATCCATGATATGTTCCCTAAATTGCAATCTAATTTTTTTCTCCTGAGTTTTCAGATACAAGATATCACATTTAAGAAGATGATTAGGAGAGCTTACTTGTAAAATGGGTTCCACTACTTACAGGCTAACAATAATAACATTGTTATGAACCTTGTTAATTTTGAACATTAATGAAAAGCTCCAAGTTGATTTGCTTCATCGTCTCCCTATTTCTTCTCATCAGCAACATGCAAACGTGTTCACAAAACCCCTTAAACCAAAGTTATTCACGATCCAGCTTGGTATCATGAATATTCATAATCCAACTTAAGGGAGGTTGTTGTGAGTTTCAATTTTTCTGTTTACAAGCTGGTTTACAACTTTTGTTTGTTTTTAATTTTTCCAGGAATTGTTTATAAAAGAGTTATGTGACTTTGGCATTTTGTACTTGGATGCATGCCTTTTTCGTAAAAGAGATTTTACCTCTTTCTTTTAAATATAATAAATCATTTCTCTTTCTCACACAAAAGGAGCCCATTGTTTTTATGATACATGTCTTTTTTTATGTTGTGTTGCATTATGTATAGGATACCTTTTACCATCCAATAAGGCATGACTTACCTATACTAGTAATTAATTTTTTTTTCTTATTTTATCAATGTTAAAAGCGAATTGCACCATTTTGGTGCAATACACAACCACGTAAAGCTTAAGATTCCTATATGCTCCATAAGATCATACGTTTACATATTATCCGTACCTGAAAAATAAAATAAATATTCAAGCAAGGTAATATTTTGTGAATAAATTAATTCAATGGTAAGAAGTACAACTAAGTCATTATAAGTTATTCTTTCTATCACATTCTAAGTATTAAAGATAGGATTGGTGTTATATTTTCGGGATGTGGTCATAATATTTAATGTCATAATCAAACATTATTTGAATATTGTGATCTTATTTAATGACATAATCAAACATATATTAAGACCACGGTTAACAAACTTTGCTCAATTACTGCAAAAAGACATTTTTATGTTATGAGCCATCAAAATAATATATTGATTAATTGTCCTCATTACATTATGCAACACATGCTCAAATGCAAGGTCAATAATATGGCTCTTCCGTACGCCATGCTCATTTCACGCATATTCATTATCTTCAGTATCGACTTGTCCCATGAAAGATGTGTGCACCTGGGTTGGACAAATTACTTTGGCCAAAAAACATTGCACAAACTAAAGATCTTTGTGTTAATGGTATGTGACAATATGGGACTATTGATGATGATAATGATGACGAAGATGGTGAAGAGCCACTACAAGCAGGCGAAGGACTAGTCCCCCTAATCCCCCACCATGGTCAGATGTTTGGTTTTCAAGCATTGCAAGAAGGATTGTCAACATCCAATTTCGTCCGAGCAAATAAAATTATTCTAAAATATAAAACAATATAAAATAAAAATAAAAATGTGTGTTATTATTTAAATAAAAAAAGAAAAGAAAAGAGTTTTGATTCTATTCTATTTTATGAATAAAGTTAA
>Ga0099824_1003180_pt1 | contig 24015 bp, 9 predicted proteins | sample SiratrowhiteBW_FD_76837 | JGI IMG/M metagenome (GOLD analysis project Ga0099824, IMG submission 76837) | Root nodule microbial communities of legume samples collected from California, USA - Siratro white BW | ecosystem: Host-associated > Plants > Roots > Nodule | place: USA: California...
GGTTTAGAAGATAAGCTAGACCTGAGAGCCACTCCCATAATAGTTTGACTTCTAATGTGAATACTTATGAGCGAAATGAACTGCATGTTTCTCCTGTGCATTAAACTAGATTTAGTTATCTACAAATATTGAATGATGTTATTAACTAAATCCTCAGGTTAATTTTCACATTTTAAGTCTTAAGTTGTATATGCTTTGCATTCAGCAATTGGCAAAACTTGCCTATTTCGTATTTTACCTTTCTTTCCTCTTCTATTATAGCTCACAATTTTGTTGGTCCTGTCTTATTGTTAATTTTGTGCCTGTATAATAGGTGCTTTGCAAATCGTATCCCTCAGAGTTTGTATCATATTTTCACTACTGCCGATCGCTGCGGTTTGAGGACAAGCCTGATTATTCATATTTAAAGAGGCTTTTTCGAGATTTATTTATTCGAGAAGGTATGATGCACGGATAATTTGTAAATTAGCATTCTGTATATTTTGATGAAAACCTAGTATGTTAAATGGATGCAAATTGATCTGGACATTCGTATTGCAGGCTATCAATTTGACTATGTTTTTGATTGGACTATATTGAAGTATCCCCAGATTGGTGGCAGCTCTAGAGGGCGGGTTAGTACTTTTATATCATGCTTGCTTGGTTTTTCCTTTCTGCTTGAGGTCACTTACTATAATTGTTTTGATGACAGCATGAAAGTGGCAAGGCAGCTATGCATGCAGGACCATCTGTGCAAAAGCCAGAAAAGATATCAGGTCCAATCTCTTTCAGCCAAATAAGATGATGAAATTTGTTATCCTTCTAACTCAACAAATCTGACCCCTGGTGATCAGAAATTTAATATATTCTATGACCTCCATCTTTCGAATTTCAGAAGATAGATAGTCTGAAATCATTAAGCCATATCTATCCTTTTCATTGTACATGTCAATTGTGGTTGAACTACTGTACCTTTCTCGAATTTATTTTTTATATTCCATGGTCATTCGAATCACGTATTCATTTCAGTTGGGAAAGAGATTCGTGAAAAATTCTCTGGTGCTGTTGAAGCTTTCTCTCGGAGGAATCCCACAAGTTCTAGTCCTCATGGTGATCACTCCAAACATAGGGGTTTTGAGGAAGGAGCAGTGCACAAGGATGTGGTAAGTTTTGTTTTTTAACAATTAGGTCCCATTATTCCTCACATGAAGATTCCACTGTTGTTTCCAAAACATGAGAGTTTTGTAAATATGTTGCATGCGATCATTTTTTATATTTGATTTTATAGTTGTGGAGTACTCCCATGAAACAATGGTGAAAGTTTTCAGTTAAACAATGAATTAGTTTGTTATCTTCGGACCTTTAATTTGGCCATCATCATCTAAGCAAAGATCCTTTGTTCTTCTTTTGCTTTTGCCATTTTAATTATGCCTAAAACCTATATATATCTTTGTATTTCTATTGACATGTTAACCTCGTCTTTGAAGTATCATGATCAAGAGAAGGGACGAAATTCATCTCGATACGGCAGCAGTTCAAGAAGAGCCGTAATCTCATCATCAACCAGGCCAAGTTCCTCCGGAGATCACACTGACAGTCGTACTGGCCGACTCACCTCAAGTGTGAGCCGACCATCTACGGCACATCGAAGCATTCAACCTATGTACGAGAGCAAACAACCGACATATACGCGGTCTGGATCTGCCAGAGGCAACCGCGATGATCCTCTCCGGAGTTTTGAGCTCCTCTCTATCAGGAAGTAACAAGTATATTTTAGTTCCATTTGTTGCAAAGACATTTTCAAAATTCTAATGCACCTGTTTATCCCAGAACTATTGATCTCAAGCTTTATGGAATCATGTTCACGAATATTATTGAGTTGCCATGAGCCATGAGGTTATAAGCAACTTCATTTGCTGTTACCATTCTGTTGACCAAGGTGGACTATTTTCTGCCCCCTCCTAGATAGTGCCTTCTGAAGAAGATTTCTCAGATGTTGTATCATGTTCCTAAAACATGCTCCTGAGAACTCAACCAGGGTCCTCTCTTGTTTACTACAAGAACTTGTTTTCTTTTCTATAAAACAAAATAGATGAAAGTAGAGCGGTAGTTTATGATACATTTGTTATTGTCTTTTTTGCAATGAGACTCAACTCTGCCTCTATGTTTCCCTTGCTATGAGAGTGGAATTGTTGAAGTTAGAAATTGATCTCAACCATTTACAGCTGTTTGAGATCTTTCATTCTTCATTTACCCTGCAGCTATATATATAAACTACGTATGGTGGTGTCAGTTTTAACATTTCTGGTGTTTGGTTAGTTGGTATGATTTTCTCAAAAAATAAATTTGTTTTAGTAGATATATCTAACGAGATTATCTTATGTGAGAACAAGAAAAAATAATGGTTCTTAAATATTATCATGGACGGTCAAGATTTCAATATACAAGTCATCATGTTGCATGATAAGCATTTAAGTTTTGATCATCAAAGTATAATTGTACGAATTAAATTTAATTTTGTTTTTCTATAAAAGTGTCTCGTTGGATAAATATGTTTTATGGTATTTCATTAATTTTCCTTTTAGAGGTAAGTATCATTATATTCATGCAGCAATAATTACCAAATAGAATTTTGATCAACAGATTATTTTGAGGACAAACATGGACAGATACAGTATTTCATTAATGGTTGTATATTTTTTATTTAGTTTGGCTCCCTCTTCTCTGTGTGGGTGGCGGTGTATATATATATATTTCTTTGCTTTCTCTTAATATTGTTCAATATTGATTGTAAAATTCTTTAGTACTAATTTTTATTAAGCTAAGTTCCTGTTGGTTAGGTGTTAAAACGTGAATTCTTGTATTTTGTACTGAAAAAGACACCTAGCAGTGTAGATACATGGTTGTTATTAAGTTGGATGTAGTCTGATTATGTTTAGTGATTTAAAAGTAAATGTATTAACTTTTTAAATAAATGGACGTATATGAAGTTTTTTTTCTTTTGGATAATTGTTTTAGATTTATCCTTTTATGTGTTGATAAAGATTAATAATATCTGATTCGTTTTGGTTCATTACTAAGAAACAAGAATGAACAAAATGCATAAATTAAATTGAATTATTATAAAATGGATTTCAACTCTAAAAATGGTTTCACAAAGCTAAATTACGTAATAACTTAAATGAATTAAAATTAAATTATATTATGAGTAAATTGAATCAAATTGATCTACTTTAAATTACTTTTTAAATTGTTTAAACTACTTGAATTATTTAAATTATTCTAGACTAACATCTTATTTTAAAATATATTTTCTAATTCCACTAGTTATAATTCAATTTCATTTAAGCAATTATATATAAGTCAATTTTTAAGAACTAAACCATCAAAACAAAACAATTAAAAAGCATTGTTTTAATTCAAATAGTCAACCACGTGGACTATTCTACTTTGAAAGTTTGATACACATCAAACAACATAAATTTTATATATTCCCAAATGTCAGAAATCAAACTTCAATCACTTTAATTAAGTGATGCGATTCACCGGCTACAAGTATCAACCGAAATTGATATTAAAATGAAACGTCAAATATATCTTTACAAGAATTTTACAATCTCCTATTACGAATAAAAGAAGTAGCGTTAATTCAACTTAACTTTCAGTTTTTTTAACCCATTAACACTTTTCAAGTTAATTAACCCCTCGTTATATCTTAACGTATAAAGCATTGTCTATGACAGCAGGTTTAAACTAAGACACTAGAGAATGCTTGCATTTTGTCACAAATGGATATTTCAAATTTTTGTTAATTTATTCACGTTAAAGCTTTGGGAATCAACTCTCGAAAATGCAAGGCCTACATAGAATCAATGAATCTACACATCTTCAATCTATATTATCATTTTCCCTTGCTTGCATTCGAAACAAGCACCAGCATCCATGATCCAAAAGCTTAAAGCTTTTTTCGGCCAGCACAACATTAATCAACGTGGCAATTTACATAAAAATAGCATCAAACTAAAGGCTATTATTCTTTATGTCCCCAACTACAGCTTTGATATATCATCATTCACACATGACAATGTCAAGGATGTATGTACACACTGAACTTGTAAAATTCCAATAAAACATGAATTCTTGCTTAAAACTATCACAATCCCAGGCAAAAAATTATGGGTTTCTAAGAGCTGCCAAACGCTTCTCAAGTTCGTCAATGCCCGAGCTGCAGGGACATCAAATTTACAAGGTCAAATAAACTTCAATAAAAAAAATAAAATGACAATTTTTTATTTATTCATGCAAAATAGACACAATGGTCCAAGTTAAATTCTTAAAAAAAAAAATGAACAGCTAGACAGAAGATACCTGCTAACATCTTCCGTATTCTTTGTTTTAACTCTCCCTTTGGGAGCGGCTGATAACTGCCAGAGTTCAAATATGAATCACATTAGGTAAAGTAAAAACATTATGACAGATGAAAGGAGTGTGCAAAGATTAAGAACAGCATATTCCTACCTGTGAGGCAACATCCACACCAATTTCATCCAGCACCTGTAAAGAAAGAGTTGAAGTGAAATTGTCAACAATTTCTTTTGTGATTTGGAAAAGAAATGTCATCCCCAAACAATAAGACCTTAAACCATGCAACACGAAATCATAATTAAATAGTTCAAAATTCTAGAAGTTGTTTCAGATCTTGAGAAGGAAAAATGATAGTAAAAACACCATGATCTTTCTCTTGACACACACTAACCAATTTATCTCAAGGAGAAGGAGTAGCGTAATGGCGTCAATTGACCAACCTAGTTCACTTCACCCTGGGATAAATAAGGCTGGGTGATTTTTTCTATTGATTTTTGATTGCCCTAGTGTTGCTGTGGTTAGTACCTAAAATAGGACAAATGATTCTAGCAGACCCGACTAATCCTCAAGAATTGTAACCCAAAATACATCTGTTATTCCTCCTAGTAAACAACTTTATGTGGAATAAACGCCATGTCAAATATCACAGAAGTCTTTAATTATTTGAAAAAAAAAACCTGCAAACATTACAGCATATTATTTTTTGAAGTTGCAATAGAAGATAATAGAGAGTACCTGATTTGTCAGTTCGTCAGTTTCCTCTTCAGCTTCATCATTATCCAAGGCATCATCTATGGCATCTGACATCATTTCAGTCTGCTCATAATTATATAGCATTAAAGTCCGTAAGTTGTTGAAACAAAACAATGATTCGTGCTTTTTCTAACTTCAAAAATTAGTAAACCAAAACATCATCTTACAGTCATATCCATCTGTGCTGATTGTTTCTGGAAGTCCTGTATAATTTTAGCCTGCTTAGCTGGCGCCATTTGCTGCAATGAATCTTCTAATTTAGCACAGGGGAAAAAGAATAAAATGGAAGCAGAGTTTAAAGACTTCGATTCAATGTTTTATTTTTTATCAGAGGAAGTTAGAAGAAGTGCTGTTATCATTGCTGTTTCCAGATACAGCATTTTTCCTTTTGAGTTTCTACTCAATGTGGGATATATCCACGCCATCCAATTTTATCTTCTTCTAATTCTCATTTCCTTCCCTCATGTGTGCATGTGATAGGAGGGGAGAAGGAGGGAAGTAATATCTTTTACAAAATTTAGCAAAAGAACAATGTCATGTCCTTGACTCTTCTGCGTAATAAAATCTGACAAACCCCCTAGTAAACCCTAAATATGAATAAACTTTATGCACCAAACTAAAACTTGCAGATGGATCCATGAATAAACATCCAAATGCATTCACATTCACATATCTGTATTGGACACATATAGTATACCATTACTTTTAGATACTTCACCGATATGTATTTTTGAAGTATATAAGCCTTCAAAACTTTTAATACAGCCAAACATAAGTCATAGAAGTACTGTTTGTAGGCAATAAGGCAAAAATATTCATGAAGTCAATGATTGACCACTTTTATTTAGTAATATTGAAGAAGTATGTCATTAATGTGGATTTGCAAAATAGCAACTGTATATTAAGTTTCATAAACTTTTGTACACATCCTACATGTAGTATAAAATTTAGAAGTAGTGTATTGTATCACTATATTGGATGCAATAGTATTCAATACACATCATATATATGGATCATAGATAAACCTAATCAAATGTAGCTCTTAGGGCCCAGAAACAAGTATACTATGTACAGACAAGGTACATATTTTAAGTATAAGATTGAATGTGCAACCTTATTCATAGCTGCCATTGCCTTTGTAGCGCCTTTCATGCCAACAGCAACAGAAGAATGGGCATGCATCGCCTGCATCAAATTACAAACACAGCCAATACAGGGCAAATAAATCATGTACCTACTCAAACACAAGTAGCAAAAGAAGACAATAAACACACCACAAAAAACAACATACCTGCGTGTGAGTTGCTATGCCTCTCATCTGAGCTCTACTACCTTGAAGATTCGCAATTTGTTGCCTAAGCCTGACCAACTGGCGTGCTAGAATTTTAGTAGCTCCCTGAAAACAAGACATTCATTTTTTAAAAACTCTGACCAAGTGATCAATGTCTGCAAACAAACGCCAAAAAAACCTCCAACTGTCATGAAATGCAGATGATACCTCATTTCCTGTCTTAGCAGTTCTCTTTATCTCAGCAAGAAGCTTCTTTTCCTGATAACACAAACACATAGTTCATACCATATAAATATAAAATACAAATTGAAATTCGAAAAAAAAAGGATAATCACAATCACATTCACTCGTTAAGTAACTACAAATATGACATACTTCCAATTGTAGTGCTCCAATTTCCTTCTCCACACCTGAAATAAGGAAACATATTATTAAATTTCACGCCTCGAACTTATTCTGACAAAAAATGATCATAACCAAGGTAAATTGATCGATGAAAGGGTTTGAGGTTGACTGAAACATCACATCACATCACCTCTAGTGGCGTTCGCCATTTCTCGTTTACTCTCACGAAGGGCCTCTGCAGGAAATAGAAACAAGGGCTTTTAACAAAACCAAAACGTGAAAACTAATCAGAAACGAAAGCATCCAAAACATGACGCTAATTTAACTACGACGAGCTGAGAGAGAAAGCGATAATTTGGCAGAACAAGAAGAAGAAGAAGAACCTTTGGCAGTGGGTTTCTTGGAGAAGATGTTCATGGCGATCGGTCACAGTGGAACGGAATTCGGAAGAGACACGCACAACACACCGATGAAAGATCCTGGTAATTTGTTAATGCTAATTTTCAAGTTTTTAATATATATACTTTTTCTCTGTTTGTTATTTTTTCCCTCTTTCACTTTTTTTCTTTTAAGATTTCAGTTAATAGAAACCGCCTTGGTCTTGGTCCACCATTTTAACCATATTTTTTTTTAAACAAATGATAATAGTTTTTTTTTTTTCCTTTCCAAAATAAATTTGACATTTAATTTTTTACAAAATTTAGTTTAGGGTTCACTCCAGGCGAAAGTGATTAATTGACCAAACATTTGTTTGATATATGGAAGACATTTCTACCATATCACCAATAAATGACTTTTAGTTTGACTTTAGAGATCCAGTTTGGTTGAATAGTGTAAATTATTACTTTATCACATATATTCAATTCTTATTAATAAAATGAAAAAAATAAAAGTAAAGAGGTAGTTAGAGAAAATAAAGAAGAAATATACATGGAGATCAAAGAGAGATAAAAAAAAGTTATAGGTTAAACAAGAAAGAAATTCTGTTATGGGCATTTTAAAATATTTAGTACTTTTTTTTTTATTTCTCGTTTCTCCAGAACCCAAATGTAATTAAAAACAATTTGTTGAATTGACATTGAATGGAGAATGAAGACATGTCTATGATGTCAAAAAACATAAAGAAAATAATAATTGATTTTAAAAAATTACATTCCATTATTTCAATCATATTTCTTTCATGTCAAACGTTCTTAAAATTGATTATATTCTCATTTAGTTTATGTATTTCTATTTTTCAATTTTATCCACTATTTCTTCCTATAAGACACGCGTTCATATAATAATTAAGTACATTAATTGCATAAATTGCTTGTGAAAATATCTGTACATAAAAAATCATGAATAACTGAGGTAAACAGAGATCACCACCCAAAGCAGTGTTCTAAAAGATACATTAGAATTTGGAGAGGGTTCTAAATTCAATCCTTAACAACTAAATAAGCAACCTAGTACAAAAACAAAACTCCTCTAATTTAGGTTACTGTTCAGTGTACTTTCTCTAGACTCTCTCTCAAAATGTTCATCTTCTTCAAAAGACTCTTGTTTGTTAGCTGATTTGGAGCTACGTCTACCATGGCCTTTGTATCGGGAGTCCTTAGAATTTGGTTTTGATCTTGTTTTGGACGAGCCGCCACCAACATTGGAACCATCTTTTGACATCTTGGGACGTGACTTTTTATGCGCCAAATCACTGTCTTCTCGTTGGAGGGAACAATCGCCCGTGTGAATGTCTTCGTCGGTGTCTTTGGATGCATGATATGAATCATTTGACTGTGAAGACTTTGATGACCTTTTTGGACGTCTTGGTCTGTCTGATTTTTCCTTCGCCTGAGACTCTCTTATAGTCCCCACTGAATTTGATTGTCGTTTAGATTTAGCCAAGTCGAATGAGTTCCTCTCATCACCTTCACTTTTCCCAGATCTTGAACCTCTTTCCATTGAATCTGCTTACCAACATTTTGTAACAACTAGAATTCAATATATATATATATATATTACTATTTTGTTAAAATGTGGATCTAACTTTTTCTATTCACGTACGATATACACATGCAAACCAGAAAACAAGCATTTTATGAATCAGCATCCATAATGAGGATGAGAGTTATTTTTCTTTTTGTTTATGCATGGTTCAATTCAGAGATTTGTATTATGAAAAGGCCACACCAACTTGTATGAGAAGTGTTTAGCTATTATCATTTGCTGATCTATAACTTTGATTACTGTCATTCACTCATTTCATCTAAATGAAACAAGATAAATATGTTAGCCCAGAACATGGAAATGCCATATTATATTATGTACCTTCAGAGGCCCTTTGGATTGAACTATTGGATTCTTTGCTATGAATTTCTCCTTTTTGATTTTGAGATGCAGATGAATTCCCTGGGACAGATTTAAACTCGTTCATCTGAAACAAGTGAAGTAATGCTCCAATGGCTTCTTAAAAAGATGCAAAATTCACATACATTATTAATTAATAATTCCGGTTTGATGACCATTATTCTAAGAGAAATTAAGAAATGAAGATTTGTATTCATAACATTACGCTTATGCATTGTAATATTTTTTTTTTCTCTGTAACAAAACCATTTTTACAATATTGCGTTCATACAAAGAGTAGTTAATTGAATGTGTTAATTCATTAACAGTTAATTTCTTTTGGGAAAAATAGAGAATTACCCAGGAGGGATTACTTTCAGAGGGACCATGACCATCCCATCCAATATGTGCTACATGCTTTACATCTGTGGGATGACCAATCTGAATCTCTGAATCTTTGTCTTCATTATCTGCAAAGATAGCACATAAGAGTAGTATTCCTTTAATTAATCTCCATAATCTTTCTTCAACTTTTATATATATTTGAGAATGGTAATGGATAAAATAATTAGCATGTTAAAAGTACAATTAGAAATTAACTTCAATTAAAAGACCAATGCCATGCACGTACCGAATATCTGAGAAATGAATCTTAGGCCTTTTAGGAGACCCTTCACCTTGTTGTTGTTGGACATGTTGAACAAATCTTAATGCCTTCACTTTTCTTCAAACAAGTAATATATGAATTCAGCTTTATTTAGACTTCACAAAAACCTGGAAGATAAGAATTCAAAATGTTGAATTTAGAGCAAAGATATGACTTAAAAGGGATTTCAGTGATGAGGGTTATCCACAATATTAGTATCTCATGTAGTAAAGTTTTCCCTGAAAGGCCTGATTTGAATAAATGTTCGTACAGAAACCATCAATGAGGATAAGGCTTATATTTTCACACAATTTGATTTTAATGTCATTTGCATAAATTTGTTTCAAAAATTTGTGGCAGGTAACAAATGTGTAATTGGAAGAGTCAATTAAGAGAAAAGGGATGAATGCAGGAAATGAATTCTGTTTAAAAGCACACCCATTTTTACTTTGGTTAATTCTGTGGCCATAGTTTACTTGCTGGTTTTCCCTTTAATCAAAACCAGAAGCTTATCGAAATTTCAGGCGTGAATGAGAATATTTGAAAGGAAAATATTATGAAATGATTTATTTGTTGTTTTCAGTTTATTATTTACTTTTTATGTCATATTTTTAATTTGAGTGGATGTTTTTAACTATATTTTTATACTATGGTTCAAGTTGATTTAAACCAAGAATATCATTACTTAAAATTTATTAATTTATTGTATGAGAATTAAAATGACAAACACTAAATAACTTTTTTTACAAAAAATAAGTATTGTGATGATAAATTGATAATAAGTGACTCATGGTTTAATTAATGAATAGAAAAAAATTAAAATAAAGAGTCTGAAAACATGACCAGCATTAAAATAAAATATAAATAATAATACAATAATACTATACGTCAAAATAGGAATATACCCGTCAAATAGAAAAAAAAAAATTATCAAAGTTATACTGAGACATGCATTATTTTTTTACTAATCATACTTATTTTTTATCATGCTATCCAGATCTTAATACCTTTCATTAAGTTATTTAGAAACTTTAACTAGAAACATGCTCCTTAATTTATTCATGCATGCTATAAATCTTTAATTTATTTAATAATAAACGAGTTCTGTATAATAAAATCACTAACATTTGTAACATCTCAGTTGCTCACTCTTATTCCTTTTACAATCATCACCCCGAAGATGGGAGGGTTGCATGCTTCAAACATTTCTTTCACTTTTCTTTTGTCTTGATTATCCTCTATACTTTATTTGTGTCTTTATTATCTTTTATTCTATATTTGTTAAGTATTGAAGTATTAATTTAAGTTTCAGATTAAATAAAAATAAAAAATTAAATAATATATAAGAAAAAATTAAAAAACATAATATCTTATTATTAGATTGAAAGTAATATTATTTTCTTATATTTTTGACTCCCTATTCATTCTTGTTTGTGTTTTCTTAATATTTTCTCTCCTCGATTTTAATAATACGTATTGAATCTCTATAACCATAGCTTGTGGTTTTAAAGCATAATTATAAAGATGTGATTTACATTTGAGTATGAAAATAAGTATTTATAATTTAGAAAAGATTGGATATGTAATACAATATCATGTTAAAAAAATAAATTTAAATTTAACTATAAAATTACTTTATTAGGTAAGATTTACAAAATATTATAATTTGACTTTATATATAAACTTGAATATTGATCATTTTAAATTATTTTATCCTTCACATGTTTTGGTTGGATAAAACAATTTAAATTTGTTATTTAAATAAGTATTTCAGATTAATATAAAATGTAACAAGTTTTTTAAATATTAAATAATTATTGATAATTTAAAAATATCAATATTTATGATATTTATGGATCAATCTTAATTGATGTTATTATTGGATTAAAATATATTTTTTAATTAATATTAATAAGGCAAAACTTGTATTGACCTTGATCAGGTCTGTCTTAAATTGGTATTAATCACAATTACTTAGGTTAATATTAACCATAACAAAAGTTAATTGAAAAGTGTCGATTTACATTCAAAAAGAAATTATCTTTTCAACATTCACAGATAAAACTTATTAATTTCGAGTCAGAAATAATAATAATCAATAAAAATAATAACAAAGTAATTTTAACAATTTAATTAAAAAAATTCTTATCAGTGTCAATAAAAAAGCTTTATCTAACATCAACTAAAAATTACACATCTCAACCATATCTTGATCTTCATTTCAATCAAAATTAATTTAAAGAAGAATATGAAAAGACGAGACATGAATTTTCGAATTACTTTTTTTATTTAATTAGTTAAAGTGGGGTAAATTTTGCCATTAAAAAAGTATCCTAATATAAAATAATTTTAAAATTGTTGACATAGTTTTATAATTAGAATTATTTATATATAATATTTAGTCCTCTTTTAAATTATATCTGTTTTTTAAAATTTAAACCATATTATAGCATGAATATATATAATATTACTATATTTCCACCAAATTCTCTAGTAACTTTATGTATAATAGCGAGAGCTTTTTGTTGATTTGGAAGTGAGATACGAAAAAAGTAATAATTTCCAAAAAATCTAATCAATCATATACAATATCTTAAAAAAGTACTATTAACATTTTTCACATTTTAGTTTTTTTAAATTCAAACCAAATCCAACAAATATAAAATTACATTTAAATTATGACACAATATTTGAAACCCATCTCTATACGTCATGATTATCAATATACGTGTCAAATAGAATCTTTTTATCAAATTTAATAAGATATATATTAGTTTCTTTTACTTAATTGTTGATTATTCTGTAATAATAATAATAATATCGCTTATTATTTCAGTGTTTTTTTTTTCTGAATCAACTCTCCATTTTAGTGTAGTTAGAAACCATTTGATTTGTTTTCTTTTTATCACATTTTCTAATTAGCATTCCTTAATTTATTTGTTAACGAGTTTTAAAAAATAAAATCAAGAAAGTGATATATTATATGGAAGATCCTGGTAATATATAATTAAGTTTGAACAAAATTATGTAAACAATTTTGATAAAAAATAAGTTTGACCAAGATTATATGAATGATTCTTAACATAAATAAGTTTGAACATTGGCCTTAAATAAGAAGACAATTAGAAAAGACAATACTATATTCTTTTGTCTCTGTTCTTCTCCATTGCAATATTCTTAGTTCCTCACTCTTCCAATTACAGTAATCACAGAAAAATGTATGGATTTTACAAAACACAACTTCCTTCTCCTCCTGCAGTTGAATTTTCTTCGGATGATGGCAAGGTACTTCATTCTTCAAACCTTTCTCTGTGCCTGTCATTCTATTTGATTTTCTACTATGCTCTTGAGTTTTGTTTTCTATATATGAAAGTTATGTATTCATTTGGTTTTTTTGAAAATTTTTTATGTGTATATTGATAGGGAAAATTTACTGATACAGACTTGTTTTTTTTTTTTTTTAATTTATAAAGATGGTTGGGTTTAAGAAGAATACAGAAATAGATAATATGTGCTTTAAAACATGGCTTTAAGTGTGAAAATTATGTCTTAAAATACAGCTTTCAAAAAAATAAAATAAAATGTGGTTTAAAATTTGATTTTCTTTTTAAATAATAGAAATTATGTTTTTCTTTTCTTTAAAAAGTGAAGTCATATTCAAAAATATGATTTTAACAACAAACAACAGCTGAGAGTGCATTTTAAAATAAGACTTTAAGAATGTCATTGTGTTTTAAAACTTGATTAAATATTTTTAAAACATTTAAAAAGAAAACTACGTTTTAAAATATAACTTTTTTATAATTTAAAATTATTTTATTCATATTCAGTATTTGTTTTTTTTAGTTTTTAAATAAAAAAAGGAATATCTTAATACTCTCACCTTTATATTCAAAAGATCCTCAAGATGAATTGTTTTGACTTTACTTGCGTATCTTTACCAAAATTTTACTAGGTGTAACTTTTTTCATTTTATTTTTTTTAAATATAATAATAGAAGAAAGGGAAGAAAACAAAAATTTTTCCATATACATTTTTATATTTATATAAGTGAAATTTAAGGTTATTATAAGTTCCAATATATTTTTAATTTTTATATAATTTAATTTCCCCCTATTTTAATATGTTATGGTTCTCAATGTCTCTATTATTGTATTCTTTTGATTCTATGTTTAGCAAAATTATACAATCAGAAGTAGTAATTTTAGATTTTAAAAATATTTAAATTAAATATTCTTTTTAAAAAATTTAAAAAGTAAAACAAAAATAAATAATTTCAGAATTAAAATTACTAATTTTTACTCATTTTTTGACTGATGCAGCAAAATGAACAAAAAAACCAAAAACATTTCCATATTTAGTGGTCAAGAAAATAATAAAGAAATGTGACGTTTCACATTGAATCTCACAAGTTTTATTTTTAACTTTTTTGTGATATATAAGAGTAAAAGAGTGAAAAATCCAATAAAAGTTGATATTTTCTAAATGATATGTAATTCGAAATTGTATAATTATTTAATTTTATTAGTTTATTCATTATTTTAAAATGATAATTTTATTTTAAGTTTTTTTTTCAAATAAGTAAACACATTTATTCCTTCAGTTTAATTTTTTTCCTTATATTTTCTTTAATTTTCTCTCTCCTTATAATCGAACAGAACATAATTTCTTAAAAGATTAAATTCATAATTACATTATATCTATAAGAAATAAAATCATATTTAGGTTTCTTTATGCAAAAGAATTTTGTTATAATTTTATTCTAAGAAAAATAAAAGCAAGGTAAAAATAAAAAAAGTTGTAAAACTCTCCTGAATTCTAAAAACGTTTCCATCCCATTCCTTCTAATAAAAAAGAAACAGAATAAAAAAGAATAAAAAATTGGATGTACTTTTCTAAACTGAACTTTCTGTTGCATGAGGACAAGCTTCATAAATATAACAACACATTCAATATTCTGCACAAGGAACCAAAATGAAGAACCTCTGCAACCCAAAAAGTTTGACCATTAAAATCATCAAAGAATAACCTGATGAATCAAACATTGAACCTAGAAAAATAGTTGTAGTGTTTAGGTTTCGGAAAGAGTATTATTTTTTTTTTTTTTTTTTACTTTCAATGGCGACGGCGGGATTGTATAGACGCCTTCTTCCTTGTCCTCCCGCCGTCGAATTTGCTTCCTCACAAGGCAAGGTATCTCTCTCTGTTTCTCTCTCTCTGTCTCATTGCTCAATAATGAGAATGAGTGAAGATGGTAATTTTTTACTAGTATCGTCTTTTTATTCAATTTTTCTTTGTTCATTGAATTTCAGGAACTTTTTCTTGAAGCCATTCACAATGGAACCATGGAAGGCTTTTACAAGTTGGTTTCCCACTTCCAAACACAATCCGAGCCTGCTTTCTGCGGCCTCGCTAGCTTGTCCATGGTCCTCAATGCTCTCGCCATTGATCCTGGCAGGAAGTGGAAAGGTACACTTTATACTTCTATCACTAACCAAGCCCTATTTGATTAAGTTTATTGGACAAAATTCTCTAAACCCTTTTGAAAAAAAAAATAGAATCAACTTTTTTGGAATCTATATGTTTAATTTAACTTAATGCATAAGCTAATTTTAGCTGACAGGGAAGTTTATTTATTTATCTTTTCTTACTTTTTTCTATTCTAGAATCGTTTGTGAAAAAAATTGTGTAAATGTATCCTAATTATGAATCAATCTTGGCTTGAATCAATTGCAACGTCTTGCTTTGACTGTCCTGATTTATGTATTTTGTTTGTCTTCTGGGGATTTATCTGCAGGGCCTTGGAGATGGTTTGATGAATCTATGTTGGACTGTTGTGAATCTCTAGAAAAGGTCAAAGTTAAGGGCGTCACGTTTGGGAAGCTTACGTGTTTGGCTCAATGTGCTGGAGCCAAAGTTGATTCCTTTCGTGCTAGCCATAGTAGCCTTGATGATTTTCGTAAATATGTCATCAAGTGTTCAATGTCTGATGACTGTCACGTGATCTCCTCATACCATAGAGCTGCCCTTAAGCAAGTATGTTCTTGGTTTGTGGAACTTTAACGTAATAAGAAACAGGAAACTTTCCATGTTTGATTGTTGATTTCTTATCACCTATCATGCTGATTAGTCACTATAGAAGAAATTTGTTACAAGGATTTGGTGCATATTCTTAGTTCTACACGGTCAGTGTGTAATCTTGACTTTATTTTAATGACAGACTGGAACAGGTCACTTTTCTCCTATTGGAGGATATCACGCTGGAAAGGACATGGCACTTGTTTTGGATGTTGCACGATTTAAGTATCCTCCCCATTGGATCCCTCTTAAAATTCTTTGGGAAGGTATGAATTATATCGACGAGGCTACTGGACGAACTAGAGGGTAAACTTTCTTATTTTATACTACTTTTTCTTTTGACCTTGTAACCTGATTAGTCACTGTCCATTTGTTATGATGTTAATGAAAGTTGACAATAAGAAATTGTCAAGCCAGGACTGTAGTGGACCAATTTAAGCAATAAGAAAACACTTTTTTTTCCTTTTGTTACATGGCTTAAATAATTTGCTTAACTTTTGTACTTGTTTCAGGTTCATGCTTGTATCAAGGCCTCACAGGGCACCTGGATTGCTTTATACTCTGGTATTTATCTTTTTGATAAGTAATGACTCAGGGTTTCACATTTCAGATATAGTAAACAATGCTGGTGTGTGCATTCATTTTTTGGATAATTTCTTTATTTGTAAATGAATCTGGGCACATGCATTCCTACAATGTAGTGCATTATGATTCTCAATTCTGTCATATGGTGAACTTGTTCTCAGGAGCAGGCATGTTGATTTATTTCTGGTTTGTATGATCTTCTTGTGAGCAATTATTTTTCTTGTGAAGTAAACTACAATTTCCGTTTTCAAACAGATAAAATACTATTTTTGTCATCTTACTCCTATGATTACAATGTTCTATTTGCTAATACCCAATGAGATACTTTGATGTTGTCATAATAATTCTGTTAGTTCAATTAGAGATGCTAATAAGGATTATACAATAGTAGAATGAGGTTTAGCTGGATATGCTTTATTTGTGGTACATTCATACAAAACGATGGAAAATTCAATTTGCAGCATGTAGTTTGGCCATGTTTGTTTTAACTCATCTTAATTCATGCATTAGTTTTCTTACTTCAGCAAGCCTTTGAATTCTGAAATTACATGCGTAGTGTAGCATGTGTTTGTAGAGAGTCATGTTTGTGTTTTTCATTGTTTACACTGGTGTGGGTTGGATGTATCTTCTGTGTGTTTGTTAGTTTGTTACTGGTTTTCATTGTGTATGTTGTAATGGGTTGTATGAATCTTACAGAGCTGCAAACACGAGAGTTGGATTAATATTGCAAAGTTCGTAATGGACGATGTTCCTCTTCTATTAAAATCAGAGGATGTGAAAGACGTTCAACAGGTTGTTTCAATTATAGTCTCATCACTGCCATCTAATTCTGAACAATTCATCAAGTGGGTTGCAGAGATCAGGAGGCAAGAGGATGGTGGTCCAAGTTTAAGCGCAGAGGAGAAAGCAAGGCTTTCTATCAAGGTTCAATATGCCCAATCTTGTCATATTTCTCTCATTCATTGTATATTCTATTTTGGTCTCAACAGTCTTTTAATAACCTTTTTTTGTTATGCAGGAAGAGGTATTGAAACAGGTCCAAGAGACCGGCCTTTTCAAACATGTAGTTTCCTATGTGTCAAATTCTTGCAGCAGGGAATCATCAGATGATGAAGATGCGTTACCTGTCATTGCTGCAAGTATTTGTTGCCAAGGAGCAGAAATTTTTGCTGGGAAGCCCTGGTCAACAGCAGGGTATAGGTGTAAAGTAACATGTATGGAACGTTTGCAAGCTGAAGATGACAAGTCAATAACAATGGTTTCTGGGACTGTGGTGAATGGCAACACTGAGCAAGGGGTTGATGTGTTGATTCCTTCATCATGTAGGAAATTATGTAGCAGTTGCTCCATGAGGATGCATCCAGCTAGCACTGACGTGCTAACAGTGCTGCTACTGTCCTTACCATCTACAACATGGGATGGCATCAAAGATGAGCAACTTTTGACAGAAATACGCGGTCTGGTTTCAACTGAAAACCTTCCCTCTTTGCTTCAAGAAGAGGTAGGTTATATCTCATTTGTTTTATAACTTTTTTTACATTGCACCTCAGCACTGTATCCTCCTAATCCATTCTTCAACTTCAACTCGCTATTAACAATTCTGCATTTCAGGTTCTGCACTTAAGACGTCAGCTTCACCTTCTGAAGAGATGTCAGGAGGGTAAGGTTGATCAGGATCTTGGTGCTCCTCTCTCGTAGCATCTCAAGGCCGAACCAGTTCTCCATAATCTTGACAGCTTAAATTTAGATACCGTACAAATGTAGAGTCACTTAAATTGGTGTTCATTTTGACAACTGAAGATTTTGTTTTCTACCGGGGATTCAGTACCTCATTTGCTAGTCACGTTATGCTAATTCACTCATGCTGATAGAATTTACTTTCTGATTTTATTGTGTACTTCAGATATTTTTTTGGTTGTGATCTTTATGTATATCAAAATTATATTTTTCTGGTTTCTTCTATTTTGATTGTCCGTTAAAAATTATGGAAAATTAAATAAATATTATACTAACTCAAATTAGAATTTGTAGATTCATTTTTGAGAATCTATGTTGACATATATTATACTGTTTATTGAGATGAAATTTTAATCCCAAGTAAAGAAAATACTAAATTATTTTTAAAAATTGCTTTAGAGTTCTAACCTTAAAATATATAACATGACAGTGATTGATCTTTAGCAAGAAGAGAATATATACGAATAAAAAAGAAATGAGCCCAATATGACGAATCAAAATTAGAGAATTAAGATATTTTAATGGTTTTTTTGGTACATTGAAAATGAGAAGCTGAGGGAAGAAAACACCGGAAGAGGATGTTTTAGCAGAAGAAAAAAAAATGAAGGGAAATATTTAAAAATTTAGGTGGTTCCTACTTACATTTTTACACAAAAGAGCGGAAAATGCGTGAAAGTGTTTCATCTTGTTCAAAATGGCCAAAGTTCTTTAAAAGTATTCATCTAAAGCATCTCCTTCTTTCAACCAAACAATTTCAAATTACCTCTACAGAGCTTTTTAAGTATGCTCTTTTTTTTACCTTTGTACAACCATGGTACTTCTCCATCATGGAGTCCTAAGTATGATTACCAATATTCTTGTTCAATATTGTGATCCCAATTTCCAACAAGCTCCAATATTTCTTCCACCAAAGGATAATTTCCATTAACATTGCCCAATAATTATAACATCTTACAACCTAGGAATAGTTGGTTGAACATAGTTTCCATCAGCCATCACTTTCTCAAATCAAGAAAATTAATAAATAATATTGTTTAATTTTGAATTAATCACCTCGATCTTAACGAATGGACATGTGAATTATATTTATTTATTATTGATAAAAGAATGAAAAATAAAAGCAAATTAACGTATAATTGTATTTATGACATAAAAAAGTTTTAGTCTTTTGATATTTATACTTAAAAAACTGAGAGGAAAAGTATACAATATTTAATAAAATAAAATATTTATTACTTTATAAGGTACTATGTAAAGAAAAAAAATATCTTGTCTTAGTCTTTGTAGTAAAACTTAGTTTACTCTTTATATTTTCAAAAGAATAAAATCAATCTTTTAAATTTTAAAAATGTAACTTTGTGGCTAACGAATCAGTGTGGAAAAAAACGAAAGTAGCTTATTTGTAAAAGTTAGAAGAATAATTTCACTGTACCTCAATGTTTCTTGGAGAAAGGTTACGTGTGACAATTTGTAGAGAATAAAATAAAAAAGTCATAAATTAAAACATAAAATTTAGACAAATTCATAGAGTTTTTTTTATAAAGTATTTTACATATAGTCCAATTTTAATTTATAAAATAATCCATTTCATTTTTTATTTTTTATTTTGTTTCGTGAAGGAGAAGATGATTAAAATATAAATACTGTTGGAACATGGAGAGAGATAGAGAGAGGGAGAGAGGAGAATTGAAGAAGAAGAAGAAGAAAAAGTGGAAGTGAAGATAGTAAATAACGGTAATTTGTTACGTTCGGAAGAGAAACGTACTGTAGCAGTTGCAGAGGAGAAGGTTTTCATATGCATGGCGAGCCCAGGTTTATACCGCAGACCGCTCCCTTCTCCTGCAATCGAGTTCTCTTCGCCCCTAGGCAAGGTCAACGCTCTTTCTCATCATACCATTTCTCTGATTGTTCCTTCAACACTTTCATCGATCAATTGTTCTTTGCACAGAAGCTCTTCAGCCAGGCGCTTGAGCGAGGAACCATGGAAGCCTTCTTCAAGCTAATATCCTACTACCAGACGCAATCAGAACCTGCATACTGCGGTCTCGCCACACTTTCCGTTGTCCTCAATGCCCTTGCTATTGATCCTGGAAGAAAATGGAAAGGTATATTGCTATAGTAATCTTCTCTATTCTTTTTGTTCTTATTGTTGTTTTCACTTTGTGAAAGGAAAAGTTGCTTAACAGGTCCTTGGAGATGGTTTGATGAGTCTGTGTTGGATTGCTGTGAGCCTTTGGCTCAAATTAAACTGGAAGGCATTACGTTCGGGAGACTTGCGTGTTTGGCTCGATGCAATGGAGCTAAGGTGGAAGCCTTTCGATCGGATGAAAGCTCGGTTGATGAGTTTCGCAAACGTGTGATTTCGTGCTCTCACTCTGAGGATTCTCATGTGATTGTGTCTTACCACAGGACGCCCCTCAATCAGGTGGTGTAAAACTTCATTGGTTAATCATTCATCTTTTTGTTAGATTCTTGTCTATTCATGACTCATGTTTACTTAAATTCGATCAAGCCTACTTCACTTGTGAGTTTATAGAATGATGGAAAAATTTGTCATGTTGTTGGGAAACAGACTGGAATTGGTCATTTTTCACCAGTTGGAGGATATCATGCTGAAAGGGATATGGTCCTCGTATTGGATGTTGCTCGTTTCAAGTATCCTCCTCACTGGGTTCCCCTTACCCTTCTCTGGGAAGCAATGAGCACCATTGATCAAGCAACGGGACTTCGAAGGGGGTAACTCTAAGATCTCTTACACCGCTAATTAAAGTATATTAGCATAACAACTAGTTGTGCCTTAAGGGATATGCTGGCGACACATTCTTTATTTCTCAATGTCGTTAGTAAAATTTCATCAAAAGTAGAGCCCCTTTAATTGCTATTATTTCGTTCAAATTTGTTGCACTTCTCCTTTCGCCAAAACTAAACCTTCCTGAATTTTGTGAGAACTGGTTATTGAACAGTGGAAATATTTTCCTAGTCAATAAATTTTCATCTCTTACGATGTTCTTTCTTTTGATTCAAGCTTATGAATTTCTCAAAAGTGGTAGTTTTCCTGGCATGTATGCTATGCTTCAAACAACTTAGTTATTATTTATGCCTGGTGCATTTCATTAAAGAAAAGAAATCACAGCAGTTGAACTCCAGAGAATAATTGTAATTTTAAATTATCTAACTTAATATTCAATAATTTCTAAGTTTCGGTGAATTAGTTTGATTAATTTTTTAAGGTACATTTTCCGAGTCTTATTTTGTAGGGTAACAAGTTCCATTCTAATCATGTTGTAGAATCTGAGAGGGAAACGGGTGGAAGTCGAAAATATCTTTACCTCATATCATGACATAATAATTTGATTATATGAACTAAATTTTTGCATATTTCTATATTCTATACATATATCTTATGAGTAATTATCTGCTGATGTAATTTGAAAATCGTACTATTTGAATGTATCAGTGTCATTAAAATCTTTCTAGTTGCTATGGTTAAAGGATATCATTTTATGAACGCTTTTAGCTTGTCAAGCCTGTTCAACTAGTTTTCCTGCCTTCTATTTATATTTGGAAATTTGTATTTCAGGTACATGGTTATTTCAAGGCTTAACAGAGCACCGTCTATACTTTTTACGGTGGTACTGTGATAATAGTAGATTCTTTATTGAACCATTGGAGGACATATATAAAATTTCTAAAATCATGAGTTTTAAATAGAGGAGAAAGTAATCTGACTCACTCTAAAATTGAAATGGTTAGGTCAGCTAGAAATAGCTTCTTCTCCTGAAATCATTTTGAACAATAAGAAGTCTTATAAACATACATAGATCATGTTAAAATATGGAGCGTGGTTGCGAGGTCTGCATCCTTTTTCACTTGTAGGAACTGTAATGGTTGAACATACACGTAACAATGTTAAACTCTACTTCTTATGCTTTGTGAAAACGATTTCTATTTGTAGATTACGGCAAATAGTAAATAAACACTTAAAAAGATTATCGTCTGCAGAGTTGTAGACATGAAGGTTGGAGCCGTGTCGCCAAATTTCTAACTGAAGATGTCCCTCAACTTCTAAAGTCAGAGGGTCTAAAAGACATTCAAGAAGTGTTGTCTGCTGTTTTTAAACCGCCTCCTGGTGAATTGAGAGGGTTAATAACATGGATTGCTGAAGTTCGCAGAAAAGAAGATGGGAATCTCACATTTAGCGACGAGGAGAAAGGAAGGCTTGCTTTAAAGGTTGACTCTAGCTACTTCCTTTTTGTTTTTTGGGGTGGAGATAATTTCACTCTTGAATCTGTCAAATGCATCATTTGCATAATTAGAACTTCAAATAAATGAACAATCACAATATTTGAGAGATTTGAAATTTCAGGCTGACATACTGGAACAGATTCGGACAACTGCACTCTTCAAACACGTGACCAGATGGTTGGATTCTGAAAGTTCATGTTGTAAAACTTATGCAAACCTTGGTGATGAAGATATTCTAGCAGTACTTGCCACCGGTGTTTGTTGCCAAGGGACAGATCTTTTGACTGGTTGTGGCAGGCTCGGTTTGTCGGTTGGAGAAAGCTGCAGTCAAATAGAGGTAAAACATCTGAATGTTGACAGTGAAAATCCAGGAACATTAGTTTCAGGAACTGTTACAACTAGTGGTGGTAGTGAACAAGAAGTTGACGTGTTGGTCCCTTCGTGTCAAAGAGAGCCAAGTAGGCTGTGTCTTTCTAATGAAGGTCACGCCATAGAAATGCACCCATCTAATGCAGATGTCTTTACGGTACTTTTATTGGCCTTACCCTTGCATACGTGGTTGGGTTTTAAAGAAGAAAAGTTGCAAGTGGAAGTTTTGAGCCTTCTTGCAACTGAAGATCTCCATCCCCTACTTCAGGAAGAGGTAATGCTCAGTTCTTGACTTGATAAAACTGTGGACACAAAAACGTGGCTACTATTTTTCATGGTAAATATTTTAATAGGATTCACACCATTTGAAAATTTTCATCCAAATTAATTTTATCACACCAAATTTCAAGAGTATAACATAATTAAAGCTTATGATAGACAGGTATCATTAGTGTATATATATATATATATATATATATATATGGATTCTACACTGTCGCAGAGAATTCATGAAAAACAAATGAATGGAAATTATTGGGTTGGGTGAAAATATTATTATAACTTTTCAATGTAGTCATTAATCTGATTAGCTGGTGATACTTAGCAATAATTCTTGAAACAGGTTTTGTTCTTGCGAGACCAACTTCATTTTCTCATGCAACTGTAGTCATTGTTTAAGCATCAGGTATGTGATTGAACTTGAATCAATATTACAGCCCCAACATTGTAGTGGTGCCATGTTGAACACCTAATAAAAACTGTTGTTTCACCTTTGTGCAGGAAATCTGGACTGTACAGCGTAATTTTGTACGGAAGAATAACATGAAGATTTGAATAAATTGTTGTTGAAAGATGAACATAACGGAATGTACTAAAATAAAATGTGTATGTTGTCTGATATTTCTCTCTTGGATAATAAATTATGAGAAGTTAAAACAGTAAAACCCTATTTCATTTTATATCTATTTGAAAATAAATGAATGGATATGCTTATGCATGGTATATCATTTTTCTTTTTTCTCACATGGATATTTGCTCTTTTTGAAGTGATCCATTTCCTTCAACCACATCATTTTGTTAGCTGTTCATGCTGTAATTTTATTAGGAATGAAGATGAATGTAGTAGTTGCCGTCACGTGACAACTAGTAACATTCAATGGCTACTATTTTGATTATATTATCGCTGCGGATGCGCTAAGAGTTGACACTTGGAAACTTGTAAAGGTTCATAAGAAGTTAATGTTAAATGAATTGAACAATGCTGAGAGTTTTTTTTTTTTTTTTTTTTTTTTTTTTA
>Ga0099824_1003182_pt1 | contig 24012 bp, 12 predicted proteins | sample SiratrowhiteBW_FD_76837 | JGI IMG/M metagenome (GOLD analysis project Ga0099824, IMG submission 76837) | Root nodule microbial communities of legume samples collected from California, USA - Siratro white BW | ecosystem: Host-associated > Plants > Roots > Nodule | place: USA: California...
ATATATATATATATATATATATATATATATATATATATATATATATATATATATATATATATATATATATAACATATTCTAGATTTGGATATAGATAACTAATTAAAAGAGAAAAAGAAAACTGTAACTTTAAATGCTCTATCTAGGAACTTGAAATCGAACCTAGAGATTTGGTTGCAATAACTATATTATAATTATTATATTGTAGGTTGAATCTGGGACCATTGAATATGTGCCAAAAATTTAGCTACAGGGCATTGATTTGTGGCTACTGAACCTTTTAGAAGATGATGAACAGTACGCTGTGCGTGACAGAAGAGGAGTGTGCGAGGAGGTAAGGATCAACGAGAGGTGGGGGACAAATTTTACGGTTAGAGTAAAGAGTACAATATTTCTACCACTTTTTCTGGAATAATAATTAACAAACAATAATTTTTGTTGTTGTTGAATAATTAAAATTAAATTTATCTTAATAATATATGTTATAAATTGGTTTAATTATATTTTTAGTTATTAAATTTTAAAATATTTGTTAATTTTTAAAATTAAAAAATTTATTTCACTCCTTCAAATTGAATAAAATATGATTTTAATAGTAAATATTAAATTTAGAGTTTAAAAGTAGTTTTTTTTAAAAGAAAACTGGTTTTATTTCTTAAGACTAAGATTTTTTTTTCATTTTAAAAGATTAAAAAAACTCTTTTTAAGAAATTCAAATGAGGATAACTGTTAATTTTCGTGACTAAAAAAATATAATTAAACATAATTTCACTTAACTGGAGAAAAACACCAAAATCATGAAAAAAATATAAATTTTGTATGTTTTATAATCTCAGTAATTAAAATAAAATTTTTGTCTAGATAATTTATATAATTAATTGGTTTAATTATGCTTTTAGTACTTCAAATTTCAAATAAGTTATTTTCATTTCTTCAAATTGAAAAAAAAAATCTTCAAAATTTAATAAAATACAATTTTGATATGTAACTATTAAATTTAAAAGATTAATTTTTAGGAACTGAAATTATATTTCTTTTAATTTGTTGTGATTAAAATATTTTTTAAAATTTATGAAGCAAAAATCAGAATTGCTATAAATTTTAAGAACAAAAAACGTAATTAAACGTAATAAGTTTCACCTAGTTAGGAGAAAAATACAAAAACACATAAAAAAAAGTTGGATGTAAGTTTGTATTTTGATAATCTCAGACCATTTTTCAATTTCTAACAATTTCAAACACGATTATTTGTTGAACACCTTGTCAGATAGTAGTATCACAGCCACGTTGTTCTTTTTAATAAATCAAAGCATTTGCATGCACAGTCAGTGTCCTAAATTTTTTCAGCACCATGAAGCATATCCAGACTATACCTAAAAATTAAAAAGATCACAATATGATATTTATGTTTAGTCACGAGTCTTTGTCATAGAAACGAAAACAAATAATTCATAAATTAAAATTAATTTTAATTATAAAAAATACTTTGTTTTTTATGAGCATTTTTTTCTGTTTATTTTTTTTGAAATTATCACCAAAGTTACACTCCTACTAAGCCTGTCATGGTGCAGGCAGTGCTAATTAAATGCCCTAGACCAATGAATATCGCATTTATGATGGTTAAAGAAGCTTTAGCTTTAATCTTAATATATACCTAATCACTTGGTTGTGTATAGTGAGATTTGAAAATGACAAGGATTTCCATTTTGGCCACATATGCAATTAATTGATTATAAACTAGTCGTAATCTTGAAATCTTAATGTGGGAAGAAGCTCTCTGCTTTCTGCTTTCTTTTCAATAAATTTATCATATGAGGAAATTTCCATTATCAAGCTTAAGTTGTTTTCTTTGTTTACCCAATGACAAGTGTTATAACTGCAACTAAGAAGCTTGTATTTATGACTTCTAACACTTGAGTCGTGTTCCACTGAGATTCTTTTTTTTTTTTCCCATGATAATTTCTATTTATTTTTTATGTATTAATCTTTTGAATAGATATTCCCATAAGATTAACCTTTTATCCTGGAGTAAATAACAAAAGCCCTTGCAAAAACATTGTTTGTCTTTGTGCTTTAAATTTCAAATATAAGTTGCAAAGTTTTATCGTATGAGGGAATCTTTGGCCTTTAACAAGTATAAACACATGTCAGTAACAAGAATGTAAAAGGACTAATATTGTTTCAGATTAATCAATATCATCATTTTCAGTTCAATTCCTTATTGTTTTTCGTTTTATAGGTTTCTTCTGTACCCAAAGCATGCATGCGTAGTGGTTCTAATCATAAAAAATATTGTTCAGTTCAGGTGTAAAATAGTATAAATTACATAGATTCCTTCAATAAAATAGAGGGAGAAAACGATAAATATACCAGAAATTATTAATATGCATTTAGTTTTTGTTTTCATCTTATCATCACCTTTGTTTGCTTGTTTATCATATAAACATATATTTGTTATTTTTTTTTTCTTTCTATATTTCATCCTCCCAAAATAGAATAAACATAACTTATTTTTTTTCCTTCATTATTGTCCCATTTATTTGTATATCTTTATACATCACACTTATATATATGTGTGTGCCATTTTCCTTTTTTTCATTTTCTTTTTGTGCACTCCAATATTAGGTGATCCTGAAATATACACTGGTAGGGTCTCCATCAATCTTTTTTTAATATGTAACTTAATATTATTAATCATTATATTTAAATTTAAAAAATTAAATGTGCATAACATAATGATTTATGGGACCATAAAACAAAGGGTAGTTCTGTACTACCAAATAACTTCTCCTAGCATAGTAATAAAAATTAGATTATTAATTACTCCCTAATTGTGAAGTACTTAATAGGGTACATGGGTAATTTTGAATGTGTTGTGTGATGAATTAAGTGGTCCAATTTTATATGTAACTTTTGACAAGCTGTTTGGGTTGAGAATACAAAGGTCCCACACCCAACTGAGCCTCTCCCATTTCTTGAACCCATCCCATACCCACCTTTAAAAGCACCCTCAATTGCCTCTTTTATTATAGGAGAGTAGGCTTCAACAAGCACACAAGAATCATAAGATGAAGATCAGTGTCTCAAAATTCAACACTTCTTACAAACCCTTTCTCATTTCTTTACTTCTTCTCACTTCCCTTCCCTCTCCACTCACTAGTACTTCTTGTTCTTGCTCTTGTTATGAGTCCTCAGAGTAACTCCTTCCACCTACTAGTACTACTAGCTAGTGCCAAAGGTGCATGCTGAGCAAGATGGAGAAGCAGGGCACGTGCAATTCTAACTCATGAACGCACGAATGAACGCAGAGAAGCACTTTCTTTTTTCTGCTTTTCACCAACCAGATAGATTCCTCTAGTTGTAGTGAGTTAGTCCTTCATGTGCCCCTCTTCCCCATCATGACGGCAGCACCTTGAGTAGCATTTGGAAATGCTGAAAATGGCTTTTAATTCTGGCTCCACCACTTTGAAGGTGAGTTATTGTTCATTCTCATCTATCTTTCTTATTCTTCAATGTCTTGTGTAACAGTAAGTTGTTAAGAATATTTCAACTTAGTACAATGTCAAAGTACTTAGTATCCGAGGATGTGAAGTGAGTGGCTTGGAATCCCAGTTTTGAGATAAGAAAATATCATGCTATAAACATTAACATATATAACTGTGAAAATATCACCGATCAGTTACATATTTAATCAAAAGTGATGAAGGGTGTGTGTGACTTGTAATTTACAGTCTGTCATTTCAGCTGCAGAAAAAGTAAATAAAAGAAGCAAATGCTACACAAAATTCAGCATGCAAGAAGCATGTCATGTTTGGTTTTAGGAAAGTGATGCATGGACCATTCTACCCTATTTGACACAAAGAAAAAGGAAAAAAGACAAATAATTGATATGATGTGATATGATTCTTTAAATTTATCTTTATTTGAGATAAGTGGGACAGTATTTTGAGATAGTAAGTGTTAACAAAATGTTTGTAGTGTTGAGCAGTTTACTTATAATTATCCTTGGTTAGAAGTTCTCTTACAAAACAACTTCACATATAAATCTTATTAGCAGAACATATCCCTTCTCAAGAGGCACAAAACAACCTGATTCATCAATGCATGGTATGTGAAATATGAATCAGTTGTGTCAAAGTTTACTGTTATAATCTTCTAAAAGCAAAAGCACAATCTTTCACTGGTTTAACTCTTATTTTTTGACTGTTAAGTTGATCTTACTGAATGATTGTTGTGCCGATTTTGTGGGAGATCATGGAGATACTGAATGAAAGGAAGCTTTTGAAGAAGACAAAATGAGAAAGAGAAGGTATTTTGTCTCTTTTATGATATAGGGGTGTGTGTATATATTATAGGAAATGGAGAAAGAAAAAAGAAGATACCACATATTCTCTACCATCGTTATATGTTCTGCCTATTTCCTCAACTTACATGCATTGGTGTAGCCGTTGGATGAGATTCTCAGTCATAAATTTTCTCCACCAAAATACTAGGTGTACAACTACTTAAAATTCGTTACAAGAAAAAAAATAAAAAAAGATCACGATTTGTACTAGTGATTCAATGAGTGGCAGGTGTACGTGTACTTGTGTATTCAGAAAGTTAGTGAAGAAAATCAGTATGATTAGGGATCACACAGAGAAAAAGGACACTCATGGTAATTTCTTACTCGTATATAAATGAATGAGTTTACCTTCCACAAGTTTTATAAAATATTTGTAAATATTTTAGAATATTGATGAATATTTGTTAAAATACAAAATTTCAAAGAATAAGTAAATAGTTTAAATACAAATATTGAAACATGTGTTTATGATACTCAACATAAACTAATGACTTATTTTGTTTAAAAGAAAGATATTTAAGTAATTTTAAGTTACATACAGTAGGTAATACTAACAGCTATATTGTATTTTGTATTTAGATTTGAATACCCCTTAATTGTTCTTATTAATATTAATTTATTTTTTGCTGTTAAAAAAAAATAATACTAACAGCTATCAATTAAGGTATTAATTTTTAACTTGTAATAGAAATATTTTTAGGTGATTTTTTTTTTTGGCATTCCTAACTGTAACTTTATAATTAAAAGTAACGATTAAAATTAATTAAAACAATATTAATTTTTCAGTAACATTTTTTTTATCAAAATGTATATTCGAACTTAGTTTCGTAAACTTAAAACCTTTTTCTGCCATGGTCCACTATATCACTTGCTAATGATGATTTCATTGCTTCAACTAATTTAAACGGCTAGAAAGTTAATAATATATTAATTTTGTAAACTTCCTTGATTTATAGAACTTTAAAATTAATGAATATACTAATATTTGGATAACAAGGTGTTGGGTGTGTCATTTTACGAACAGTTTACTCATCATTTGATGATTTTGTCTGACATATATGGAGTTACTCAAGTAAGAATACATGATTATGTCGGAAATAAAAATTAAAAATATGAATTATTAGAGATTTTTTAAATAACCAAAATTAAAAAATAAATGCACATATTTTTTAAGAAGTGATATAATTATTAACTAATTGTTTTCATTCATTATAATAATATAGTTTTGATTTATATATTTCAGATTCCTAAAACTCACGTTTTTTCTTAAATTTTAAATACCAACCAATTTTAGTTTATGTATATTCTCAGTGATGATACACAAAGTATTTATTTTATTTTAAATGGAAAAAACATTTTTCAGAAATACTAATTTAAAATATTCTATCTTGTCTTATAAAAGAAATTATTATTATTATTAATATTATTACATTACACATAGTAAATGTGAAAAACGTGACATTCACTCTCAAATTCATTGAATTACAGAAGTCTGTTGATCTGACATCGATTATTACAACAGATGCTTTATCATCCACAGTCAACAAAGAAAGAAACACATACTAGTAGTTTTGTTCCTTATTTTTTACAAAATTTTTAATTTAGATTTTTATTTTTTTTAATCTTTTATTATTTTTTAACCATTCATAATTTTAGTTCTTAATTTTTTTATACAATTTTAAATCATACAATTTAAAAAGACGCCTTCATCTTCAATCTTATAAAAACAAGTCTCAAATATGTTGGTGGTAGCAACTAACTTAAACCCAAACATGTCCTATAAAACAAGCCTTTTTTAAATTACTGTACATTTTATTTACTTGTTCAGATTAATTGTACAAATATATGAAATTATTCAGTGTCAGACCTTATTACGCTCTGGCGTTTAGTTCGTTTATAACTTACAACAACTTTATGATAAAAGGATGTTTGAAAAATAGTTTTTTTTTTTTTTCAAATATTCCAAAGCATTGTTATTTAGAGCAGCGTAATGCACATTTTAAGTCCAAAGTTAGTTTTTTAGATTAATCAAAATAAATATTTAATATTAAAGTTACTTTGGTGAGTGAATTATATGGATTCGATTCATAAAATAAATAGATTCTTTTCCTTTTTAGACCATCTTCAATTGGTTGTTTACAAAAAAAATAAAAATTGCTGAGTAATAAAATTTAGCATTAAAGCATATGGTATGGACTTGCTTATAAATATTGTTGTTTGTGTAAAAAAAATTGTTATAAAAGGTATTAAAGAAAAATATTTGAAGTAATTATGTATAGATAAAGGTATTATTTATAAAATTAAATTAAGCTTTTGAAGTGATTTTTTCTTTAAATTGCTTAAATCTTCATAATAATGAGATCTACAAAATTAGGAGAAACAAACAACACACTTATACAAACATACATTGATGCTCTTGCTAAAATTGATTTTATTAATAAGATTCTCCATTAAAAAAAATCTAACTAATGATCTTTTTATGGAAGTCTTCATTTTAATAGCATTTTTTCTTGCGAATATTCAAATCCAACCACACTTAATTTGATAAAATCTGATAATGTAAACTTCATTGTGCAAATAAAATGATTTTTTTTTTTTATGAATAACTAAAATGAATTAGAACAATGTGTAAAATAAAAGTGAAAGCGACAATCAGAAATAGAAAACGAAATGATAGCAACGATACATTAGAGAAAGACAACCGATATAACTAGCATTCAAGTCACTGTATCATGTTTTGGCCAAACCCTTTTTCCCGTACACTTACATCAATTCCCACTCTTTATAAATTATATATCCAATCCAATTTAATATAACAAGAATAATAACAACTATAAATATTTATGTCTTATATCAGACTAAGAATAGGAACTAGATTATAAATTATAAGTTGTAAGAAATTTAGGAATAGTAAAATCGCAGTATTTTACTCATTATTGAATATGTTACACGAACTAGTTTTTCTATAGGCACAAACTAACGATAAAGCATTCTAATGAGAAATTATGAAAAACATACTCAAATTTTGTGACGAGAAAATCACAAAGTTTATGAAAAAATTTATATGGGTGAATGACTAAACGTGTCTCACTATCACGAAGAGACTAAAATTATTTTAAGCATTAAAAGTAAAAGTTAAATAGGATTTTAATTTTTATATTTATTTAATTTTCTTTTTATCTATTTACCTCTTTATCTATTTTTTCTCTTTCCAAATTTATATAATATATACATACAGATCTTTTTGTAACCCCTTAAAAAATAAAATACATTTCACCCATCCCTCTTTCTTCATCACTTTTTTCTCATCTTTTCTCTCTCTCCCTTTTCCAAGCTCTTCCTTCTTTTTGGTTTACCTTCTCCATACTTTATCAATTTTAGAATCTGACCATATCTTGCAGTAGTTTAGGAGTTAGGATCATTTTTACCTGATTAGAATTTCAAACAAAGTAAATTCTTATTTACTCTAAATATCTTTTGTTTTCTATTTTTTCTTAAGTTTTTGTCATCAATCTTAGTAGGGACAATTGATAAAATATTTCTCTCAATTTAACTAAGATCATACTGAAATCTGGTTTTGTTTGGATAACTTGTTCTGGATCCCTAGAGATTGGGTTAGTGTCACTAGCTAGTTTGGAGGAATTGTTTTGGGATCATCATTTCAGGCAAGGAAAGCTAGTAACTTGTTTTTATATTAGTCAGTTACTTTCAAATACAAATTTAGGATAAAAGTCTGTTTTGCAGGTCTGATAGGTCCTTGAGCATTGAATGAGTTTGATTGTTTATCTTGATTTGGTGTGATTAATTGACTTGATTTGAATAATGATGTTAGAAAGCAGCATGTAAGAACTTTTGATTGTTGTGTGATGAATTTAATATGACTTATGATAAGATTTTGATAGGTTTTAAAGATTTGAGATCAGTATTGTTGAATTGTGAATTGTGGAATTGATAGCTTGATAAATAAGATATGTTTTAAGTTTGTCAATGGTAACTCAAGTTAGGAGTTCTGATTGTGAAATGGCTTAGTTTTGAGTTTCAATTTTGATGAAATTGGTTAATTATATACATATAGCTTGATAGATAAGAAATGTTTTTGAATATTGTAATTTGTGAATTCTTATATATATATATATATATATGGTTGTGCATCATTGAATATGTAATCATTTTGGTTGAAATGAAACCAGTGTATTGGGGATTGAAAGGAAATCAAGATACTATGATTACATATACCTCTATATGCTTCAGTATTGAATTGATATATGTGATGATTGGATTATATGTTCATATGTAACCATTTTGGTTGAAATGAAACAAGTGTACTGAGGATTGAAAGAAAATTAAGGTATCATGGTTATATATGTATCTATATCCTTCAAAACAATTGAATTGATGATATGATATGTGATATGAGTGAATGATGAGTACAACTGAAATTCATATGATTGAAATGAAATCAGAGTACTAGGGATTGAAAAGAAATTAGGGTACTGGGATTGCACATGAATTTATGTGGTATGACTGCAATGAAGTCAATATGAGTAAAATGAACTATGTTTGCTTAAAATGAACTGTGATTGAAAATAGATCCATGTGTGGTATGTATGAATGATGTTTTTGGTATTAAAACTTTATATGTTAGAATTTAAAAAATATTATTATGAATGACTAATACGGTTGTTCTTTGTGCATATATTAAGTATATTATAAAATTTTATTTTCACTAGCTTACCCTTGCTTGTCTTATTGTGTTATGACCTGCGATGATTGTACTATGTACACGAGTAGATATGAATGCAAGTGTAGGAGAATGTGAAAGATCGTAGACTTTATTTTGGAATTTGTTCCCCTTTGTTGGATTGACTATGATAGACAATGTATATTTTCTGGGTGTTACAATTATGGTATCAGAGCGGATCGTCCTTAGGTATTACAATTTTTGGGCTCGTAGCCACTCTAGGCTATCCCCTTGAGTATTATTAACTCCAAACACTCCTAGCTTTATGAGTATTCTCAACTCTAGTCACTCCCAACTTAATGAGTATTCTTTCCCAAACCTTTCAGTTCTTAATGAGCATTCTTCTCCAAGTCACTCTATTCTTTATCAAGCTACTCTTGGCTTAATCAAGTATTTTTTGGGCAGTTAGTCACTCCTGACTACTCCCTTTAGTATTTTTTTCAAAACAACTACTAATGACTAAGGTGTGAAGGTTAGGTGTTTAAATGATCAACAAATCATTGGGCCTGACCATTAGGGAGGATTATATCTAACGATGAGTATAAGATTTAGGTTTTCTCTCCTAGTTTAGATCTTTTTGCACTTTAGGAAAGGTTACTTCTTTTAAAGAATACAAGATGAATGTTTACTCTCCTAGGTGACTGAATGAACATTTTTGGTGTTCTTCTAAAAACATTTTTCTGATTCATAGATATGGTAACTTCTGTGCTCTCAGCTATAGGATCTCTTTGATGAAGCTTTGAAGATTGCTCAACATTTGGACAACATTTTGACACAATATAATATTTGTTCATGTTTTATTCTTCTTGATAGACACTAGAAGAAGATAACCATTGAGAGACCGTTTATAGTCAGTGAGCATCTTTAGTTTTCTTGCATGTACACCTTTATCTCACAAGTTTCAACATGATTGTTACATTTAATGCTCTTATTCTTTACCCAACATCCTTGATATTATCCTTCTATAGCATACAAGATAGATAACTGAGCTAGAATTTGAAAATAGTTGTATCAAGAAGTTGATGAAGAAAGTAACTTTAGCTAGTGTTTCAAGAGATCTTGATATTAGTTTGTATTGTATCTTGAACAAATCTTTTTAGCAGACAAACACTCCCTATAAAATAGAATAAACACATAGATTTTATTAAATTACGATGCTAGCATAGTTTATGTGCGTATCATCTAATATTTTGTGCGTGTTTCATCTAATGTTTTATGTGCCATACCAGACGTAAGAAAAAGACAACACGATGTTATATTGTTTGTCAGATGAAACATTTGCGTCTTACATGATTTTTTATTTTATACAACTATCGTTTTACAAATGAGGAATAACCATGTTTTACACTTAGATGTTATTTTATATTGTTTTATGTGCGTATCATCTAATATTTTGTATGTGTTTCATCTAATGTTTTATGTGCCATACCAGACGTAAGAAAAAGACAACACGATGTTATATTGTTTGTCAGAAGAAACATTTGCGTCTTACATGATTTTTTATTTTATACAACTATTGTTTTACAAATGAAGAATAACCATGTTTTACACTTAGATGTTTTTACCACTTAATCAAAATCTTATATTCTTGGACTTTTTCGTTCACAATAATTATATGTAACTGTATTGAATTGAGTAAGCTATCTTGGATTAGATTATTTAAGGTTAGATACTTGGGACAATTAGGTGAATCAGTTTGCTATTTGTAGTATTAAGTACTTGAACTCATAAAAGGACATATGCTTGATTCACGGATGACCTAAATCACATAAATTAGTACATTAGCTGGTAAGAAGTTGAAGAAGATTTTTTTTACAGAGTTGTTACATATGCGTAGTTGTACAATTATTTGTATGATAAACTTACCTACCTAATGGAGTTGAGGTCCACATGTTAGAATACATAAAATGTGACATACTTAATATAAGTCTTTTGAAAGATATTTATTTGGTTTTTGTATCTCTTGAAGGTCAAATTTATAAAGTAATAAATTTATTAAATGGATAAACTATTAACTTACTATTATTATTATTATTCTTATTATTAAAATTACAATTATTATTAATTATTATTATTTTTATTTTATTTAGATTATTGTTATTATTATTATTATTATTATTAATGATATGTTAAGATTATCAATGGAATAAATTTGTTGGTAAATTGGTGGACAATTTCCTGCCTAATTAAATCAGTCATTAAATTAATGACAAATTTCTCGGTGAGTTTATCAATGGATAATTTGGTGGTAAATTTTTTCGTTGGTAATTATCGACAAATTTAATTTATTGGCAAATCAATCGGTAAATTGATAGTAAATTTTTTTGTCAGTAAAATCCGTCGGTAATGACATTTTACTGGCGGATAAAATTCTGTCAGTAATTTTTCGTCAATATTGTGCACTTTTCTTGTAGTGTTAGTTCGTGTACTAATAGTTGTATGCCTGTATAACTATTTAGTTCAAGTATTTATAAGTTCTTGACTAACTAACTAATTTATAATTGTCTCATAACTCCTTATATAAGAGCTTCTACTTCTTTAGTAGAAGATGATGTACATTTGTCTAACATAATAAACAAGACAATTCATTTTTTTTTGTAGTTCTTTGTGTGTTCTTTGTTTGTTCGTCTCGAGAAGGTGTGTTAATGTTTTATTCATTCTTCCATTATTCCTTAGCTCGATTTGTTCACAACTGTATTTATCTTTATGTGAAGGAAATATATATATATTATTGGCTTGTAATAGATAATAGTGTGTATTTGTGTATATATAATTATATATTACTTTTATTTTAATAAAGTTATATTTGAGTATTACAAGAGTGTTAGGTCTTATATTATTATATATTATTGGCTTGGATAAGACATTACGAATAAGTCCTTTTGGACAATGCTTCTAACATACCTTAGGAAATTCATTCTAATTATCTATATATATTAAATTGAAACTATCAAAAGAACTTATGATGGGCAACGACTTTAGTATCTTTGTTTTTCTCTAGGGTAAACCACTCAAAATTTAACTTTTTTCGTTTCTGCTTTAGTGCAAATCATTACAAGTGCTCGATAGAAAGATGGCCAACAAAATTGCATTGTGGCCATCAACATACAAACTCTTTTGCGTAGAGAAGGGAGAGAAGAGAGTTAAGATGTATAAAATGTAGTGTGTGAAGAGTTTAATTTGTGTTGTATGTGGGTGTTAAACAATTGAAGTATAATAATGTACACACCTCATGAGAGTTACTAATTACATAGTAATGGGAGAGTAACTTTATCTTATTGAGGCACACATCCTATGTCTTTATATGTACTATTATTCCATTTAATTTCAAGTAGAAATAACTATAAAACCTGACAAGAAAATAATTTTGAACCACACCTAGTACTCAAAGTTATTGCTCTTACGATGGTATCGAGGGTTTGAAAAGGTTAAACAAGGATATGATAACTATGAACAAAAATGAACAAGGAATATGATAACATGGAAGAAGGTTTTTCTTGAATGTACTTTTCTTTGTTTACAATAGCTCACTGAATATAGAATTTTACTGATATTTTCTGACACTCCCTTGATTATCTCTAATATTCTTACTAATATTCTCTAATATTCTCTTGATTATCTCTAATATTTTACTGATGATTTGTTTATTTGATACTTCCTTGATTATTTCTCTGATATTCTTACTCATATTCCTTTGATTATGTCTGATATTCTATTGATTTGTTTCTCTAATTATTATATCCTAACAATTGCAATCTAGCAAATAAGTTACAATAAGACCATATTAATGATGATTTGTGTATTTATTAATTATATTGATTTTATTGTTGAGAGGTTCTCCATATGTATTAGTTTTCAATGCCTGAGGTAAAAATGTGTTTTTTAAGGAAAATTAATTATAATAAATGTTGAGAGTATTTATCCTTTGTCTCATAAATAAATTGAGATGAGAGTAATCTTGGGCTAATAGTTTTTCATAACTTTAATGTGTAATTTTCTTTTTATGATTGAGAGATATTAGTTCTAAGTTTTTTTCTATTTGTCATTACATATTTAAAACAATATGCTATTATATTTTTATTTTGGATATGCTAACAATTACTTTGTCCTTCATGAAGAATTTAAAAATGATATTGTCTTTTGTTATAAAACAATTTGTATTTGTTACTATTATAAGGAGAAAAATCTATATGGACTATCTGAGATGTGAGTTCTCTTAATATAGAAATTATCATTATTGTCATGACTTATCAAAGATTGAGTAATTTTTTGTGCTATAAATTCAATATGAAATCGTCCATATGTTATAAAACTGTATAGCTTGAAAAATATCATAATTTGTATATAGAAAATACAGTAATGTTCATTGAAACTTTGCTTCTCATAAAATTTTACTAATAATTTATAGTATGTTACTTTGAGATCAATCAAACATAATTATAAAGTTAGAATTTATTGCTCTTGAAATGACTAATTATGTGGTTAGAAAACCTCTTGGTAAGTATTTCTTTAAGAGATATAGGATAAATTTGCCAATAAGGCTAATTATTATCTAAGTAATTCTTTAAATTAAACATTGAAGAAAGAAATTATATTAAACATAAAGGAAAATGAAACTTAAGTTATTTGAAACAAACAAGTAATGGTAAACCAACCTTTGTAATTATGATTAGAGATTTTATGAATAAGGTTTATGTAAAAGCAAGTCATGTTACTTTTGCAAGCACTAAATTGACATTAATCAAGTTTTCATCATGATTGAAAAAGTTATAAATATTGCATTATAACATTATTAAAGTTTATATTTTAATCTTTTAAGAATGTCCAACAAAACTTAAAGCTTTTAATGATATTCTTAACTTAATAAGTAATATATTATTTGCAATATACAGCCACCTATACGAGTGTTAAGCGGGACGTTGGTTTAAATCTCTGTAACACTCATAAATACCAAGCATGAGAGCATGACCTAACAATAGAAAATGATAACAAGAATTATGTAAAAGTAATGTGATTAGTAGGCCACTAACATACTACAAGAATTGTGTGGAAGTAATGTGATTAGTAGATCACTAACATACACCTAGTGTTATTGTTTTTTATATAATGTATGGTATATATATATAAAGATATTATATTATTATTCAGCTACTTCTTGAAATCTATAATAGAATAGTTGGGTGTAGTTCATTTCAAAAAAAATTTATCTCTCTACCACCATTCTCTGTGAGTTTTATCTAAGGTAAATAGACTGAAAATTTGTTAGTTTTTAGATCTGAAAGAAGTAGCAAGAAGCTGACAAAGGAAAGATGAACTACTTAATCAGATTTGTGAATGAGTAAGTCTAAGTTTATTTATTCTTAGGAGTTTTTCTAGAATGAGTTTATATTTTTTGAGGATTTTTCTAATTGGATTCTTTTCATGGGGTAATGCTGCCCAAGATTGTGGGATAAAGGAGAGTTAAGATTTGAGTCACAACATTCTTATTTGGGAAAAGGAGCAAATTGAATTTAAGTTAGGGAACTTAACGTTCAAAAACAATGATTAGGACATACAACATGCAATTATCGTAATGATTGTAATGAGTTATGTTTGCTTGAAACCTTTTGTCTATATTGTTTTGGATGTTTAAGTAATTGTTTTGTTCTTTGTTGATGATTTGAGAGGTGGGAGACTTGTTTGTTAGGGTTAAAATGGAGGTTTTCTCTATGTGAAGGTTTGTCTCGGACTTATTTTCGCTCAAGTGAAAGCATGGTGGTGCTGAGATGCCCTAAAACAGTCTAATTTTTTCTTAAGCAAGTCCTTTTCGCTGAAGTGAAAATGTGACGATTCTGATGTGACTCAAGGTGGTGCAATTTTTGCTCAAGCAAAAAATGTTTCAAAAAATTAGCTCAAGCGAAAATATCCCATTAGAAAAAGAATCAACTTGGGCCAATTTTCACAGAAATGACCAAATTGTTGCTCAAGTGAAAATTAATCAGAATTGTTGAATGTTTTTAGACTCCTTTCAAGGTAAAATTGAAATATTTTTGGATAGTTATTTACTTGTATTTTGAGGTAAGTGAAGTAAGGCTAAGTAGAACTAGGGCTTGGTGCCCATGAGATGTATGGTACATGAAAAGTTACAACTTGCATTTAGTGTGGTGAGTTATGCTAGACCGGATTCAATGAAATCCTATGTTTTACTGGTGGCCTCGATAATGTAAACTAAAGTACCAGGTGGTAAGGATTAGTGAGGAGGGGGGATTTACAAGAGGCATTCCCTGAGGCTAAAATGAAGTAGATCAGATTGGGATAGAGTCAACAATAGTCCTACCTTAAGGGTATAAAGTAGTCAGGTTGATCGAGGATATCAATAGAGTGACCCATTATAATCTGACCTACAAGTGTTAGTCTGAGTTTAAGCATAATATTTATATTTTTTATAAAATATTTTGATTGCATGTTATTTATTATATATGTGATGGATATGCATTGAAATTATGTGAATATGTATACTTACACAATGATATTACTTGTGAGTTGTTATTTTTGAATTGTTAACTTATCCTATATTTATTAATTGCTCGATTTGCTATAATTATATTATGTGAGAAAAAATGTTTTAATAAATGATTTTTTTTTTCTAAATCCTAAAAATAAACTAGAAGATAGAAGACTATTATATTATATATAACATGTATTTTGGATCACTTAATAAAGTACTTGAAGTGATTCTTTTTATAATGCATTTTTTATATAGTATACATTCTTTATCAATTAATACGAGTCACTATTATTTACTATAATAGTGACACTTAATTCATATATGTTGTTACACTAATTATACTAAGTATTATCAATATAAAATTTGACTTGGACAACTTGTTATACAATTATATATATATATATATATTTAAAATGTTTCTCAAAATATTTTGTAAGAATATTTTTATTTTTTTATATTAAGTATTAAAATTTAAAAATAAAGGCCACATGATTAAGTATTTAGTATTTACAATTTCAATTTTTCTTACCCTTTCCTATACATTAATTTTAAATACCTTATTTATTAACATGATTAATCCTACTTAACTTTTATTTAGTAATAAATTGTCAATTTTTTATTGTCTCCATTACTCCCTTATGTTCATTCGATAAAGGTGTATCACTTTTCTCCTTTTAAAACAATATTTATGTTCTTTGACATTTCTCCTTACGAGTTCTGCCACCTAAAAAGTTTATATCCTGAAAAGCTTTCTTGGAAACCATGAATAAATCCTTTCAAACAGCTCAAGAAACTTGTTCTAATTGTATCAAATTAAAAGAAGTTTGATAGTTAGCTGTTAATTTCATGTTGTTCTAAAGGGACTTTCCCATTTTATTTGCATCTAAGAAGACACACTATCATGGAGAAAGGTGATGATATTGAAGTTACTAGTTTACCTTCATTTATTTGTTTCAATCATTATGCCTCTTTTAGATAAGATGCATTTTCTCACTCACATTTTAAAACATAATATTGGACCATTCCCTTTCCATTAAAACCCCAAAGTCTACAGGTAACTTTATTTCTCCATGTGGACCACACATCATTCCCTTGTACAATCACATTATATTATTCATTCACAATTATCCTTAATACTAATACTTCAGCAAATAAATTATTTAATGGCTTTTTATAAAAGGCATTTTACCTTTGTTTTTTCTTAAATTTATGATTAGTAAGAAGCTACTGTTAAAAAATGAAAATTGTCGTGAGAAAATTAAAATCAATCAAACTTCACTACTTTTTTTCCACTGCTGAAGAAAGCTAGCCTCTTATCATCTGTCTTGCTAAAAATAGTAATTGCTTTCTGTAAGTCCTCATATTCACAATAATTAAGATGTGTGTGGACCTCTTAGAAAAAAACAGATTTTACGGACCAAATTTAAATTTTCTGCACCGACAAATTATACCATGAAAAGAGCATCTTATTTACATGCTATTATTACCTTACTCAATTAATTTATTTTCCTTTATTTAACAAAATTTCAGTTAAAATAATTTTATTCAATTTAAATTTGTCTGTGTAAATTATTATCTTTTACTCTCGTAATATGATTTACATGATGCAATTGAGAATTAAAGGCTCATTTAAAAAAAAATTCGTAAATTAAAGTCTTTTAAAAAAATCACATTAAGATATCTTAAAAAATTCTATAAAATATATATTTTAAATTTATGTTTAATATTTTTTTAAAAATTATTTATTATGATGATTTTTATAGCTTTGTTTTATTATTTTATATATCTTTAATTTTTTTAAAACAACTAGTTAATATAATTCTTTTTTTCAAATTCACCTAGGATTTTTGTTGTTACAATAATATATGATATTTATCGTTTGTTTCACATGTTACTTTCATCCATGAATGATTAATAAGATATTAGCTATTGTTTATTTCTCATTAATATAATTTCGTTATTAAATTACTTTTTTAAAATTTAAAATTAAAAATATATAAATATTAGAACGAAATTGAAAAAATAAAAATAATTATTAGTCCCTAAGTTAAATAATCTTGCACAGAAAGAGACTGAGTAATTGTGGGTGATGGTTGAAATGGAAATACGCTGATTCAGTTAAATGACGATCCCAAAAATCTCACACTCTTTCAGGATAGCCAGGGATTTGCGAAAAGAATTTGTAGACGTAGGTGTTATAGGTACTTGCACAGCCAAACATTTCTAACCTAAATTATGCTACATATGTGGTTTCGTTTAGGTGTATTTTTTATTTCTACCATTCACACGTCTTAGACATGAAAAATATAAGTGATTCCAAATACTTTTTAATTTATTTTGTTTTTAAAAATAACATTATTAGATTAATTATTATAAATTAAGTTATTATCTATTTTAAAGTTTGAAATTTTATCATAATTTTGTTTTTAAAAAGTCTCTTATAAAGTTAAAGAAGAAATATATATTTAAATTATTAACTTTTATATAATACATCAGAAATAATATATTTAAATTATTAACTTTTAAATAATATATTTTAGATGTATTAGAACAAGTCTTTAATCGAGATTTAAAATAAAGAAAAAATCATCTTTAAAACTATTTTTCTATTCCTCACACTTCTCTTAAATAGTTGAATTGATACCACACTGTCGAGCTCCTTTCCTTTCCTTACGTGAAAGAAGATGTATGAATCATGAATTTTATTTAATCTAATCTAATACTGAACTAAAACATGTATTACATATATACATTTGCCTTTTAGTATTAATATCAACCTTATTCTTTATAGAAACACAGAATAACTTTTTAAATAATTAAAAATGTTATAATAATATACAAGAGACATGATATTCTTTTAATAAAAATACAAGGTGTAATATTTTTCAAACAATAAAAAAATAACGTAATATAAGATGTATCAATGTAATGCTTTTGGAATAATCAAGGAATGTTAACAAAGAAGAAACAAAAAGAATTTATGCAATTATACGAAACTTTAAGAATTATTGAACATTTTTTAAAATAAGAAGATAAGTTTCATGTAAAAAAAGATAAACCAAGAAGAAAGATTTAACAAATCCTGACAAAAGGTCAATAAAATTTATGTTATGTCTAGAAAAAAAAAATTCATCACCCATAACGCATTTAGAAAACATAAACTTTAAAAATTATAATAATTAATTATGAAAATTACATACGAGCAAATGGACCAATCCAGTGTATTTAAGGTATGGAGAAAATTTATATTTTAAATGAGTAATCTATTTAAAATTTGAAGAAAATTTATATTTTAAATAGGTCAAATAAATTTGACACGTAAAATAAATACGTTATTTTTCTTCTAAGTTTGTATTCGATCAACAAAAAATCGTGAATAAACAGATGGACACGTGAACCGAAGAAACAATATTTAAAATACTCAAATACGTCTATCAAACTAAAAATTAGTTATTTTTTTCATTTTAAAACTAAACTTTATCAAACATAATATATCATGTTAAAATTACACTCTAACAAAAACATGTAAATATATTTAGCATCAAAATTTGGATCTTCTAATTTAAAAATAAAAATCTTTTAAGAAATACTTATTTTATAAAATTTGCAGGTAAGCTATGAGTTGGTTTACACAAACGATAGTCAAGTGGGGGGATACACTTCCTAGAAATAAACAAACTACATTTAAAATATGAAATGAAACAATTTATTATTAATTTAACGAGCCAAAACAAAAGTAGAAAAAAAAAAATCTACTTTTGGATCCAACACAAGCCAGAAGCAAAACTAAAATAACTATAATAGTATATCTAACACTTACCACCATCCCATGCGGAAATCACTTTCAGAGCATAGACCATTACAATTTAATATCACTCTTTCTTTTGGCTGGGAGAGTTGGTCGTTGTTAATTAATTTGCAAGCAATTTCATGGTTATAATTTATGGAGGTTGATGGAGACCAGAAAATGTGGTCCATGCCTCTTTTTTTGGTAGGTTGGTTACCTCGAGTTGCTTTGGGAATCTAAGCGTAGTAAAATATACTTAATAACATGAACACTATATTTTCTCGAAATATGGATAAATACTGATTTTAAAGACATATTTGTGGAACGTCATGCACATGCTCCACAATACAATAGGAATATTTCGTTTAGTATGCAAAACTAGTAAGATACAAAAGAAGAGAACTTATGATAAAAGAAGAAAATCAGACCAATGTGTATTTTAGAGGAGAGGAAACATTCATATTTATAAATGGTCAATGTTTGATCAACATAATCGCATGATCTCTACTAGAGGTTTAATGTTATGTAAAATAAGGAGTATATTACAAGATCTGAGATAATGTATATAAGCCACAACGGTAATAAGTGAGAAGACGGGAGACAACTATTCCAAACTAAGAAGTTAATTATAAAATATCCTTAATAATGTAATATTTAGAATTTTAAAACACTATAAAAGGGGACAAAGTCGATTCCAATCAATTTTAGTGCTAGTAAGTAATTTATTTTTATCTATATGAACTTTATTTATGGCATCTTTAAGAAAAGAAGTTGGTTTATTATCACTTATTTATTTTTAATTGGATTGAGTCTCATTTTTCTTTATGTTTCTAATCATGTTTCTCTTAAGAGATTTTGTTAGAGAATTTGCTAGATTTATTAAGGATTTGATAGATTTTGTTATGACCTAATATAATCAATGGAAAGTGACTGGTTTATCAACTTATGTCTTAATTGTATAAGTTTTTTTTTCTCATTGTAAATCTCTTTTTTAGCTATAATTATTGTTGACTACACAATGCATTGACTATTCTTAATGAAATGTTTTCTAAAAGGTTTTTCAACCACTCAACTTCACTCCTAACAATATTATTTTTTTGGACTATCTCTATGTAATTGCAACACTCGATAAATGTAAACACATAACCATTTGTGGATTTTGTCACATATTAACCATTGATTGAGTTAGCATCATTATAACCTTCTAATAGAGTAGGAAATCTACAATATTCAATGACATAATTTGTAATACCTTTAAATATTTCATATAGTCTTGTAAGTGTAGAGCAATGATCTTGATTGGAACATTGAGTGTATCTATTACGTCTACTCATTGTATAAGCAACATCTAATCTAGACGAGCTCATTAAGTGTAAGCTCCTAATGATTTAGGCAACTGAGGTTGAAAATTTCATGCTCTTCTATATTTCTTTAGTTTATAGTTAGTATCATAAGGGGTATTTATTGACAAAGTTATAATAGTCAAACTTCACAAGAAGTTTCTTAATATATTACTCTTGGATAATAAAATGCTATCTCTCTTTCTCATGAGTCTAACTTCCAAAATTGCACTTGTTTCACCTATGTCTTTTATTTCAAACTTAGATTCATTTCTTTTTCCTGGTACTATATCATTACATGTACAAAAAATTAACATGTCATTAACATATAAAGATATAATAACACTTTCACATTTTTTAGATTTAGTGTATATAGATTTATCAACATTGATAGTAGAAAATTCATTACCAAGTGAAAGATCATCAAGTTTTTCTTGTTGTTTTGGTGTCTTTTTTAGTTTATATAAGGATATTAAAAGATTGCACAATTTGATTTGAAATTGCACATGCTTCAATTGAGTTAAATAAATCTCTTTGTCAATCACTATTCGAAAAGGTCATCTTCACATTCATTTGATGAATAATTAACTTATCGATAGACATTAGAATTAAAAACACACTTTGATAAAAAAAAGTTAGGAGACCAAGATATCAAAATAATCTATTTTAGATTTTTGCTTATAACTTTAATCTTACCTTACATTTTTCTGTTATATTAGTAGTGTACTTTTTCTTAAAGATCCACCTACAATTAATAAGTTTTACTCTCTTAGAAAAATTTACTAAAACCAAAGTATTATTTCCTAATAACCTTATCCCATTATTTTGCATCATAACTAATAGCTTCTAAATCACTTTGGTTAGATTGAGTAGCTTCGGCCATATAACAGCTGAGAAAGAAAATGATATCTCATCGAATACAAATGTACCAATGCTGAGTGTAGTGGATCATTGCGACACTAATATGTTAGTTTAAGTACGAGACACCATCACTTATCATCTTGTGGCTTTTGGTTTGAGGGTGGCATGGAAATCTCAGTCTCTATTTTGTGATAAATTATTTTAGTTTCTCATCATTCATACACGTTGTTAGTGGTTTGAATTTTTAAGGATTCTCTAGGCTTATAGATAAGTGACTAATAAATTGTGATATGCCAAGCGCAAGATAATGGACTTTATGATTATCTTAAGAGACTGATTTCAATATTCTTATCATTAGCCCACTTAAAATGTGTTTTATATGTTGTAAAGAGATTGAGTTTAATAAACCCATTCAAATATATTCTATATTTTGGATATTTGAGAATTTATCCCGAAACCAACTAGTTTGTCACTTGTATCATGTGGGTGGTACACATCCGTGTGGAGAATTTTGAGCATAAGGTAATCAAAGAAAAAAAAAAACTTAAAATAATACTAACAATAATTTTTATATAATTTTTAAAATTTTCAGTTGTGAATGTAATATTTTCATAAATTATCTACTTTATTATAAATCTAACATTTACAAATAATAGTAAAAATACAATGTAAAATAATATATATATATATATATATGGTCTAAAATAAAATTATGATATCTTCTGGATGTTGTTACTACACTTGTACTTATATATGTTTGTGTTAGATGTACGTCATAGAAGATTACCACACAAACAATATAAGATTAAATTATTAAAATAAATATTTTAATTAGCAATTTAAAAACAATTAAATTTCATTAAACACAAACATACAAAAATCCTATAAATCACACATGAATTTATACATCAAAAGATATTCAATAAATGAAGTATCAACTGACGTCTTTCTCCGAAATACTCATATTAAGTATGTCTCACCAGTGACTAATGATCCAAAATAAGAATTAGATTTACAAGCGAAACTAAAATTAATGAATTAGAGTAAGTTCATTACGACCCAAGCCACACATCTATACATGACGGTGTGTAAGAACTTTCTCCTTAGTTTCTCTCCACCTGATATATTAATTTATGTGACTTAAATTATCAGTAAAGCAAGAGAATCTCTCTTACAACATAAGTTTTTACTTAATACGCAATTTAAACAATAATTCACGTATCATTCCAGATTTATATCCCTAAATTCATACAATCATCTGAACTGTCATCCTCATACAACATAACTAATTCATACAAATTAATATTCTATTTACATTTATCTTAAACATTCACGTTGAATTCATTAACAAGAATTTCTTTGTTTGAAAAAAAAAAATTAGTTGGGAGCAAGAGTTGAGTTGCAACTCTATTTTTCTTGAGCCAAAAAACCTTCATTTGATCAAAAATAGGATTGAAAGCAAAGGTTGAGTTTTAACCAAAAAGGTTATTCGCTTGAGTAAAAATACAACCAAGAGAAAGGTTGAACTGCTACTTTATTTTCGCTTGAGCGAATCCTTCTTTTGAGTGAAAATACTAGAAAATTAACTTTGTGAATAAAACCAAATCTATTTTCAAGATTTTTACTCAACCATTTTAACAAATATAACTTTCAATCAAATTTAAAATGATCAATACAATCATAATTTGCTTGAGTATCATTGTTTGCTTATGTCAATTCAACTTTGAGCATACAAAGTCAATATACATATTCATTCGCATCAAACACATAAACTAACATATGAAAAATTATAGGAAATTAAATTTACCTATCTAAACCATATTCAAACTTCAATTTAAGAAACTCTATACTTTAACATGCATAATCAAAGACTATTTCAATATCTCAACAAAAGTATCAAATATAGAGCATTTAAAACAATAATCAATTAACTAAAATCTCAAATAACATTATAATTATTTTCAAACCAAAACATAATCCCTACATAGAAATCAATATCTAGTGACCAAGTTACCTTCATATCCAAAACATCTATCCTAGGGTTCCATAAAAAAAAAAAATAAATAATTTTTATTATCTATAATTCCTTTCTCTAAAGAAAGTCTCAAGTTAGGAAAGAGAATCACTCAAAATCTAAATATCTAGAATAAAATATCCTAACATAATAAAAATTCAATATAAATTTAATCAAATTGAACGAATTACTTTTCTCAACTAGTTTACTAAGATTATAGCAATTTTAAAAATAAATAAAAAAAGAATATTTAAAATAAATAAATCTATTTGATTTTAAAAATGATTTATAACTTTCAAGTAGATGTAGATGTAATTAGATTCTAAAATATAATATATATATATATATATATATATATATATATATATATATATATATATATATATATATATATATATATATATATATAAAAAAACAATAAAAATAGAGAGAATGAA
>Ga0099824_1003183_pt1 | contig 24009 bp, 15 predicted proteins | sample SiratrowhiteBW_FD_76837 | JGI IMG/M metagenome (GOLD analysis project Ga0099824, IMG submission 76837) | Root nodule microbial communities of legume samples collected from California, USA - Siratro white BW | ecosystem: Host-associated > Plants > Roots > Nodule | place: USA: California...
AATATGAATGAGGGAAAGAGATGAAGTTCAATCCCAAAGTCCTTCTAAACCTTGCAAACTCCGTTTTTATAATTGTTACTTATTTTTAATTGTTCTTTTACGTTTCTTGACTCAAACCATTATTAAATCATCTGAAAACCTGTAATTACTTAGTGAGTAGTGACGTTAAGTTCTAAAACAAAATTGCTCTATGTGGGATCGACATCCTTGCTTTATAAATCTATATTACTTGTGACTCGGTACACTTGCCGAATAAAAGTCTTAACAGAGAGAGTGTAAAATAAAAATGAAATAGAATGGGAATTGAAGTTATTTGAATTAAGAAACATAAAACTGAAAAAAAAATAACATAAAATATTGATTTGACATTTTTTAAAATTAATATATTTCAAAAATAATAAAAATGCTCTTATATTTCAAATAAAATATATCTAAATGTTAAGAAATACTTAAATACTTTTAAACAATATGTTGATTGATTATTATATATTCAATATATTATATAACATTACGACATATCTCAAAAATATAATCGAGTAAATACTGTATAGTAATTTATTAAAAACAGTATTAATTATATTAAAAATATAACCGGTTATATTCAAAATATAATTAATTATAAATTTTTATAAAATAATAAAATCAATTATTTTCAAAACATAATCCATTATTTTCAACAAAAATCATAATTTTATCAAGAGTTTTAATGCATAAAGCATTTTTCGTTTTTCATATTTCTTTAATATTTCATTTTTCACACTTTTTTTTGTCTTTGCTCACCTTGAAAAATATGAGTTAGTTTTTCAATAGCATATTTTTTAAATGAAACTTAAATGGAAAATAAAATGAAATCATGTGATATAACAAACTAATCTTTAAGATTCACTATAGTTTCCTCTTCTAACTATTGATCCAATAAATTTTTGCTTTGTATTAGAAATTTTTTGCAGGCCTTCTTTAAATCACCCAAGAAGGCCTTCTTTAACCTTTTGATGATTCGCACGATGAACACATGTACAAGAAGATGCAAAAGAAAGAGGACCTTTCACTTTATCAGCCACAACTGAAGAACCCTATAAACCTTTTCGACCTGCAAATCTGCACAGGTTTCCTATCCTTTAACAATGCTATTAAATTAAGATTTTTTTTTTACAATTTATTTAAGTATGTTGATATTTGATAATTCTTTTTAAAATTTTGATAAAAAGTGTAGTAAAGATTTTATGTTTCACATAATTTTTTCGAGGTCTTCTCCCATGGAAATTTCTTACCGAACCTTTTTAAATCATTTTCTATAGTCCTTGCAATGATTTTTGTACCCTTCCTTATAAGAAATATACCCATTTTTATTTTGATATTAAAAAAATTCAATAAATTTTAAGAAACTCGTACTTCTACAATTTTTTTTGTTTTTACTTAATTATATTTGAAATAATTTTAATTAAAATTCTGTTTAAATTATTTTTACTTTAAATAAAAATTTCTAAATTCCTAAATAATTCAATATATTAAACTTAAATTAATTTCATTTCAAATTGTTTTAACTTTAGGTATTTTGTTTGCATATAACAATTCAAATTTTTTATAAAATATTTCGGTCACCACTAATCTAAAACAATATATTTAAAGATAAACTAATTGTTAATAATTCAAGACTATCAACATTAATTAATTTTTTAGTTAATTTTAACTGATATTTCTTTTCTTCAAAAATTTCAAGATTCATTTAACTGATATTTGTAAAAGAAAAATTACTCATTGTTGTGAATCGGAAATATTTTCAATTAATATTGACTATAATTATTTCAATTGATATTAGTCAAAGTTAATTTTATAATGTTGATGATTTGAATTTTTTATAGGTAAAAAATTTTTATAATGGACATTGGTAAAAAAAAAAAAAAAAACTAGTGTTGATTAAAAATTTCTTAATTAAAATTAAAAAAAAATTCTAACAAATCAACTAAGAATAATATATGTTAATGTTAACAAGATGAGTATAAACATGAATAAAAAATTGACTTCTCAGTAATATTTCTCAAGACACCTCGTTTTACATTTCTAGTTTGAGTTTGACTTCTATAATAAGTAGTCATTATATGATTCATAAATAAACATATGTCATGGACATATAATTTAGAGTTCTTGCCTTCGCTACTTATAAATACAGAACATTTAATCATCCACCATCTGACCTTTTAAGCACACCAAGATTCATCATACCTCATATTCCATTCCATGTAGTTCCTTAATTTTATGTTTTCATCTTATGAGATGTCCAGAAAGCCAACCTTAAATTGTGAGTTGAGATTTAGGGTTCTATTAAAAAACTGAGTTGAACTTAACTTAACTTAAAAAATAACTTTTAAATTAATATTTAGGAGAAAACTTTTTTCTAATTAAATCTGAAAAAAGACGTTCTATCTAAAATCTAAACACACAAAAAAAAAATTAATGACATAGTCAACTTTCAAAATATCTCTCCTAAACTAATCTAACTGAAGTCAGTTTTTAGAAAATGATCAATAAAAACCGAAGAGAGAACTCTTACCAAAATTATAATCAGAAAGGATGATATGAATTTGTCAAATATTCATTAGCTCTATATGTAATAAGCCTTTGATGTATACAATTTCTTAATAAAAACAAGTATACCTTTAGAATTCAGAGATTTGATGAAAGGGTTTTAAAGTTTTCCTTTCTCATAAATTGTCCCATCTCACTTAACTTTTATTCGCAGCACTATCTTTGTGTTGTCCTTTCGACCATATATTGTTTATGTACCTCAAAATGTTCAACCAATAATTATTATAAACCACCACTGGTGAAGTAGAAAGAAGCATGAAAAACAAATAGCCACTAATCACAAATTAAGAAGTCACTATTATCTCACCATTGCATATTCAATGAATGGTTTTCTCATTCTGATGGTTTTAAAATTTTCAAAATCTTCATTAAAGAAGTGGCAATGGTGTGATTGTGTGGTTTCACGTTTTCTCAAGAGAACACATAGCAATCATGCATCCCACAACTCACAGGACTTTTCTCAAACGTCAAAAGGACAAATGAAACTTTCTACCATTAACATGGAATGATTGGAGGAGCTAATATTTTTAAACTTGCTCAAAGTTCTTTGAATATTTCAAGAAATTTCGTGATAAAATTTTGTTAAATTATTAGGTATGACAATGTCTTAACAATCTCTCACTCCTTTTTCATAGATATATTTCATTAGTTTTTTATTAGAACAAATGTGTGATGTTATTATTTGAACTTAGAAGGTCATCAATCTTTTTAATAGAACAGTCGTTTGTTGATATTCGAGTGACACACTTTTAATATGATTCAATGTGTAGATGTACAATAGCTTTTACAGACGGCTACTGTTAGAAGTTGTCTAGAGATGATTAAGCATTCTTTAATAACATAATATGCTTGTGACCAACTAGTTGTCGATCAAGACCGGTTACTTGGTGTCTTTTTAAAACGGTATGGTATATACGAAGTAAGTTTAATTACTTCTTCTTACAAAATCAGTTTGTAAAATCAGAATTAATATTATTTATATATTGGAAATTGGCTTTATCTTTAATCAATATGGGATTCCAACAAACTCGTTTATGCTAAGATATGTAGGGTCAAATATTTATGGATGGTCCAATAATGAGTGACACAATAGACTTGTCAAATTTCACAAAGATAGATTTTGATACCATATTAATAGATAAGTTTAAGTTTAACTCATCTTCATATAATACCACGTATCTTATTATGAAAGTGCCCAAGATTCTAGCTAAATATAAAACCAATTTAGAATGAAAATAATTCTCATCCTACTAATAAATATTATGATGTATTAAATGAAGTAAAATTAAGATGAGCACAAATAAATAAGAGATGTAATATTTTATCTAACAAAAAATTGTGTTAATATTAATCTCAATTTTTAATAAATGAAAGTTAATTTTATATCAGACACTAATATTATCTCTCAAAATATCTTTTATCTAATTGAATATTTATTTTCAATGACATTTCTAAATCAAATTTGAAGAAAAGATAATTTAAGAAGAACGATTATTTTTTTTAATAAAGCAAGTGCAATTAATGTTGCTAACTAACTTTTTTTAATTGACTTCAACTAGTATTTTTTTTGCTTATATTCAATTGTATATAAGTTTTTCTAAAGAAAAAATAAAAACGAAGACAAACTATCATTTTTTCACATTGTTATAAATTATGATTTACCACAACGAAATTGTAGTCATTTATCCTTCACGCATTGTTATTATCAAATAAACAGTCTTTTCTTCTGTTCCTGTAAAACAAGCGCACAAAACAGTCCAAACAGAAAAGAAAAATGTCAAAAAAACAGCATTTTTTTCGTCAAACTTTCACATTTTTTTAGTAGAAAACCATTTTTACAAAACGGGAATTTTCTAGATTCCAAATAAATCATAGTCAGGCAAGAGGGACCTGAGAAATAATGCCCCTCCTCCATCTTTGCACCTAAAGTCTACAGACCAGAACTTTTGGATATGCTTTGTGGCAAATTCTGGTAATTAATAGTCCCAAAAGATCCAACAAGAAAACGAAAATGTAAACAGAGTGAACTCTTGTACATTTGTCGTTTAGTGTGCATAATTTCGTATCATACTATGTTAATTAACTAGTCTTTCTTAGACACAATAATTAGTCTTACAATCAATCACATAATTAGCTTCGTGGGGCTATCTGGAAGGGATTGTGCGGTTGCAAATTGACAAAATAGAGGGAGTAGTAAATAATTAACCTGCTGGGGACACTAATTTTGTATGCTTATTGTTGAAGATATGGTCTTTGACAGCATATGTTATATAAACACACACATACTTTTCTGACATGAGTATGCGATCAGCATGAAAGAAGAGGTATAATCGTGTGAATATTCTACTTTTGATTAGATTAATTAGTTTGAATCTTGAGAATCACATCTTGTTGGCTTCCTTAAGTAACTGATTAGAAGAAAATGTGTCTGATATATTCTCTGGTTTAACTGTTTAATGTATTCTCCTACATAACATGGAGACTAGTTTATAATATTGAAGTAAATGAGATTTTAACTATGAACTGGACTTTTTCAGTTAACACAAATGCTCCTTAGTTTACAGTATTATTATGAAATTTGAGGCAAATACGTGCAAAAAAGGTACTTTATTATCACTGATGTACGGCAAATGTAATGTTATTGTGCCCAATGAGAACTATATGTACTCTTATAGTGAAGGCAATAACTCAAATGGGTCCAGAGAGCATTAGTGATTGATGATTGAGATAACAAAGTACCACTTTTCTTAATTTGATACTTTCCTTATTGGTTAATTAACAAATTCAAGAACAATGAGCCTATTATGAACTCTCCAAACCTAAGCAAAACCTGCACAAGTGAAACCACCAAGAACATGGATTTTTTGCCAAAGGTAGGAAAAAAAAGAGGAACACAAAGGCCAGAAATTGAAGTGTGCCCCTTTATTGAAATTGATCCGGGTGCTGACCATGTTCCTTAGATTCAGAAAGATGCAAAAGTACAACCTGTAGCAACAACTATACAAACAAGCTTTAGATAACTTGCAAGTGCGATGCTACTACCATATATCAAAGGCCAAAATATGATAAAGTAGAAAAGATAAATAGTTTTAACCAACTAGAGAATCGCTTTGCAAAAGTGGATCAAGCATTTGCCATAGGAAGTAATTATTTATTTACATGTTCACTCTTCGATAACTGCAAAGACTAGCTGGCTGGCTGGCTGAATTGCATGCATGAGAATTAGCAAAACCATTTACCAGCATGTAAGTAGCTAGCAATCAAACATGAAAAGAGAAAAAGAAAAGCTGGTACTTATAAAGATACTTTACACATATGATAGAGAGGGAAATGAAGATTTTAGGACCTACAAATTGCAGAGCATTACAAGGCTATTGGCCTTTCTTTAGCAAACCCCAAAAGCTGTACTCTTAACAAGTGAAAAGAAAAAGGAAAGAGAGAGATCATGCTAACAAAGACAAAGCATTGAAGACCCTCCATACCTCCACATACCCTCTTTTTTTTAGTTAATTTCTAATTTGGTTGAGCATATTACAAAATTTAAACCCCCACTTCTCTTGAGTTTTATCACTAATAAGTAACAAGTACTTCACTGTCACATAATGGAGCAATATCCACCACCTTCATACTCATCCTCATCATCACCATAGTGCTTGATTGGATCAGACGGTGGAGGAGGTGGTGGCAGTCTAGAGTATGGAGTAGTGTAAGCATGCATAGGCATGATAGGGGCCCCAACATAATATGAAGCACTAGAGATAGGATATGCTGTGTTATAGCTTAATCCATAAGCTGGAGGAGGAGGAGGTGAATAATACACATGTGGATATGGGTAGGCATGCTGAATTGGAGGGCTAACAAGATCCTTTGGGGCCATTGAAGTGCCCATATTTGAAGGCACTAATGCTTCAACTTTACTAATTTCTCCCCCTCCTTCTCCATTCTTAGGAGGAGCAGATGCAGAACCACCGTTTTCCCCTTTGTTCTTCTTCTTCTTCTTCTTTTTCTTCTTTTTGCCACCTTCATCACCACCACCTACCTCCTCACATTCATCACTGTGTTCTTCTTTGTCAAAATCTTCACCAACGCCATCTTTAGAACCCTCATTTGGACCACCATCACCACCTGGTTCACCATTCTTTTGCTCTTCCTTCTCCTTGTTAACATCACCACCCTTATTGGATTTTCCGGACTTTTTACTATCTTTCTTCTCAGCTGGTTTTTCTGGCCAAAGCTCCACTAGCCTCCCTGATCTTGAAAGCCTCTTTATGAGAGTCTCAGCGTCCACGTTACCAGTGACCGTAACCTTGTGCTGCAGAGAATCCACCTCTGTCTTGTAAACCCCTATACCATGACACACATATAATTAGTATTTCTTTTCTTCCATCTTAAGATAATCATTACATAAAGAATATCATCAAGACCTACAAAGTTTGAAGCTGAGATATATCTATATAATAAAACAGATACTATATATATTCATGTAGAAAAGAAGTATAAAAGAAAGAGATTGATACCATCAATTCCCTGAAGAATTTTCTTGACTCTCTTTTTGCAGCCATCGCAGTGGATCAATACTTTGAGAACCCACGTCTGCAAAGTGAATGAAGTTGATGAGAAGAAAAACTGATGGAGAGAAACAACTGTGTATACACATGCAAACTCAAAAGAGAAAATGGAATGGAGAGAGCAGGGAAAAGTTGATGACCTGGTACTTGAGAGTTTCTCCTTGAGGAGCTTCTTCTGCTGGTTTGGCTGCCATTTGGTAGGTTGGTACCTCGGTGAAGTGGAAATAAAGGGATGAGGAAAGTTGATCTAAGTGGATGTGTCTATGTGTTTGTTGGTGGCAAAAGAAAGTGAGGAACATGCAACAAGGGGGAGTTAAATAGATAAATGATCCTTGAAGAAAAGTATTTGACACAGAAACATTCTTATCACGTTATTTTGACACTTCTCTTTTTCTAATATACGTATTATTTTTGGTGCTAAGTGTTACAGTGATGTCATTGATTGACACTACCCCTTGTTTATTGAGTGAAGCTAATCTAATAAGAAACTTTACTCAATGATACTAAGTGTTAGAAAAAATAACACTATCAAACACTTGTTTATTTATTGAATAAAGAAAGGAAGAATCAGAGCACTCATTTCATTTGGTGCGGAAGCCATGTCACCTTTAACACAGCCAGAGATAACCATTATGGTAATGACACGTCAACCAAGTCACGTGATTCAGTCACGTGATGCAGAAGGAGGATATTGTTCAGTAGAGGTATCATGTTTTCATGTGGCAAAAGTGGTGTCAAAGGAGGCAAAATTTCAAGTTGTGGAATATTTTATGATGGGATTAAGGTTTGGAAGTAAGGTTTATTATACGTTTGAAGTTGTGAAGAGCAGAGTGTGGAAAACAGGTGCAGTGTAGTGTAGGTGGTCCTTTGCATCATCTTTTTTGACATCTTATCTGTCATATCAGACGGTTTAAAGGGCTTCATCACTTTTAGTACCACTCATTTTCTGACCCCAAAAGCAGAGCTCCCTGGGACTGCAACCCACAGGATAAAGGGTCCACCACCCATTGATGCATATTGCATTGTCTCCATGCTAGAAGCTTCATCTGGCTAAGTTAACCACACCCCTTAATCAAGATTACTGACTCGGGTTATCTTAATTTTTTTATGAACTTCATTGGAGAAAATGTGTTAAGGTTTAAACTTTGCAATGATTACATTTGAGAATAATTAAAGGCATGGACAATTGAAGAAGGCAATCAGGAAAGTGTACGTCTTGTTCATGGCATGGGCATTCATTATTGTTGGTTTAAAGTTTAGAGTTAGATTGGTACTTGGGTGGTGAGTGGTTTGCTGGTTGAGTTTATGACTGTGAAAATCTGAATGAAATTTTAAAATCCAGATCATATTAACCCACCACCATCCAATAATTTCTCCCACCCCATTCTGATTTCAGCCTTATACGTGTCATAGATTCAACGCATAATCATTACTTATACCAATGACAGTACCAGGGTTTTCTTCGTAACAACAATCCACTACTTTATGTTTATTCAGTATGAATACAGAGCAAGGAAGGAAGTGAAGATAAATAAGTTAGAATTCAATATCAAGATTTCACTGTTTGCTTTTCAAAAAAAATCCAAAAGAAGATCTTTTTCCCTGAGTTTTACAGAAACTTCCATCTGAAGGTGAAATATTTACTTCTATTATAATTTAAATAAAGAATGTTCTCTGTTTAAATATGTTTTAATCCCTTCAAATTAAATGTGCTCTGATTTTCGGTCCCTATATATTTTTTCTTTCTTTTTCGCCTTTGTAAGATATTACTCTTAATCATTTTTAATCCCTATAAAATATTTTTCTTTAATTTTCAATTTTCCAAAATTTAAATTATTACGTCTTTAATATTTATTTTAAGACAGACAGATAAATAATTTTTATTTTATAAATTTCAAGAGGTTTTATGAGATGACACATTTCATATTACATTACAACACTAATATAAATAGTGTCATATTTAAGGATCAAAAGTGATAATTTTAAATTTCAGAAAGATTATAAACAAATTGAAAATTTTGCGGACACCGAAATCCAACTCGATCATTTTATATAGAATAAAAGCATATTTAGGTCAATACTTTTTACAATATAAGATATACCAAATTATTTAAGTTAAAAATATATAGAAAAGGATTAATTATTTAAATTAGACTTAGTAGTTGAAATTTAAATTAAGTGATTTTTGTCCTCCGAATTTGAAATTTATCATTTTAGTCACCGTAAACTAAATACTTTTCGAACATAAACAGATATTTAATTGAATATTTATGATAAAAATGTAAGATCAAAGTAGGTTGACATATAAGGAACTTTTAAGCGTTGTTATATAAGTGAAAATTTTTAATAGTATTTAGTTCCAAGAGAATAAAATAAACATTGTTTAAATTACAATAATAAATCAATTATAAATTTGCGAAACCATAACCAAACTGCATAAATACAGATGTTTTCTGCTATATTTTTTCTTTTCATCTTTTTTATTCCCTTTTTTTTCTTTTTTCTAGTTCACTTTTGATCTACACAGGATAGTGACCCACAAAAACAAGCATTGCTGTCAAAGACCAAAAGAATTTGCTATGCAGCAGATGGTTGTGATTGTGCTGACTCCTACCATCGTGATTTGTGGCAACACCACTAAACCAAAACTCCAAATTTCTGGAACCTTGATCATCGCCGGCTACTAAGGTGAATTGCTAGCCATTCAGTCATTTAATCATGGCCAACAACTTCCCCAATCCACTCCCAGTGAATTGATTCTTTCAGAACAATTTCAAACAAGCCAACAAATAATTAAGCATGGTTACATAAGATCACACATTGTCTAAATTCTTTTCTAACAAATAATTAAATACACATTTAAGCAGATATTAAATAACGTGTCCAGTTAGTCCAAAGGTGATTAGAAACTGTCATATTCTTAAATAACACGTTGCCAAAATGTTAATTTGGAATCGCTCATATGGTCAAAATACTAGCAGATAAATTTTCGGATTTTCAAGCCAAAATCTTACCACGTAGCACAACAGATATGTCGTCTTCCTCCAGATCCCGGCAGACTGCACAAAACGTTAAGGAGAAAATGTACTTCTCTCCAATGAACCGATCAATTCTTGTGTATAAATTAGATAAAGAATTAATATCATTTTCATTAGATGGTAGCCTAAATTAATATACTAAGAAGTTATTATAATTTAAATAGTAACATGTTACATTGTTTATTAATTTTGATATACTCGATTTGTACAGACTTTTGACATAAATCCACAGTCTCCGTGGCAGATTCCACTCAGAGGTGCAAAAGCACTACTCCTTCAGAGGTAAGGAATAGAAAATATAAAATGATATCTCCCATGGCAAAGGGAAAATCAATAATTTACATTATAATTCATAAACACATCTAAATATAAGATGAATCCCAAGTCACAATCCAAAATCTATCTGGTGTATGCATGTTTGTCATAGAACTCATCTTAGGAGAAAAAGTGAAAGCAAATTGCAAAATAGAAAGTAGTGCCTCAAGCAAAAATTAGTAAAAGTAGGCAATGGATTATCACTTAAGTGTAGAGACCCACTTCAAACCATTAATCATTAGAAATAGAATATTGGATGCTACGCAGTCTTTTGGTAAGAATATAGTAGTGATATTCAATGTAAGAACAAAAACATCCTTGTCAATACAGTATGTAGCATGATATCATAATGGACACTAGGTTATCTTCCACTTTATGTTAGGTCATGGTTTTCACAGGCTTTTGCAAAAGTGAAATATGATTACCAATATCAATATTTCCTATCTCACCTTCAATCCAACGACCAATGAAAAAAAAAAGCAGTAATCCTTATCAAAGTTGTGAAGTAGTCACAGTAAGAAGTGTACGTACTAATCTTGATTTTCTGACAAAGTTATCTCTGAGCTGGAGAGTGCAAGCTTTATGCAACTGATGGAAGAAGAGTTTTTGTTACAAGAAATTAGAAAGCTTAAAATGGCTATTCATCAGTTTGAGGGGCTCTCCAGATTAATCCATATGGTGGGCTTGATAATCAAGCAAGAGGAAATACCAATATTGCATATCTTGGACAATATTGAGGGCTTGAAAAGTTCCCGTGTGAAAAGCCACGAGGAAAAGCAGAAGCTCCTTCAGCAACATCGATCTGAGAAAAGTTCTTGTGTGAAAAAAATGGAGTCAAAGAAAAAGATCATGGAACAAGAGATTAAGAACATGAGCGAGAAGAATGCAATTTTGCAGAAAGAGAATGTTGAACTTCCAGAGAAGAGCAAGCAACTGAGGACTGACGTGGCCAGTGGAGAAAAAAGAGACAATGCATCAAATTCCAAAAGTGGCGGCTCTGCATGCAGAATTGATAGATTTGCAGAGAACAAAAAAGTGTTTCAGTAAGAAAATAGTAAAATGCTTGAGGAGAAATATCTACTGCTTAGGAATGTTTTGGATATCAAAGATGCAATATCCGTGGCTGAAGATGAAAACAGCATAATTCTCCAAGAGGTAGTAGCTCTTAAGGAACCACAACTTGGTTAATGATAGCCTTGTCACCAAGAAAGTCCTCGAACAAAAAGTACTTTCTGAACATCTCAGCGGCAATCTTAGCCGTTTAAACGGTGACCTTAATCAGGAACTTGGTGCTTTATTAAGGAGATAGTTTGAGGTGAAAGAAGCATTTTCAAAATTTGAGGCTAAACGGCATCATCTTTACCTTGTTCGGACTTCCCAGACTGAGTTTTATTTAGTGTCAAAACCAATCAGAGAATAAAATCTAACCACCATAGTTCCTCTAAAAAATTTGCAATTCACCAGCTATGATTTATCCTCAAGGTCGATGATGTCTAAATAATGAAGCCAGAAAAGTTCTCATCCTACAGGGTAACAAATGGAAGCAGAACCTGGCAGAACATTGACAAGTTTCCATCTCTATTTTCAACACTCGGCAGAGAACCAAAGTGTTCAGAGGCCTTCATGACCAAACAATAATACTCATTTCCTACCAACAACAACAAAAGGAAACAAAACGAGACACAAGAAATATAACACTCTGGTTATTCTCCGAGTTATTTAAAATTTAAGGCTGAATATTCAAATTTAAATTATTCAACTTTGAACAGCAGCATTACAGAAAAGAACTCGTGGGTTTAGGGTTTTAAAGGGATACATATAATGTATTAAAAAATAACGTGCAGAACACAAGCAGCTATAAAGTGCTGGTATGGTTGTTGAATGCCTTGATAAACAGAACAACACCTGAGGAGACAGAAGCAATAATGGTGAACACTCCCTGTCTGGAGCGCCAAAACTCAGCCCATGTCAATGGCTTTGAGACCTCTAACAAAACTTTCTGAAAATGCTGACTCAAGTCATCAAACGAACCAGTGTTATCTATAACTATATCTGCTTTACCCCTTTTCAGATCCAACGGCATTTGAGCATTGATCCTATTCCGAGCATCCTCCTCCTCAGTGGATTTGTCTCTGGCCAAGAGCCGTTGAATCTGCGTGTCGGGATCAACCCACACAACAATAATGGGCTTCGTGAACTTGTCCATCTTGGCTTCAAATAACAACGGCACATCAAGAACAAGGACCTTGTAACCCTTCACCCATAGCTTCAAAACCTCCCACAATAACCCACGCGCAATGTAAGGAGCCAACAATCTAAAACATCGTAATTACCCTAAACTCAAACCAGCAATTCAATAACACTGAAATGGAAGTAAACAAGAGGAAAATTGAAAATACCGGTTCAGGAATTGACGCTTATCGGGATCGGAGAAAACAATTTGGCCAAGCCTGGGTCTATTCACTTCTCCATCTTCCAGAAGAATTTCGTCCCCGAAAGCCGCAACCACTTTCTTCCATCCACCACTTCCTTTCCTTAACACCTCCTGCAAATTCCAATCATCAATTCACAGAGTATTGTTTTCTTTTTCCCAAATTGATAACAGAGAAAAGGAACTTACGCGAGCAACCACGTCAGCATCCACAACGGGAAAACCATGCGACTTGAACAGATTCGAAACGGTGCTCTTCCCAGACGCTATTCCACCAGTGAGCCCAACGATCCTCATTCCCTCGATCAATCTCCACTCTGAAAATCAACACGGCGCAAGTTACTTTAATTTTAAATATTAATATATTATAAATATTAAATTTTCAATAACTTTTCCAACAAGCGCATCTGGTGTAGTGGTATCATAGTACCCTCCCACGGTACTGACCGGGGTTCGATTCCCCGGATGCGCATTAACATTTTTTAATGTTTATTTTAGAAATTTCTAGAACCCTCTTTCCTAATGTTAACTCTGAATTGGGTTGTGAGAGTGTGAGGAATGTAACTGATGAACGATAGAGTGAGGAGCGTGATTTTTCTGCTTCAGAATTTTTGTGACGGTCGGAAGCAAGTTAAACAGATTAAAGCGCAACTCATCCGCCGTAACCTCTATCCGAACACCAGAATCGCCGAGCACTTCATCGGCGCGTGCCATTCACACGGCCTTATCAACTCCGCTCTTCTTCTCTTCACCACCCTCCCTCCTTCTCCCCACGTTTACATCTTCAACACCCTCATCAGAGTCTTCTCCCAATCCCACACCCCACACGCCCCTCTCTTAATCTACGCCCACATGCGCCGCAACAACGTTCTCCCCAACAACTTCACCTTCCCGCCTCTCTTCAAGTCCCTCTCCGACGCCCACCACGTCACCCAAGCCGCCTGCCTCCACACCCACGTCCTCAAACTCGGCCACCTCCAAGACCTTTTCGTCTGCAACGCCCTCCTCGACGTCTACGCCTCGAGCCGCCACGTGGGGCCGTGTCGCAGCCTGTTTGATGAAATGCTTCAGAGAGACGTCGTTTCCTGGAGCGTGTTGATCGCCGGGTACAGCAACGTTGGGAACTATGATGATGCCTTGCTTGTGTTTGAACAAATGCAGTATGCGGGTTGCTTGCCTAATAGGGTCACCATGATCAACGCGTTGCATGCTTGCGCTCTCTCTGGGAATGTTGAAATGGGGGCGTGGATACATGGGGTTGTAAAAAGGGAGGGTTGGGAACTGGATGTGGTATTGGGGACGGCTTTGGTTGACATGTATGGGAAGTGTGGGAGACTTGAAGAGGGGCTGAGTGTGTTCTGGAGCATGAAGGAGAAAAATGTGTTTCCTTGGAATGCGGTTGTTAAAGGGTTAGCTTTGGCTAAGAGTGGGGAAGAGGCGATTTGGTGGTTTAAGAGAATGGAGGAGGAGGGTGTTAGACCGGATGAAGTGACATTGTTGGCAGTTTTATCTGCGTGCAGTCACTCGGGTTTGGTGGAGAAGGGTAGAGAGATTTTTGGTTTGTTGGTTGATGGGAGGTATGGGTTTTGTGCCAATGTTAAACACTATGCTTGTATGGTTGACGTGTTGGCGCGTTCTGGGCGTTTGCATGAGGCTGTTGAGTTCATGGGGCGTATGCCTTTTGGACCCACCAAAGCTATGTGGGGATCATTGTTATATGGTTCTAAAGCTGAGGGTAACTTGGAGTTGGGCCTGCTGGCGGCTGAAAAGCTCATTGAATTGGAGCCGGAGAATTCTAGCTATTATGTTCATCTGTCGAATATGTATGCTGCAATGGGAAGATGGGGGGATGTTGAGAATGTGAGAGGGGTGATGAAGGATAGACAGCTGATTAAGGACTTGGGGTGTAGTTCTGTGGAGGTAGAACACCAAAGGCATGTAAACCAATTTTTGGCGTAGTAACTAACTATTGTCTTGTTTTGTGAAGGACAAATCCCTTGAGATACTGCTATATAAACAAATCTGGAAATCAAACTTCTTGCCACATGCTTTAAGAGCGTGGTTTTTAGTTGCTATGTTAGTCTATTATCATTTTTATCCAACTTCAGATGGAGTACTTGTAATTTCTTGATATACAGAAGGCCAAGTCAGCTATTACTTCTGTTTTGTGCAGCCGTGCTTCAACATATATTTATTGTCTGTCAGTGATTAAGGATGCTGGTACTGTAAAGATGACTACAGGAAAGCATATCCTTCATTGGAAAGTAAGCACATATGAATGAGCTGCCCTCTAAGATAATAGATGATGTCTCAATGCATTTGTTTTCCACTTCACTAAAAAATGTTTATTTAACTTTTAATTATTCATTTAATCCTTAAGACTACGATACTCTGTTATATTTCATGTACTTAAAATATCATAATTTAATTTTTGCATATATAATTTTGATCTCTTTTAACTTTCTGCAGTAACTTAAAAGGATTAAATATTTAAAAACAGAAAGTAATTAAAATAGTAATTATAGTTTGTTGAAAAATTTACTTTTGAAACCGTTAATTGGTTAGTCAGATTTTAAATATATTTTTAATTAAAATATTGACTCTTTATTGTTAGAATATATAAATTTTTTATTCGAATATTGGCTTTTGATTATTAGAATATTTATTCTTAATTATTAAAATATTTATTTTTAATTATTTATAGATATTAAGATTTTAATTAGTTATAACTGATGTTCTTAAATTTTAAGAAAAATTATTTCAGTCAGAAATTTTTCATTTTTACATTATGGCTAAAAGAATAAAAAAAAGTAAGAATATTTTCTCTTAAATATTTAAAACCATCATATTTCAAATATACATTATAAGTATAAAAAATAATTAAACCTTGATTAACTGCTTTTATTTTTTCCAAAAAAATATTTTCATATCCATAACTAAAAATCAAGCTTTTGCTAACATAAAGGAGACATCTGTGCGCTTTCTTTGTTGATGACTTGTCATTTTCGCAAAATTTTATTTAGTACATGGAGTGCTGCAGTGCGTAGTATTCTTTGACAAAAATCATGACTAACGATTTAGACGCTGATTCAAAGATCTTAGCTACATGACCCATAAAAAAATAGGTAGTGATATTTTAAAATTAGTGTTCACCTTTCCACTTCCATTTGTACTAATATATATTATTATTTTATTTATATATAATATTTTATTAATAAAAATCAGTATTATGGGAGTCATCTGTGATACTAGTGTCAAACTAGTAATTTTCTAAAAAAATACCTGCGCCGTATTCGTTGGGACAGAAAGAGGAAACGACCAACTATATCCAAATACTAATCCCATTTACAATTGGCTGTAAGTGTGAGCCACGGTGAAATCCTTTTGACTCATTTTAAATTTTTTTCAAGGAACCAAAACCTAAAGACTATATAATATGACCTTTTGTCTCTTTTATTTATCTCTCATTTTCTTCAAGAGTTGTTTAATTAAAAAACATTACGCACAAAAATATATTTCGAGAATTTTTTTTCTTCTACTTTTCCATAACATGAAGAGAAAAAGCAATAAAAAATGAAAAATTGTTTTCATTCTTTTCAATTTTTGAAGATTATCGAAAAGTGTTGGATTGTGAATTGGTGGATAATAATAGTAGAAATTATAAAGCTAGAATTTGAGGTCATCTTGTGGTTGTGATGGGTGGATAATAATAATAGAAATTTAAAAACTAGAATTTGAAAACATTTGAGTTTATACGGGTAACAGTGGCAGAGGAAGAATAGTGAAAATAGTTTTCTGATTATATATTGAGATATAAAATTTTATTTGGATAAGAAATTATTGACTATTTGTTTAGATTTGAAATCATTTGCTATTCCAATGTTTCTTTGAATTTTTATTTATTGTTTCTTCGTTGTTTTAACATTGATTTCCTTTAACATAAAAGGACAACATGAAATGAAACTGCTAAAAACGATACAATATTCAAAAGAAATACATTAAAACTCTAATCACTTGAGTGAAAAAAGTGTCACCCTAACATTTAACTAATAATGTCAATCGTTGACTTATATCAAGAATCTCACCTTTCATGACAAATATAAATATATATATATTTGAGAGCACTTTAATATTTATGAAACCAAATTAAATACTTACTCCGCAAATCCAAGTTTCAATAATTCATATTTCATCGCCGGAAAGTAAATGGTATCTATTAACAAAATGCCACAGCTTTCATTATCCGTACGATAATACTAATACACAACAACACATAATAAGATATAGCACATTTTACCATACCTCTCAATATTATTTAAAAATTAGAAAACTATATAATTACATTATTGCCTTGGAAGCAACGAGGTCAAACTGAGTTAGTAATAGTAATAATGGATCAGTGTAATTCAGTATACATCTATTTACCACCACGCGGTGAATACTGCAGTAGAATAATCCTAAGCAAAGCTGAAACACCAAGCGCTGCATGATTTCTTCCTTTTAGCGTCTCACAAGGCTGTTTCTGGTTCTGGCTTTAAAAAGTTATGATATTCCAGCTGAGTCATCTCCCCTCCATGCACTGGATCAAATTGGCATCTATAGAAGCTGCATAAACCAAATCAACTGTAATTCATTAAAACATCATACATGTCCTCCATCTTCTGCTGGGGCACAAAAAGGTCCAGTAGACAAGCATTTTATATACAAAACATACTGACAAAAAGTACCTACAATAAGAGATTTGTCAAAATAACCATTGATAAATGAAACACATGAATAAAATTATTCGAGAAGGCTGTGCTTTCAGCTATTTTCATAATTGAATTATTTAGTAAATTAAATTTGGATGTTATTAACTTTCATCTTATCTTACTGACAATAAGTATGAGACGATAATGACAAACTCAGAATTCTCGAGTTGGAAACAAAATTATTTCTTCAGAACATCAACTCTGTACTTCAAAGTTCGGAACTCTACTGAATAACATGATTATCTTACAGAGTAGAATCTGCCACGTCTAAGATAACAGAATAGCTATCAACAACACTTTGAAGAAAACAGTATTTTCATTTTCCAAAATAATACCTTCCATCCATGCCAAGAATTATGACTGTATTCTTTTCGTGACCAAAGGCAACTGTGTAATGAGAGCCCTCTTGTAAGCGAAACTGAGCAACTGACCACTCAGAATTGAAATACTTGGGTAACACTCCTGCAAGTGAAAAGTAAAATAAAATCAACAAGGGAAATGGAATGGATCAACGCACATTATTTGGAAAAAAAATATATTAAAACTCCGAAACCACAACACACTACACAGTGTTCGGTCTAAATAAATATCACGAAAATGAGGAAGAATTTTAACAAATTTGGGCACAACACACTACAGAGTGTTCGGTCTAAATAAATATCACGAAAATGAGGAGAATTTTAACAAATTTGGGGGCAGGCAGGTGGCCAGCTATATAGATGAACAGCTGCTGAAACTACATTTACAACGAAAATATTTTAAATGGTTAAACAGATCATGGCACAACACGCCAAACGGGTAGTACTTGTGACATAACAATAAAAATAAAACATCCTTGACCCCAAAAATATCTGAAAATTAACATTGAAAATAGGGTGAAAAAGATCTCCAGGGGGAACATTGCCTTAACTTAAAGCAAAGCAAGGAGCGTCATTTTAAAATATTCCATTCACGACAGGTGTAAACAAATCACCCCAATTCCAATATGCCAACCTTTGCTACCCAGACCAAAAATTGAATGGCAAATGTCCAAGCCCCTCGAGTGTAGGTTTCCGGGGCAGGAACTTTTGAAGACAAAATTCAACTATATAAGGATTAATATTGTCTGAATAAGTTTAAAAACTATTTTTGGACAGAATCCAACTTTTCAGTGTCCCAGAAAATTTAGAGAAATACACCTTAATGGATAAGTAAAAATTTACTTATATTAGCAAAATCTGATATTGAACATGTTATATATATGATTTGAATATTATATTAAAGAGATAGATGTGATATGATTTGATAGGGAAAAAATCTTATCAAATATTTTTCATTTTTAAATATTGATTTTGTTCCTTATTATTGTAAGCAATTTTTTCAATAGAACATTTATATAAAATTATGTCCCACCAATTTCATGTAAATATAGTTATATTTCTTTTACCATTATTACAAATGTTCACTGTAATTAATTTATTTCTAAAACATTTTCGGTAATTTTACTTAATTTTCAAGCATTACATAAAATGAAATCAATTTCACCACAGCACTAGAAAAGCAAGAACACAACCAATCATGAAATATGACACCATCATGAGGCTCTATCATCCATTAACATCTTCATGTTTGAACAACACAACCATTAGTAATTTTGCGATTCAACCGGCACCAGCACAACAAAATAGGATATAAAATGGTAAAAGTCATTTTAGAAGGAAATTAATAAAATGAAAAGAAATACTCTCGTAAAAGAATTCACCTTTAAATTTAGTGAAGGAGCGAGACGAGTTAGATGGGGTAATGGCAGCATCTGAATTGGACGAATTTTGAGGCTTTTCTTGCTCGGGGATGCTAGAATTAACCTTAAGGCTGAATACATGGACAGTACCCTTGTCACTTGAGACTGCTAGCCACCGAGCAGTAGAAGAGAATGCCAAACTACAGATCTCAGCAGCATTTGCACCCCTTCTCACCTAAACGTGAAACGCCAAAAAATTTAAAACTAACAAGAGAACCAAAATGTTCGAAATTATCACACAGTAAACTAAAGCATGAAAGCAGAGAAAATAAAGTAACACAGACATTTACTACCTAACCTTATAACTTCACCAAACCATGCAAAAAATTATAAATTACAAACAGTAACCCAATTCCCAAACCAGACACCAACATTAAAATATCCCGATTTAATCGCTCATTTGATTCTATACCAGCCCGGTCTTTAGAAATTACTCGTTGTAGGGACCACAGTATGGCTCGTTCATTAAGTGAAAGGTTTAATCATAAAAATTGTACAGGTTTAAAGTCCGAATGAGAAAGAATAAAACCAACAGAACACCACATACTTCCTGAAGAAGCGTGCCCTGAACAGTGTCGAAAATTCGAATCAGCGTGCCCTTGGTGCTGGCGGTGGCTATGAACTGCCCATCAAGCGTGAGAGCGAAACAAGCAATTCTGGAATCATGAGCAGATATGAACTTTGTCTTCTTCTGCGAGAAGTGCTCCACGCGAATCTGACCCTTCTGCAACCCAGGGCAAGCGAGAATGAGCGAATCCGACAATTGCGAAACCGCGCAGAGACCCTTAGGGTTGGGATAGGTCTCAATCTGGTGCAAGAGATTGAGGTCCTGGAAGTTGTAGACCAAAATCTTCTGCTCGATGGCGACGATAATCCGATCGCGGCGGAGCCGGACGCTGCGGACGGCGGCTCGGGGTGATAGGTCACCGATGCAGCAGCCCTCGTGGTCATCCCAGATCATGACCTTGTTTGGTGGGTACTGGGGATGGGGTCCGCCGCCGACCAGGGCGATGATGTTGCAGCGGAAGAGCATCTCGACGTGGCCGATTCCGCCGCCGTCGAACTCACGGCGGAATTGTTCGCCGAAGGGGTTGCAATTGTAGATGCGGAAACCGTTGTCAGTGGCAGCGGAGAAGCAAGCCTGGTCCTGGTTGAAGGCGACGTGGAGCACCGACGGGGGCGTCGCCGGGGAGGATCCCGGCGGCGATGCAGTGGGGGAGCGGTATTGCGGTGGCGATTTCGGTTGCGGAGGCATGAGGGAATCGAAGTCGAGTGTTTGGGACTGGTCGGGGAGGAAATTAGGGTTTGGATTGGAATTGGGGGAGGTAGTGGGATTAGGGTTTGGCCATGGAGGAGAAGCCCGTGCAGAAAGCGTAGCCATTGAAGAATGAGAGAAGAGAGTGATCGATTTGGTTCAAATCAAAGGATTCAAAACTGAAATATTCTCAGCTTCCTTCTTCCGCTAAACACGCAAAATTATCACTCACTGCTTTCAGTAATACTTACTTAAATTACAATCATTAAGATATAATTCATAATCAGTTAGTTTTAATCTGGTACGTTAGTTACGGAACCCACTACTCGAAACTGAAAGAGAGAAAATTAAATAAACGCTTGCAAGATGGAACCCGGGTCGGGTTACATGTTGTTTCGGAACCCGCTACTCAAAACAATGTGAAGTATGGAATCCGGGTCGGGTCCCCGCTATGTAAACCTGAAAAAAATTAAAACACTCGCCGTTGCCGGGGATCGAACCCGGGTCACCCGCGTGACAGGCGGGAATACTTACCACTATACTACAACGACTTGATGTTTGCTAAGTGATTTTTATACAATGTTATATTATTTTGTTACTTTTCGTACCCAATTTAATGTCTATTGTATTCGTAAGTCGCTTATCCAGAACAATTATTTTTAGCGTATAGAATTACGTGGATTTTATTTTATTACTCTAAGTTTAAATTATTTAAATTTATTATTTCTGTAATAATTTCAAAAAACTAAATTTATATTATTTAAAAATTATTTTGTGTAATAAACAGTTTTAATTAAGTTAAAATTGTATTATGGATCATTTTTATTTTACCATATCTGTAAAATTTTGTGTAAGTCCATGGTATGTGTGGTTTAGCACACAACATGTCTTTTATACACTTCCAATTGAATTTTTTGCTAACTAAATTATAAAATTTTATTTTCATGGTATAATTGTAATATAACATTCATTAAATATTGTAATTAAATCATAATATGTATGCCAACTTTAATTTATATATATATATATATATATATATATATATATATATATTTTTTTTTTTTTTATTATTGTGAATTCAGGTAAATTCTTGTTAATAATGAGTTAAATCAAACTAGTTGCTTTTACCATTCAACAGAAAAAACAGTAACATATGCCACATAAAAAAACGATAACATATAAAAAGTTAAGGTACTTCAATTAAAGTATTAATGAATGTCAAACCCGATCTTAAGAGAAATTCACTATATAACTTAACAGTTTTTCTTTCTGTAAACTTTACAGTTATAATTAACACTTATGAGAAATTCACTATATAACTTAATAGTTTTTCTTTTTGTAAACTTTACTGTTATAATTATAAGTTGTAGGAAGACACGTGGATAATGTTTTTTATTATTGAATTAGATAATAGACATTACAAGATTAGATAATCTACCTTATCAACAGGGTTTATGGTGAAGACATTCTTAACAATTCTCACTAATTATGATGATTAATCCGATAAATTTAAGTTATATAGATGATAGTTTTCCATGTATATGTTCAAAGACTTTCTATTTCTATTCATTCACACGACTTGGACCGTAAGTATTATGCTGGGATAATGCTTCAAAGCGTTCTCTTTAGAGAAAAAAATGATAATAAGAGGCTTTCTTTCTGCTGCAACAAGGAAAGTATTGTGTTAGCGTGTATCTGTTACGGTGATGGATTCCTATAGTAATGCATTTGAAAATATTGAGAAACATCTTAGCATCATCCAAGGTATAATAAGCAAATGCATAGCATAACTAGCAAACAATCCTTTTCTTGTTGCAGCATTGAAGAAATTATATTGAATCTACTAGTGCAAAGACCCGCACCTGCACAAGAAACTTATTAGAATCTTTGACAAACTCCAAAACCCGTATTTAAGCTTCCTTATTCATTGCCATTGAATTATCTGCAACAATCATGGATATCAAAACTATCGATACGTTATGTTCTGACAAAACCATGAAAGGTGTCGCTTTTCTTTTCCCATATTCTCCTTCACATATATGATGCTTGTAATATGCTTTCTAAATATTTAATACTTTTTTGCCATGTTAGAGAAAGATTTAAAATTACTTTAGTTCTCTATGTAAAAAATAGTGGTACCTAACAGTTACAGATTAGAATGATTCCAAAAATTTGGCTATATCTCTCAGGAAGAAAAACCCCACCAAGTCAATACACATTCAAAATCAAGTCCTTCTCATGGCTTTCCAAGGCCTCGGTACAAAAATGCACCTCGGAAGAATTTGAAGCAGGAGGTTATAAATGGTACATGCATGTTCTTTTGCCTTCAATGATCCCTCTACATAATGCACCAACTGAACATTAATACAAAAAATTCCATATTTTTGTACAAATTTGATGCTCAAATGAATATGCATGCAGGAGCCTGTCAATTTACCCAGATGGGAACACAAAAGAGGGTGGTCAAGGTCATGTTTCTATTAATTTGGTGCTCATGGACTCAAGTTCCTTACCTCTTGATTGGGAGATCAATGCCATAGTAAATTTTTCTGCATATAATTTTATTGACGATGAATATCATATAACTCAAGGTACACTGCCAAACAGCAACTAGTCAAAACGATTCGTTAATTTCTTTAGAGAATCATTTTTAATACTTGAACGTAACAGCATGGTAACAAATTGAAACTCATGCAGATACAGATGTAAGACGTTTCCATGTGCTGAAAACGGAGTGGGGTATCGCGAGATTCATTGACAGAGACACATTTTACGACTCTTCAAATGGATATCTGATGGACGATACATGTGTGTTTGGCGTCGAGGTTTTCGTTGTGAAGAGCACCAACAAAGGCGATTGCTTATCAATGTTTCGTGGACCTATCACCTGTTCTTATAGTTGGAAATTTAGTAACTTTTCCTCTGCAAAATTAGACAAGTACGAGTCTGAAACATTTGTTGGGGGAAACTACAAATGGTACTACATACAAATGCTATTAACTTTCTCTACATGCATATGTTTAGCATAGATTAACTTGAGACCAAATGTGTCTGTTCTTTTGTTCTGTTTTTTGGATCTTAGGAAGCTGCTTTTATACCCTAATGGAATCGTGGAGGGAAAGGGCAACAGTATATCATTGTTTTTAGCGTTGGATGCCTCACCTCTACCCGCTAACACTAAACTCGTTGTAGAGTTGATTGTTCGTGCAAAGGACCAGAAAAGTGGGGGCCATGCTCAAAACAAAGGCGAGGCCAAAATAAGTGATTTTTATATTTCTTTATGCA
>Ga0099824_1003184_pt1 | contig 24001 bp, 15 predicted proteins | sample SiratrowhiteBW_FD_76837 | JGI IMG/M metagenome (GOLD analysis project Ga0099824, IMG submission 76837) | Root nodule microbial communities of legume samples collected from California, USA - Siratro white BW | ecosystem: Host-associated > Plants > Roots > Nodule | place: USA: California...
AAATATTTTAAAAACTTGATAAAAATTAAAAAAAAAACAAAAAAAAAAAAAAAAAATTTAAATAATTAATTAAAAAAAAAAAAAAAAAACCTCAACACCATCTAAAATAATTTGAAAGAAGAGAGATTTAAAAAAAAAGAACACTTATTCTACATTCATTTTTAATCCGACAAAGTTCTTCTATATTTTTTTATATTTTAGCTTACAAGTTCGTTTCCAATAAGATACGAGAAACGAACTCCTAGATGAAATGAGAAGTTTGTGAGATAGGATATTAGGAGAGATATTTGAAAAATAAATAATGAAAAAAAAGAAGAAGAAAAGGATGGACCTGTTGCCGTACTCCTCCGGTGAAATTAATTTCCTTCCAATTAATATTTTATTACATAAAAATGAATGTTCAAATTTGTAATATAATAGTAATAGTTTAAATTTGTAAGAGAGATGATGTTAAAAAATATTTTACCAACTACAGTTACATTATTTTCATTTAATAGTTTTACCTATGAACTTGTATTTTATTAAATAACTTTAGTTTATACTCTATATAATAACTTACTTTATAGACATATATCATCACATCATTTTTCTTAAAGATTTGTCCTGAGAGAATTTTTCTTGAAGAGATTGAAGTTGAAGAAAAGACAAAGTTAGATATCATGTACTAACTACTCAATTTCTCTTTCAGTTCCCCAACTAGTTGGTGAAACTACAATTGAACACAAAAATACAATCAAACTATTTTGCGTCATATCATTAAAAAAATATCATTGAGTTCAGTTTTCACCCAGACCCAATAAAGTTATTTCATGTTATAACCTTTTTAATTTTTCAGAAAGCACAGATGTTGAAAATGTTTATAATATAGTTTTTCAATTAAAATTTAAGTTTAATTTTAATAATAACGTTTATATGTAAAATAACAACAATTTAAAGGCTGAAATAAATTTAATTTAAATTAATAAATAATAAAATATCCCATCATTGATAACATAAACAATTTTTATATCATTATTCAAAATTATCAGCTATTATCATTTAAAAATGATATAAAAACGATAATAGTTTATCAATTAATGGTGTACTTTTTTTTCTATACTATCATTATATAAAAAAAAATTCTTAAAACAATTACGATAAATACTTAAATTATAAATAGTTTACATCACTAGTTATTAGTGTAATTGTTTTACATTAACGTGGTATATTAATTAATCACATAAAAACAATATGAAACACTCACAATACCGAGTTTAAGATTTTTTTAAAATTAAAAAAATTATTGTATTTCTTGAATTTTCTAAATTTTTTTCCACCAGAAGGAAAAAAAAAACTACATATGTATTGATAGATGGTTTTATACCCTCGTTAAACATCTTATGCTTACATATTGTGGCACAATTTATATAGTAAAAAATTAATATTCAATTCGTATTATGTGTAACATTTTGTTGAATCAGCCACAATTAAAATATAAAGAGCCAATTTTTCTTTAAATGAGTATTGCAAGTTTCCCAGCTTTTTTTTTTGGTGAACAGAATTTTTGAAGTAAACAGTAGCAACAAATTCTGTGTTCTAATGTTTTGTACCAAACTACCAGAAAAAGCATTATTACATATAGAAGAAGATGGGGACACTTCACCTGCATCACATTGCATTGCCTCAAAAACTCCTTCCTCTATTTATATTATGTGTACATAAAATATATGTATTCCATATAAAGCAATGCCAATATAGTATTTTCTAGCATATTCTTTACGTTCAAATATATATTTTCCTCTCTAGAATTTTTAGGCATTAAAACTGTTTTCTGTTTTCAAAATTTACAGGAATTAAAACAATATTTTTAAATTTAGATAACTAAAATCAAAATTACTTTAAATCCTCTAGAGTCATTATTTGATTTTTTTTTTTATTTTATTGTGTCGCATCACTTCTAAGATTTTCTTTTGTAATTTTTACTCTAATGTGAGAGTATTATAAAATTTCTACTCTAATTATTGTTGGTTGATAAAAGACATATGCTTTCAAGAAAAAAAATATTTTTCTATTCTTATGATTAGAGTTTTACTCAAAAACTAGTATTAAATTTTATGTCTTTCAAATGTAAAATTCTGATGTTAAGTTTATTGTAATTGTATATGTAAACTTTAGAGACGCACTAAGAATATAATTAAGTATACTTTTTTTAATATGTGATTTATTACATATTTTAAATAAGATCTGTGATGTTTAATAAATTTTATTGATGTCAAAGTGTACGTGTTTAGAAGGGTATAAGTAGGAGAGAAAAGTTGGTTATATTCAACTTTTTAATTAATTAAACTTTATAAAAAAAATTAGTTTTTGTGGGTGTTAAAAATCTAAGTTGAATGAGTTGTTTTCTTTAAATTAATTAGATTTGAAAGTAAAAATATTTGATAATCAATTTCAATGAATTTTCCAGGTTTTTATTAGTTTATTTATTTATTTTATTGGGTATTTATAATTGATTTTCTCATAAAAATAATGGTAAATCTAATTAAAAATCAGTATAATTTCTAGAATCCAAATGCATAAATGCTTTTAGAAACCTAATTAAAAATTCGAAAATGTTAACCAATGTGTACAAATATTGGTTAAGAATAAAAAAATTAATGGGATGTGGAAAAACATACTTCCTAATAGTTTTTTTATGTATTTCTATATGATTTTCAATAAAAATAATTCTTTTAATTTCTTAACAATTACCCTTAGGACTTTGATTAATAAGATCCTTAATCATTTTTAAACAGTTCATGAACTGAAGTAATTCTCAAATTCTTTTTGGTCTTTCACAAAGTATTTTTTCTTCAATCTCTAGATGTTGCTTTTGAATCCAGTACATTGTCACCTTTGAAGCTCTCCAATGATTTTTTTTCAACCTTTAATCAGTATTCTTCTATCTTCAAACACCGACATTTTTCACATATAGGTACACTCTAAACTAAGTATACACTTTTCAATTAGGTAATATTTTGTATGATTCTTAATTTACTTCCGAATTAGTAAATTTACAACTATTTAAAAAATATTTAATTTAGATTTCCAAATAATTTTTTAATCGAGTCTCTAAACTTTTACTTGTTATCAGATTCCTTTTGTGGTTCATTTCCTTAACAGAGTTAACAATGAATAATTAATTTTAAAAAAATACAAATAAGAATTTAATTGAGAAAGGAAGTCATAAGATTTGAGAACCCTGCACGTGACATGCAAAAGTTGTTAATATTAGGGTTTATGATGCATGTTATGATTATTTTTTAAAAATAATATTATTTTAATTTTCACTTTATCTTTTTATATTTTATTTATAAGTTTTAGCATTTTTAACATATTTCTGTAAATATTTAATGAGACTTTGCAAAATTCATGGAAAAAATTATTTTTTACGAATTTCTATAAAATATTTGTAAGAGAAATTTCACAGAATAGGGGAAATTATTGTGGTAATTTATTCATTTCATCTCAGTTTTCAGTTTTTTTCCTCCATTTTAGTTGTAAAATATGTTATAAGATAACATTAACTAACAATGTTGATGAAATAATGATGAAAGTTAGAGAACAACAATGTTCTTGACAATTTTTTTTATTATGACACTTCCACTTTCCAATCTAGAAAGATAAAGAGAGCATGAACCAACTTTGTGAACAATTGGTAAAAGTTATTGGCCAAAGTGCCAACATTAGTGAATGCTTTTTGGAAAAACAGTGCTTGATGTGAATTCTCAAATTTCAAATTACTGATAGTTTTATGTTTTTCTTACATTTTTCAGTTCCTTCAGAGCTTTTCACATAAGAAGTGGTTTCTTAATCACTTTTGGAGTATGTTTTCATTACTAAAGTGTATCATGCATCATAAATTTACTCTAACCATTCATGAACATATAATGATATTAACATATAATGATATCACTAATTGTATTTTACCAAGTAATCAAAAGTTAAAGCTCAAAAGATGTGGATCAGATCAGTGATATAATAATGCTAACCAAAAGCTGAATCAAACTTCTATTTTATCCCATCTTTCTCATTTCTTTCTTTTCACTCTCTCTTTATAACTCAACCCTTTCTGTCACATCATAACATTCAATCTCCCTCTTAACCTTTTCCTTTTTCCACGTGCACCCCACGCTCTCACCCTGCGCGTTGCACAACACTACAACAAGAACAACACAGCTAACATAACACTATGTGTTGTTCCTTTGAAGCATTGTCTTAAGTCTTCCCACGCATTTTCCTCTTTCTGTGTTGTGTCTCTCACGTTTCAACAACCACAACAAGCTCTCTCTCATGGGTAGACTTGCACCCTTATCTGAAGAACCCATCAATGAAGACAATGAACCAAACAACAACTCCAAGAAATGCCTTCAATCATGGAGAAACTGGAACTGGATCAGGACTCACTTTTCCATTGTCTTCAACAAGAAGTCCAATCTCAAGATCCTTCTTAGTGTCTTGGGTTGTCCTCTCTTTCCTCTTCCTGTCCACCCCACTTCACCCCTCAATGAGGCAAGCCTTCTTCTCTTTCTTTTTCTCAATTCTAATGCACAATCATCACCATGCAAGACAAGGTGGTGGTGATATTGTTCTCTTTGGAGAACTTCTGTTATAAAGCATGAATCTTTGTTGAATGAAGTGTTTAGTTTTTAGTATATCTAGAACAAGATTCTTATCTCAAAATGTTGAAACCAAGAAAAAAAAAATCTTTATAAGTTATTTCTTTTGTCTCTTGATGGGTTTTGTGTGTCTGTGAAAAATGAAGGTTATTTTGTTATGTGTGTTAAAAAGTCATGATATTTCCTTTGTTAATCAAGATTAGAAAGTTAGTTGAAAGTGTGACTTCTGACCACTTTCTTTATTCTTGGAACGGAACATCTTTAATCTTTATGTGCATGCCACCGATTTCATCATGTTACCATGTGATTGCTGTAAAGGGTGTGTAGTTAAATATGCAAGGTTGATGTAAAGAAGAAAGGAAAAGACATTTCAATATTTTTTTCTTCTTCTTTTGTCGTGTAATAGCAGGTGTCATCTTCGGCACAGTACATTATACAACACTTCAGGGCTGCAACAGGGTGTAAGAAGTTGGAGGGGACAGTGAAAAATGTGTTCACAACAGGGAAAGTGACAATGGATGTGGTAGATGAGCTTGGATCCACCAATGGTGGTGTGAATTTGGAAAAAGGGTGCTTTGTGATGTGGCAGATGGTTCCAGACAAGTGGCAGATAGAGCTGGTTTTGGGTGGTCAAAAGGTTCTGGCTGGTAGCAACGGTGCCATTGCTTGGCGCCACACCCCTTGGCTTGGTGTGCACGCCGCAAAAGGCCGTGTCCGGCCTCTCCGCCGTGCACTTCAGGCAAGTTCTTCATCTTCATTATCATCAGCATGTCACCAAGTCACCATGTGTTGTTTTAAATTTTCCAACAGATTTGGTGTTGTGTTTGTTACTAGTCCTGTTATGTTGGTTGGTATAATGTATGCATTGGTGACCCCTTGAAGGTGGTTTTAGAGATGAGTTATTACAACTGACAGCTAAATGTGACTGTTAATGTAAGGACATAATGATGATGAGTTGAAAATAATATTATGTCAGTTTTCTCATTTACTGGTATGACTTATGACCTAATCCTTGGCTTCATGAATTGGTGGGGTATAGTGTTATAGCATAACATAAAGGGCAAGGCAAGAACAGAACCCCTTTTGTGTTAAGATGGTGTTAAAGAAAAATGTTTTTGATACAGATATGTAACATAAGATGGTGTAATCAAATCAAACACTTTTTGATTTGTTTAAATAGCCATAAATGCCAGTTAACACTGTTGTTCATTTTAATTAATACAGGCATTTCAATATATGCTACCGGCCAATTTAATGAATCTTTGGTTACCTACTAAATTTCATTCATTTATTCCATCTAACCACATTCCTGTGTTTCTTTTCATTATTTCTCACCGCTATAGAAATTGATCACTACATCAACCATCACATGCCATCATTTTGGCTTAACTTTTCAATTAAGATTCTTTAAACCAAAGCCTAAGAAGACTAAAACAAGAGCTGAATTTAATGTTCACACACCAAACATGAATGTCATTGATTTCAGTGCTTGTGTTCTTAAGTGACACTATGGTTGTGCATTGTAGGGACTTGACCCTTTGGCAGTGTCAGCTGTGTTCTGTGCAGCACAATACATGGGGGAGAAACAAATCTCAGGCATGGACTGTTTTGTGCTAAAACTCTCAGCTGATCAAAAGGACCTTGTTGAACGCAGTGACAACACAGCAGAGATGATAAAGCATGCCATATTTGGTTACTTCAGCCAAAGAAGTGGACTTTTGGTGTACCTAGAGGACTCTTATCTGACCAGGATTCAAGCACCAGGGTCTCATCCCACATACTGGGAAACCACAATGTCCACAAAAATTGAGGACTATAGAGTTGTGGAGGGTGTGATGATTGCACATGCTGGCTCATCAACTGCACTCATCACCAGATTTGGAGACAACCTTAAGGCTGGACCAGCCATCACAAGGTTGGAGGAGTCATGGACCATTGATGATGTTGCATTCAATGTGCCAGGCTTGTCCTTGGACTGTTTCATACCTCCTCAGGAACTGCACAGAGATTGTAGTTCAGATGATGATCTAGATTGGAAATCACCACTCTTGCATAGATGATAATACATTTGTATGCAAAATTGTAACTTTTTAGTGGTTTTATTTTCTATGATGATGCTAATTGTTACCTACTTAACATGTATAATAATGCTTCTGTAATTGTATCACACTGGCACAGCTATTGGTTGTTCATATGGAGTTCTTGATTTCTTCAGTGTTGTATTGATTTGAAGTTGCCTTGTGTATGAAGTCAAATTTGTTCCATTTTAAATGATTTTATTTAAATTTCAAGAAAAATATTTGTAGGTATTATAGACACCTAAGAGTATAAAAGAACAAATCTATCAATATTTTTTATATTAATACCTGATCAATAAAAGGTGATTTTTTTTTTTTCAATAGAACCCTAACCCTAAACCCCTTTATAATCATTGAAATGCTTAAAAAAATTTCTAGTTTTTTAAGAGACATGAATCTTTGTTCACTCTTCTCTCACACAATTTGAAGAAATGGCAGTGACCTCTTCATTCTCCCGCCGCTTCTTCAAAAAACCGTTTCCCCTCTTCTTCTATTTCTCCTTCTCCACCGCTTCGCCGTCGCCGCCTCCGATCCGAGTCGCGCTCACCGACTCTGTGGGCCGCGCCGTCTTCTCCACGCGCCCCATCGCCGCCGCCGAACTTATCCACACCGCCAGCCCCGTCGTTTGCCACCCCTACTCCGCCAGCGCCTCCTGCTACTCCTGTCTCGCCGCGCTCCCACGCTCCCAACCTCTCCGCGCGCCCTTTTGCGGCCAACACTGCCACCAACGATCCAAGGTTCCTTATTTCTCTTCTTTTCACATTTTATGCACACGCATTATAGGTAGTAAAATTCTTAATCAGAGGAGTTTTGCGTCGTTAATATGCTAAACCAATTAATAAAGAACTTATTAGGCAGAATGTTATTTCGTAGATTATAGACTGTGTTATTCTCTTATACTATCATGAACAATTATACTACTTTCAAAGTACTTTTCTATTTCTCGTGTATTTCTACTCTACCAAGTAATTGTTTTTTTCTCAACTTATTTCTTTTATATTTTCGATTCTTTCTATTTCTTTACTAAAAACCAAATGCATCATTAATGTTGTTTATTGGGTATATTACAGAGGAGAAGCTCCAATTCTGATTAGAGGGCATCATCCTGGCCTTATTATTAAATTTTTGGATGGTCTTGTTCTAACCACCATGAAAATTGGATTCCCTAATATTTAAAAATAGAAGCACAGTTTTAATATTTCAAAAATATTCAAATATGATTATATTTTTACTTAATAAAGTACTAGAAATTCTGACTTCTTTATGTATATATTGATAATAACATCCAAATAGAATATCAAATTAAAGCAACCTTCCACTTAGAAAAAGTTTATCCTTTTAGTAGTTTTTGAAATAAATTTATCAACCAAGTCTTCATATTGTACTTTCTCCAAAATCTGGATGCCCTGAATAATTGGAGTTCTTGTGGAAAGGGTCTGTTTACATAGGTTGTTCTATGGGTTGAAACATCGTTTAGGGCCTTAGACTGTTGGACAGTTGTGAGACATATAAAACATCCTTTAATTCAATGTATGATTGTAATATTATATTCTCAGATCCGCATATACGTATACTATCACTGCAATGTAGGAGTTTTTCTCTTTGATTTTATACCTCAAAATAACCTGTGTTTTAAAATGCAATGTAGGAGTTTTGCAGTGAACAAATTTAAGTTTTTGCTTCTTTGCAGATGTGTACTTATTTGTAGATTTTTTTATGTTATTTAGGGATATTACGATGTTGAGATGAAACCAAATTGGGTGGCTTTTGATGACTATTGTGGGTATGAGATTTTCTTCTCTAGCATCAGAATTTTGGCATCTTCAATTGTGACAAGTTTCAACAATGTCTTAAACATCTCATGTGGACAAAGATTTATACATAATTTTGTACTCTGTTTTTGGAACTAATTTTTCTCTTTGATTTTCCAAGTAAGCCTATTAGGTTCTATGCACTACAACTCTTCAACCCTTGCAAAAGTTGTATATGTTCATCCTTTCTTAACCTTATTGAATGTGGTTAGAGATATGATTTGATTATGGTCAATACGGAGATATGATAGGGAAATATCTTACCAATTTATATTCATTATAAATATAAATAATCATGCGTATACATCACACATAAAATTCATTATATTCTTTCTGGATTTCTCTCTGCTCACTATGTTACCAAAGCGGTACCATCCTCCTAGGCTTGTTTTGTCACTAATCCTTTCAACAAATGCTTTTATCAGCTGTTGATAAATTTTTGAAACACTTTAGGTGTTTGTTAAAACTTAACACCTTAGTTTATCATTTAGCATTTACTGTAGCTAAAATATGCAAGTGACAATTTCCTGATCTTTTCACAAAGGACCCGTGGTTTGAAGTATCCCTTTCTGGTAAAGCGATTGGCTTGCATGGTAATAGCAGGAGATGCCAGAAGTGACACTCTTGACATACTCCAGCCTGCCAATTTGACGCCTGAGATGGTATCGGAGGTGAGACATTTAGAAGTTTAGGATAATGACTACAATATTGGTTATTTTAGATAGCAGGTTCCTTCTACATACAATGATAACCTGATTCTGAAAGTCAATTATTTTTTTGTGAACATTTGAATAATAGATGTACAACAGCTTTTCATAATTATTCTATTTTTCAGTTGTTCCTAGCACAGCTTTCTGCTATAAGTGGTCACTTTTTATATAAATTATTCATTACAGCAGGAGGAAACAATTATTTTTGTTTAAATTGGAATCTGATTTGGCATCAGTTTTTCACTGCTGTGATCTGTTTATGCATAGCATCATTTTTCAGATGGAAGAAGAGTTTGTCTTGCTAAGGAATGCCTTCACTGGGACACTTATTGGAGATGATCATTTTGCCTGTATCCTTCTTTTGTCGAGAACATTTTTATGAAGTACAGCATATACATATTCTTTTGTCAGGAACATTTTTACGAAGTACAGCACATACATAAGAGATATAAGTTGAGAGATTATTTCCTTAACATTTAAAGTTTTAACTAAGCAATGGTACATTAACGTTTTGGCTCGAATTCGAATCAATGCATTTCGCATCGAGTTGGCCGGAGGAGTGTATGAAGATCTGCTTTCATTAGCTGCTGCATCTGTGGAAGCTGAAGCTGCTGTTGGAAATGCTGTCTATATACTTCCATCCTTCTACAATCATGATTGTGGTGAGTACAGTTTTATCTTTCAATCAATTTCTAGTATTCATACATGTACGACTTTTCTCTTTTCCCATTTTTGATTGCTTGATCAAGATTTCCAACTGGATCAGATCCTTTAAATATTTCATCAAGCACGGATGACTGAAAACAAGAAAAAATCCACTTCTAACAAATATGTGCATTCCATGTTTAGGAGAAGTTGTTACTAAAACGTGACACACATGGGTGCACACACAGTGTTGGCCTCCTAGACCGTAAATCTTGTTTTCACCTTGAGCAAGGGGCAATCTAAGTCAATTTGTTTACAGATCCTAATACACACATCATATGGATTGATAACGCTCATGCAAAATTGAAGGCCCTCCGTGACATTGATGAAGGTTTGTCCTGGGATATACTTTATTTAACTGAATGTCTTTTCTCTTGTAATTCTTTAGGTTGCAAGTAGTGTGTTTGATGATTGTAGAAAAAAGTGTGCTCATGGAGTTTTTCTGACAATAGTTGGCAATCTCCAATCAACACAATCCATTGTGAAATCATTTCTTTTATGCCATCAGTCAGTGGTAGAAAACTTTAGGAGAAATCATCAAATAAAGACTTTGCTCTGAATGGTTGTATAAGGTTTGTTTGATTGGGGACCCGTGATATTGACTGATCCATGTACAAGTAGTTTATTACTGATATAATGTGATCATTCTTAGAAAAATTAGTTCCATTTTTGTCATTCTTGGTGGTCCATGCAAATTTAAGTATCATCCATAATCATCTCGCATACCAGAAGTAAATAAACTATCGAATTTAATTAGGTCAAAGCAAGTGTTAAGAATTCATATCATTATTAGAATAAAAAATATTGGTCTCTTTGGTAAATGGAACTTAGTAGCCCCCACTTAAATTAAATACTTTCGCTGAATTTGCATTGATGCGCTACAATGCTTTTTTGATAAACTGCAGGTGAAGAACTCAGAATCTGCTATATTGATGCCAGCCTGGACCGTGATGCCCGAAGAGAGCTACTGTTTCGAGGTTTTGGTTTTCAATGCAACTGTAGTAGGTGCTTACATGGCGATTAGTTATTTTTCTCTTATGTTTTCTCCTGGATTTTGTAATATGTAGTGGTTGTGTTCTGACATTGCAAAATTCCCCAAGTGAGTTATATGAGGTGCAATTTTTGGGGGAGAAGTAAGAGTACTAAGGATTTTCTTTTTCGATTTAGGGATTTGAGTTAGGCATATTCCATTCTGCTTCCTGCATTATTGAAGTCAGAAGACTGAGAAAATTCTCCAGAAATCACATTATCATTTTACAGCATGTTTTGTTTACAAGTTGGGACTTACACCAAACTCATAAAAATGTGGAAAGCTGAAGCTATATGAAGCTTCTTTGCCCATAAAAGTGGGAAAGTTAATGCAAGTGTTTTAAATCTATTGCAAAATCAAACACTCTATCTGTCAGTCCTTGTCGAAATTTTTGTGGAGTATTCCATAACCTGCTGCAGAAGCCTTGTCCACTGCGAAATTGCTCAATAATATAGATTTGTGCAGATGAAGTTTGTTTATTTTTTCACTTTACCAATAGCAGAGCAAGAATTTTGTGAGCAAAACAGTTCTTAACCCCTTTCAAAGTCATATCCCTTTTTCATTAGCTAAATTTTTTGAGTTACACTGCTGAGATCTTACCAAATGAAAAGTATAACCCATATATTTTGTGAGACTGCATAAATTTCAGTTAATAAGATCAAATTGGTGACATGGATGTTATTTTAACGAGTCAATCATCCAATATCGTTTTGCTTACAAGTATACCAAACTACATTTTATTTTGCATTTTTCATTAATTGTCACCACCAAATCCCTTCATAAGGTTATGATAATATGTACGATTTAAAATGTAGGTAAAAATTTCTGAGATATTTCAGGTGGTTTACTACATTTAATATCTTTGGAAAGACAAGTTTGACGAATTCCAAGGGAATAGTTTTTGCATTTGATAATTTATACCATTATATAAAAATATATCATTTCTTGTAATAATCAAATAATCTATTTAATAAAAAGTAACTGCATAAATCTTAACTTAAAAATAATTAAACAACTCCTCAATGTATTCATATAAAATTAATATTACAAAAGCTAAAAACACCTGCGTTTGCCGGGAGTCGAACCCGGGTCTATTGCTTGGAAGGCAATTATCCTAACCGTTGGACTACAAACGCTGCTTTGTTATACGATTAGTATTATATATAAATCTTTTGAGTGTTGAATACTGTATGTTATAGGATTATATAAATCTGTTGGCCTTTTTGGTATGTATTTAAATTTGTGGAAGAAATACTCAGATTTTATATTATAATTTAAATGATGTCATCAATTTATGATGATACATTTATATTTTATGAGGAAAAAATTTTAGTTATTGGAGCAATTGACTCCAAAACTCAAAAATTTAATTATTCATTAGGATTTGATTTACTTCATTCTGTTTAAAATTGTAAAACTTCATAATTTTTTTATTATAATACTTTTAGTTTCTCAAATTTAAGTAATTTTTTATTCTTCTAAGTTAGAAATTGTTTTTTAAGTCCTTAAATTTGTAAAAGTATTCTTTATGATCCATAATTACTATCAGATTATAGCCAATAACACATTTCACTAAAGTAATAACGTAGAAATATATAAATTATATTTTAGTCTCCAGATTTAAAAGTGCTTTTTTTAGTTCCTCAAATGTAAATTTGACATTTTAAGTCCTTCAAATTTAAAAATATTTTTTTAGTCCTTCATATTTAAAAAAAAAAAAACTTTTAGTTTCCAAAGTAATTTTTTAAGTCATCCAAATTTGAAATATTTGTTTAGATTTTTAAAGTTTAAGATTGTTGAAAGTTTGTTTATATAATTTAATTTTAATTTGAGAAGACAGTTTTAATAGTATTTGAAATATTATTACGAACATAATCTATTCTTCTTCTTTTTTTATTTATTGATCTTTAACATATTATCATAAATAGAGTTTTAACTTAAGTTTTTATTTTGAGATTAAAATATAAAGATTCTAACTAAAAGTATGAATGCAATATCTCATTTTAATTCACTACATGCGAGAAAAAAGGTGGGTTTAAAATTATGAATATATTCCTCATGAATCGTTATTGGATAATTTATTTAAAAAATTATTAGAAAAAGTATTTTTAATCACTCAAATCTATTAAGAGAATACAAAAAATGTTGATCAATGTTATAAGTCATTTTTTATTTTATTTTTAATCACTTCATTTTTTTACATAAAGTGGTTGAATGAAACAAAAGCGTCACATATTAAGTTTTCCATTAGATATATTAATTCACTTTTCTGGACTAAGTAAAGTCAATTTTAAATATTAGGGACAAAAAGTTTCATTTTTAAATTTGAAGAATAAAATAAAATTTAACCTATATTTGAGAATTGAAAAGGTATTTTAACTAAAAATTAAAAAATAAATTCTCTCATCATTATTTTAGTTACATGTATCATTATTTCGTAGATATCATTAACCATGTAACCATGTTAATTCTCGATAGCAAAAAAATACTTTATATATTCAAAAACTGAAAAAAAAAAAAAAACTATTTTTTTTAATTTATACAACTGAAAAAAAAAAATTAAATCCACGTTTTGATAAAAAGTGCGTTTGCCGGGAGTCGAACCCGGGTCTATTGCTTGGAAGGCAATTATCCTAACCGTTGGACTACAAACGCTTCTTATGTTTTTAAAAATATGTTTTATTTATAAGTATGCTCTTGTTCTAATAAAATAGAAATATGCACTTCCTACCTTACAAATCTGTGATTTTGAAAATATTGTGATGCTAAGCTATCATTTGGTAAAAGTAAATAGTGTAGAAAAGGATGAAAGATTACAAATTTGGTGATTGTAAAACACATTACAAAAATAGTACATCTTAGTTCTCATTAAAAGCATTTTTCCAAGATGGCATGTCAAATCTTGCCTAAATTTTCCTAACTCCATTGATGAGCCGGAGTTCATTAGCAGCTCACACTTATATCTCCCTTTGATTTTCTTGAACTGGACAGATACAATTTTCTAGCATCCCATGTGCATAATAAGAATGTACCACTTTTGATATTTATGATACACTTAAAAAGCTTAGATATTTTGTGTTCATAAGACGAAATTTTTACACCCATTTAAAGCTTCAATTTGATTTTTTCTTTATGACTTTGATCCTTTACTATTTAGTGTATGATTTAATATTTAGTGCATGATCCAACATGATTGTCTCTAGATGATGCTATATGTGAAAAAACAGAACAAAAAGAAGAACAAGACAAAAATATGGTTAAGTCTAACTAACATGTTTATATGTCTTGGTGGCTAGAGTTTCATCTGAAGGGGAACCAAAAGCAACAGTGTCTCACACACACACACTCACACCCTTTATTCTCCTATATTTTCTAGCAAAGGATAGATCACAGGAAATCACCACTCACTTACCAAGAAGAGAAAAAATGAAACATGTGAAAGAAAGAGTGCTTCCTTCATCTAAACTTTAGGTGCCTTCATGTGATGTGAGGTGTGACAATGCGGCAGAAAGAGAGTTTGTCATGAGATATACTGTTATATTTCACAAAAACAATATTATAAGTACCTAACCCTCATCTCCTTCATCCTTAAATCCACCCTACCTTTCTTTTCCCTGCATTCATTCTCTTTGTGCACCAAACCAACCACACCCTTCTCTTATATCTTATACACTTGAGTTTGTTTACTAGCTTTTCTTTTTGGTTCATCAACAAATCAGCTAAGCTTTCAAGTTAACCAATTTTAACAGCACCACATTTAGATATCACTGCCCTTTTTGCTCAAGACTTTGTTTCTCATTTTCCCTACTAGTCATGGGGGTCTTGTCCATAGGCTATTCTTATTCCTCAAGTTTACTCAGTAAGCTCATTGGAGTGCCACAAAACAGTATGTGGTACTCTTCAAGGAGGAAAACAAATGTTGTGTACTGCCAGGGGGGAGGGAATGTGATCAAGTCCTCAGGCTTGTCTTCTGTGTTGACAGAAAGATCATCATTGGTTGGCACAGATAATGCAGCTGCAACTCTTATGGAGGCAGGGAGCCTGGTCTTGTCACAAAATGGGAAGAGTCAGGCAGAGATTGTGGTGAAGGATTTGGTGCCTTATGGTGGACCAACAACATTGATAGGCTTGGAAGATGGAATAGGAATTGTCAAATTTCTGAGAGGGAAAAAGTTTTTCATTACTGGTGCAACTGGTTTTCTAGCCAAAGGTATATCTGTCAGATATAATCATTGTAGAGATATTATGCTAAGCATTTTCAGATTCCTTAGTGGTTTAATTGGTTTGACTATGATATATAGTGACATTTGTTTGGTTTAATTCAGTTTTTATTGAGAAGATTCTAAGGACAGAACCAGATGTGGGAAAAATGTACCTTCTGATCAAGGCACAGAATAAGCAAGCTGCTATGGATAGACTGCAAAATGAAGTACGGTTATTACGAAATTCAGAGTTTGGTTTGAGAGAAAGAAAAAAAGACTATTTTCACATATAATTACAAAAAAGGCATTTTATTTTCGCTTTGTTTCAAGATTAGTACATGAAATAGTAGTTACACTATTTTGTTTTTTCGCTGTTTCTGTATGATTCTTTGGAAATATAGAACATGCTGAAAATAAGATGATGTTTTTGTGATTTTCAAAATAAGAATGAGTAGAAAATGTTTTCTCCTGCCAACAAGCACTTGTTTCTTGAGCTTGCATTTGTCAAAGTACATGGCTTCATTTCTTGATCTCATTAAAATTTTGTTGGTGTGGTTTTAGATCATAAATACAGACCTTTTCAGATGCCTTCATCAAGTCCATGGAAAATCGTACCAAGCCTTTATGTTGAGCAAGCTAGTTCCTGTTGTAGGCAATATTTGTGAACACAATCTTGGACTAGATGAAGATATATCGAATGTTATTGAAGAGGAGGTAGATGTCATAGTAAATTCTGCAGCTAATACAACATTTGATGAAAGGTTGGCCTCTATAACTCTCCAAAAGCTTCTTTTCTAAGTTCTTTGTCTAATCATTTCACTAATGTGATCAGATATGACACTGCTATCAACATAAACACCGTAGGGCCATGCCGTCTCATGAACATTGCCAAAAAGTGCAAGAAGCTTAGGCTATTTCTTCATGTTTCAACAGGTAAAAATACAAGAAAGAGCTTAAAAATCAGATGCATGTGCTGTGTATGATTTACAAGTATACCAAAATGACAAAATTCTTTCTTATAATGTACAGCATATGTCAATGGACAAAGGCAAGGTAGGATCATGGAAAGACCCTTTAGCATTGGAGAGTGCATAGCAAAAGAAAAATTTATATCTGAAGTTTCAGCAAAATACCTTCCCACATTGGACATCGAAGGAGAGATAAATCTGGTTTCAAATTACAAAGGGGACACTGAAGACAACTTACTAGCTCAGAAGATGAAGGAGATTGGTCTAGAGAGGTATTCAGTGTCCTTATAAGGGTTCTAAATTGTGGTTGTGGTTTCATTGCAATCATATATATTACAAAATATTACAGATAAATGTGACTAATGCAACCACAATGACTGTTTATTAACAACTTTTGTGTCTTTAATTACACATTATTTATCTTTGCAATTTTCATCTTTTTGTAATAAGATCAAGAAAAACAGTAGAAACAGAAAGGTCCACCCTCTTATTTAGATTTTGATCTTAAAATGCACAATCTAGTTTGATTGTTGAGTTATTTCCCACACAGGGCCAGAAGATATGGGTGGCAGGATACTTATGTGTTCACAAAGGCTATGGGAGAAATGATGATTGACAAATTGAGAGGGGATATTCCAGTTGTTGTAATACGACCAAGTGTCATTGAGAGCACTTTCAGTGAACCATTTCCAGGGTGGATGGAAGGAAATAGGTAAAGAAAAATATAAGAACTTGGGACCATTTGTTTAAGCTTAATAAGGTGATTTGAACATAGCACAAAGTAATTTTCCTTCAGAGACTTTTCAGAAGTAAGTGTTTTATAACTTCTCAAAAGAATCTAAAATCTGATTTCTTTCTTCAAATTCCAATTTTTTTAAATGCTTACCAAATACTTTCAACATGTTTCAAAAGTGACTCTTCTAAGAAAAATAATATGAACAAACTGTATAAATTTGTCTGATATAACTAAAACTTTTTCTTTCAACTACCAGGATGATGGATCCAATAGTTCTCTGCTATGGAAAAGGTCAGCTAACAGGTTTCTTGGTAGATCCAAATGGAGTACTAGATGTGGTAAGGGGCATTAAAGAATTAGAGTGTTTCACATGATCCATTATCTGAAAAGTAAAAGAGAATTAAACAATTCATAAACTCCATAGATTAATTAATAATTCACAAACTAAATAAACAGTGTTTTAATTTGCTCTCATCATAGGTCCCAGCTGACATGGTTGTGAATGCAACCTTAGCAGCAATGGCAAGGCATGGAGTGACCCAAAAGTCAGATATCAATGTGTACCAAATTGCTTCATCAGTGGTGAACCCCCTAGTCTTCCAAGACCTGGCAAAGCTTCTCTATGAACATTACAGTTCCTCACCATGCATTGACTCAAAGGGTAGGCCAATTCAAGTTCCATTGATGAAGCTGTTTAGTTCCACAGAAGAATTCTCGGGTCACCTGTGGAGAGATGCAATTCAGAAAAGAGGCCTCACAGCTATGGCCTCCTCAAAGGGAAAGATGTCTCAAAAACTTGAAAACATGTGCAGAAAGTCAGTGGAGCAAGCAAAGTACTTGGCCAACATTTATGAACCATACACATTTTATGGTGGAAGGTTAGATACTCATTAAATTTCACACTCTTCAACTAGTAGCAGCACTAGTGCTAAGGTTTTCAGCAAGAAAAAACAATGACTATCTTAGAAGTTATAGACCAATGATGATTTCTGATTGATTGACAGTGTAAAACTTTTTACATAAACTATATTATTTAAGTCAAGAATCTTACAGTACATAATAGTTTATGTACATGATAATGAAAAAAAGTTCATACTGTTATTGCAATTAAATTACAATACATAAGTGTATATTTTAAAGCAAAAAGTGTGATGCAGGTTTGATAACAGTAACACAGAAAGATTGATGGAAAGTATGTCTGAAGAAGAAAAGAGTGAGTTTGGATTTGATGTAAAGAGCATTGATTGGAAAGAGTATATCACCAATGTGCATATACCAGGGCTAAGGAGACATGTCATGAAGGGAAGAGGAATGAGTAGCCACTAACATATGAATTGTGTCATGTAATCACTACTTCTATCAATGCTGGAACAAACTGTATTAAAATATGTGCATTTCTTTAGTTCCTTCGCAACAACTACAACAAGAACATGCTTCATTATTTATAATGTAATTTAATAATAAGAATAATCAAATTTCTGTAGTTTATGGTTTGTATTTTCTCTCTCAGATTGATTTCGGTGAATTTCTTGAACACATATATCTCCTATAAGCTTTCTGAGCACAAACATATGCAGTTTCTTTAGAAGCATTCCATTCTTCATAGCAGATCATCTACCATGGATCTGTGTTAAATTTATATAAATTGAATGTTTACAAATATCCTTAAAAATGAAAACATTACTCGAAAAATAATTTATTCAAGACTGTAAAAGAATAATGAAAGAAATAGACAATATGCGTAGAGTAAATGATTATAGTAGATCAACCATGTAGATAAGTAAAAGAAAACAATAAAGTTCCTAAAGTAAATTATTGAAGCAAAAAAAGTTCAGAAAAGAAGAAAGGGATACAACATTACAATTATTGAATTCAAATTATTACAATAAAATGGTTGAAAAAATTGATATATCTTTATATTCCTTTATCAAGTATTGGACCCTTCAATGTATATCAAACCCACTCGAAGTATCAGGATAATCTTTCACCGTAACTTTCATTATACTGTTTTCCTTTATCTCAAACAATATATTATATTTCAAAAAAATATATAAATCTCAATTTTATTAAATTAAATAATTTTTAGGATACGTATTTAATAATTTATACTCTTTTTTAATATTTAATTTTGTTATTTATTTTTTCTAATATGAGAATATTTTATTTTCAATTTTGAGAGTGTTTAATTCTATAATTTTAGTTTATTAAATAACTTAAAAGGTTTATTATTAGTTTATTATTTATCATTAATTTTTAATTATGTATAATTGATTATTATGCAATTATTGTTTGACACTCTTTTTTAATATTTATGTAAATTTCTTTCATCATATTTAACATAAAAATATATATATTCTTTGACATTATTTTTTCATATATCATTTTCTTCTGTGATTTTTATTTATTAATATTTGATATAATACAGAAACAAGTACGGACACGAGTATAATTTCATATTTGTGTAATTTCTATTTTATTTAAACATCATTTGCTTTATTACACATTATTCAGATGCTCCCAAAGTTGTATATGCACCAAGCCACCAAGTATTAGTACTTCTAAAAAAACGTAATGTTACTTACAGTTGTGTAATCCGTAATTTATAACACAAAATAGCATTTCTCCTCTCTTTTTCCTTCGTTTGTATTGGCCCCCACTCTCCCCAGCAATCCAACACATCCTTGAGGAAATGAATATCTATTACTTTTGCTAGCTCAGAATAATCATTCAACCTTTCATGTTCAAACGAGGAGAAAATATTACATACATACTTAAAAATTCATGTTCAATATTGTTAAATATATGCCATTTAAATTATTTGTTAACTTTACCTTTGCTATGCATGGGTTAGCTATTCATTAAAAAACTAAAGTAGTACACCTAAATGATACATATTAAAATAAATTGTGTACTTCAAAAATAATTGGAAAGTCTATTATGTACATCTTGGGTCTTGGTTGATTTGAACAAATTGATTAAGAGCATCCTTATAATATTATAATATCTATAAATAATTAAAATGACTTAAATGTTAAAATATAATAGTTCATTGTTTTATTTATATCATAAAGACTCTTAGAACAATAACAATATTATGTCTTCTAATAGCACCGTATGATAATTAAAATATAAACATTTTCGTTTCATAACTAAAACAAATTTTATAGATTATTGTTTCTGCCAAATCATGTCGCTAATCTAAACCAGTCCCACCACTAAAATGCAACAGTTCAGCATAAAAATGCCAGTGTTTTGTATGTCTACTATTGTCTTGAACTTTCCGATATCTATGTACTAGCTGCCTGTTATCTTTCATTTCTTCTCCTGTTTTTTCGGTGAAGTCAAATCAGGTAATGAAGTTCTAACAAAATGTACTCTTTCTGTGGCGTACGACTAAGGATACGTTTGGAAACCACCAAAACTCCATTCAATGAACAATTTCCACTTTCTAATGGCAGAAGTAAAGGGGTAGGGTTGGATTGGAACACATTAAATGATTGAAATGCTCAAACTAGAAAGCTATGTGCATAGGCTTATGTTGCAACACAAGGCGTTTGATGTTGATTACAACAGGCCATGTTTTGGCTTTGCTCGATCTTATGTCATCACTTTCTTGCATTTGTGGAAGCTAAGAACACTCGCTGAAATATCTAAGAATAGTTTCAAAAGAATTCGTCGTCTTTTATGTAAAGTACATCGTCCCGCGGTTCATACCACCGATTACTTAATAAGCAGATTTTATTAAGCTTTAACACGGAAAAACAAGTTGAAAGACAAAATCCTTCGTCCAAAAGCAATTTCTCAGACCTAGTAAAATAATTCCATAGCCAAAAAAAGCTGTTTTAGACGCTCATTGCTTTCTCAATTAGTTCCATAAGCAAATTCTGCAAGAGAAAAATCGTACTGCAAATTCTGCTGTTTGTGCTTCCCGAAGAAAATTCCTAATTTAAGTGTAAAAATCAAACAAGTTAAAAAAAATGTTTTTTTTTTAAATTACACAGGCCGCAAAAGAACGTAGGGTGGCAGGTTCAAAATTATCAAGGATCAGAAATGAAATCTGCACAAGAGATCATTACTGACCTGGACAGCTGAGGCAGCTTGGTTGATAACTTGCACAACAAGTCAACGAATGGTTGCAGTTGGCAAATGGTGATACAAAAGCATCGAAGGCAATAGGCAAACGTTCACGACTACTTAATTTCACCAACTAAACACAGTTTGGCGAGTGTGTGTGGGCATGTGTGTATATTCTTTTTACTGGCTATCTCAGGCCAAATGATAAACAACGATAAGCTCTATGTAATGAAATTTAACATAATTAGTATGAACAAAACTGAATCACTATCATCATGCAGCTTTAACTGAAAATCGATAGAACAAAGCAAATCAAATCATTAACAGATATAAAATCCCTTGCTACTAAAGATGGGGAAACACAAACAAAAAAATATCCACATTTCGCCGGAATAATACATTCTGACACGGCCATCATCTAGGAGATTTCTCCAATAGGATGTCAAAAAAGTTCTTGTGCGTCACAAAAAACTGGAATTTTACCTGCCTATTTTACATCAAAGCAGTATTGGGCAGTCACCAAAAATGTTTGGAGTGCGTACCCATAGATTAAGTGCTTACAGCAATCTCATCAATGAGGATGAGGATGAGGATGAACAAACTACCCGCAATTTGTGCAGAATGAGTTGTAACTATGACACCAGTATGATATGCAGCAGCAACATCATAGGAAGTAATCAGGCGTTCTACGGGTAACATCGGGTTCTCCTCTTCTGGGGGCAGGGTCAAACTGCAAGAACATTTCAAATTTAGGCCCAGCAATTCAGCGCACATGAAAATATTTACCATGCAGTATCGAAGCAAATTTATGTTAAACAAGAGAGGAAGGGAAACCTGGATAAATGTGTGGCCCTTGGAATCGTCAACCTCCAAAATGGAAGCCATGTTCCCACATCGGTAACAGTAGTTAGGTGCGCTAAAAATGGTAACCACCTTCTGTTCCTGTTTCAACAAAACAATGGACCTCTAAACTTCACTCATTTAATTCCAAAGGCAACAGACAAAAAAGATTATTCCATGAGAAGGTGAATTACATGAGCCCAGTTAAATCCATCCATAACCAGCTGATGAGCTCTAGCAATTAACTTAAGCTTGTTTGAGTGATTAAATTGTTCGGATATATCCTGAAAGAGAATGTGAAATTGAATTAGGAAATAAATTACAGTAGCCACTCTCTCAATACTTAAACACTGACATATCCCCCAAGGTATACAATCGAGAAATTATATCTTTAGTACCTGCCCAAAAGTATATCCTGCACCTCGAGGAGAAATTCCCCAGCCACACCTATCATCAGGGTCAGACCACAACAGATCACACATCGGCCCTTCATGAGGAACTTCTTGAACACGATCAAAGTTCCTTATGTTATCAAGAGTCTCAATTGAAGGTGAAAGCCCACCATGCAAACAGAATATTTCAGATTCAACCTGGAAGGGGCCATATTAAATTAGAAGCTGAATGATCAAAACCCATAACTGTGACCTTCAACTACCAATTTTCTACCATTATGGCAACAAGACAATCATTAAAATGAAAATGAATGGCAATTGAAATAGTTTCCAATTACAAGCAAACAGAACAAACTTGAGCATTTAAATTCACTGACACAGAAATCCAATGTAGTTCATGATCATCGTCTATGCTTTGCACAACTTTGTGAATTTGTTAGAATTGTCCATATCATGTCTTAGTACAGTACCACACTCATCCCTCCAACATTTTACTTTCTCAATAGAATATGTAAATTTTAAAAGTTAGTTTAAAATTTGATTAAATGAGTACTGCTCTAGGATAAAGGGTTCCTCCAAACCTCTAATAATTGACCAAACAAGGGCAAATGTAGATAATTTTGCTTAATCTAGGACAAAGAATGTATTTTAAATTTACATAATAACTGATACGTAGTTTATTCTCAAAATTTATTGTCCTTTCCACAAGTTAAAATCACAAACGAGGAAAAGAAATATATATACTAACCAATGCAGTCAATGGAAAGAAATCAAAAAGGTCTGTAAAGATCTTCCAAACATTAGCATTACCATACCTGCAAAAAAAAAAAAAAAAAAAAAAAAAAAAAAAATAAAAAAAAAAAAAAAAAAAAAAAAAATAACAAAACAAAAAAAAAAAAAAAAAAAAAAAATATGAACTATTATTATGCATTTAAAGGAAGCATGGAATTAGAAAAATCTATAAGATAACATTTTATTATCAATTCATACATAGTCTCATAAAAATGAGCCTAAAATAGAATTAAATTGAGATCAACTCAAGTTGAATCTCGATCTAAATCCAGTCAATGTTGTTAAAAGGCACGGCAGATTTCTTGCCAACTGCCACAGACAGCGGTGGCTCACTGTGGCAGTATCATCGTGTGCAATGATGTGTTTATATGGATCCTCCATTGATAACACTGAATCCAAATTGTTCAAATTTATTAGGGTTATTAGTCATGATGAGCTCAAGCCTATTGACATTAAGATTAATAATCCTAATATATTTCAATCAATTTTTATCAAACCACATCTATTACCTCGTTACAGTTCACACTCATAGATGCATGTGTTACCTTTACCCTATGTTTGGATAGGAAATGAGAATAGGGAAGAAAATTTTAAATTTGATTTTTCTTGTTTTGTTGAAGAGAAAATAAAGAGAAAGTTCAAAAATTAGACAACTGGACAGACAAACCGATAGGTTATCTAATTAGCAAAAATTGGATCCCACAAATTATTCTAATAGCTTATTATAATTTTTCTTACTTTTAATTTAGACAAATGCATTAGAACTATATATTCTTTACCGATGTTAACAAGAACAAGACATTCTACACCAGCAAGAGTGTGTACCCAAACAACTTCCACAACCCTTGTCAGATTTTGCCTCATCAATCAAAACTAAAAAAAAAAAAAAAAAAAAAAAAAAAAAAAAAAAAAAAAAAAAAACAACACAAAAAAACACACCCCCAAAAAAACAAAAAAAAAAAAACCAAAAAAAAAAAAAAAAAAAAACACAAAAACAAAACACATTCTAATTTATTTTAACAAAAC
>Ga0099824_1003185_pt1 | contig 23996 bp, 7 predicted proteins | sample SiratrowhiteBW_FD_76837 | JGI IMG/M metagenome (GOLD analysis project Ga0099824, IMG submission 76837) | Root nodule microbial communities of legume samples collected from California, USA - Siratro white BW | ecosystem: Host-associated > Plants > Roots > Nodule | place: USA: California...
ATCATCTTATAAACCTTTTGTTATGTCTATTTCTTCACATGTTGAGCCAAACACTTATTCTGAAGCTGTGAAATATGACTGTTGGAGGAAGGCTATACAGTGTGAGATATCTGCTTTGGAGTCGAATCAAACATGGAAGACTGTTCTTCTTTCCAAAAACAAAGTATATGAGAATAAAAATAAATTTAAATATCATCAATTTCAATTATTTTTATTTGAAGTTTTTTTAATTTTTTAATTGATGTATTTTATATTTTAATGAGATAATTCAACTTTATTAAATTTTATTTTATCTTATTTAAAGTGAATATTTTAATTACCATGAAGATAAAGATATCAAATAAAAAATACTAGATATAAAATTACTAAATATAAAAAGAATATTTCAACTCTACATACGTATCAATAAATAAACATTACATACTATAACCTAGACAATCTAGATGGCATATATTGGAAAATAGTTCTATCCACATAACATAGTTGAGAAAGAAGTAAATATCAAGAGACAAAACCTAAAGTTACATCATATATCAACAATGTCAGTTAAAAAATAATTCATCTTAATGTAATCTAGAAAAGTTTTTTCTTGTATCGCATGAAAAATAGTTTCATTCATATCGATAAAAAATTTTAGTTGAATTAACAAACAGATAACCTTGTCAATGTTTTGATAATAAAATAATTTTGACTTATATTTTGATTTTCAACGGTTAAAAATAATCTTGAATTACATCAGCTAAGAATAACATCAATTAACTGAAATGAAAAAATTCATGCTTACATCAACTAAAAACATTGTTGATGCTAATTAAAAAAACTCTAACAAGCACTAGCTGAGAAATAAAATTGATCTATATTAAAAAAAAACTTAATAATGACAACTAAAAAATAACTATGATAAACGTTAACATGAAAGAAACCTATGATATGATAAATAAAAAATGATTTTGATATCATGATGTCTCAACTTTAATCAAGCTAACAATGTCTCGATTAAAGTTGAGTTGACGATATCCAAACTTAAGTTAACCTGAAAAAAGATATAAATTTAAGAGATGAGAAAATATAAAGAATTCAAAATTCTTACTCTTGGATTGAATTTGAAATTCTTTAGTTTTAAATAGTCAATTTACTTTTGTGAATTCTTAAAATTAAGTTCTTTCTAAATTTCTCTACCAAAACTTATTTTTGTCATAAAAGCATTTCAAATTATTTGTAAAAATGAATTACCCTCTAAAGTTTTCTATCAAAATTCAAGATTAAGTTTTGGAATAATTGGACCAATTTCCTTTATTTAAAAGCCTTCTTAATTAACATGTCTTTTTCAAAATTGAAAGAGATGAGAAGAAAGGTAAAATAAGACGAGTGATATAGTAACTACTCAAATACACTTAGTCTCTCATAATGATATTTTTTACTTTAAATTATATTCTTATTTTATAATTCTCTAACATACTTAAGTGTAAGAGAGTCATTCAAAAGTGGACAATGATTTTTTGTTCGATACCTCATTGATAGAGTCCTTTCCTCACAAAAATGTAAAACTTAACTCGTAAAGCACAAAGGTTCCACCTCATTAACAACACCTAGAGACATTCTAATTTTGGGTAAGAAGATTTGACATCCACCATGGGACCTTAGTAAAAATATACCAAGGGCACACATATGTATGGTTTTCACAAGAAGTCAAAAGATATCAAATTCTTCTAAAGACAAGATGAACGCATCTTGAATAATCAACAATCTAAAAGCTCACATGAAAGATATGCAACAAAAGAATAATAAGAACATGTGTATGAATCTTGTGACCATGTGGCATAAAAATGATGTTCCAAAGTCTAACATACAAACTCAAAAACAAACCCAAACAGTAGGTGTGACACAAAGTAGTTGAAATCATCCATTGTCACCATAAAGAGTTCTAATGTCGAGAGGTAGTAACTGAATCTAGTGCACTTTCTTGGCTTGAAGCTCGTGCCACACACCAAACTACTTTTCATTCCGAGTTGCAATATCCTGAATATCATCATTATACATAAATCATCGTGGATGCATCTCTCCATATGAGTTGTTAACCTCTAACCATTAAATGATACAACGGTTCGATAAACCCTAATGAGTGTGTCAAATTGTACAGGACACAAACCTCTAATTGTGTGATTCTTAGTAGGGCTTCTCCTATAAACCTTAAGGAAGAAACACTTCAATGGTATTATGAGTTATCTATAAACTCAATTAAATATTTTCAAACTTTAGCTGCAAGGTTCAAAGTATGATTTGCAACAAGCTTATCTCATCTTGAAACCTCAATAATAATGCATTCAATGATCACTCAGCAACAAATTAGACCTTTCTAGAAAGTTTGTAAATTAATCACCTAAGAGATATTATTAAATTAAAAGAACGAGCATCCAACTACATTTAGCTAACACTGAGATAAGAAAGAAAGAAAAAAAGGTACTTGGCAACCCAAGTCAATCAAAATCATAATTTCAAATGGAGAAGGTTTATGGAAACTAAATCTAAAATCCAAATGGTGGACAAGGTTTAGAAAAGATAAAAGAATAAAAAAGAAGTTCCTACAAAATTTGCAATTGGTGGTTCATTACTAGTATTAAGAAGATACAAAAGGCTTTTGATTCTAAGTTGGAGTTAAACTATTTGGAGGTGAATAATATATAGATAAGAACAATATCAAAATTGGAATTAGCCAATATGGAAAGGAATTATAGTCCATGACCATTGTGGGCTGCAAAACAATGATGAGATTTATTAGAGACAAGATTATGTTTCCACCAAGAAGGATACCCATTTTTTAAGTAAAAATAACTATCAAAGTGACCATTAATATTAAAATAAGACAATGATATTGAGGCTTCAGATTAGCACCTCATGGCATATTAGATTGTTGAACAAAACATATTTGATTGATCTAGTGAAATGAAATAAGAATCGGATAAGGAACATTGACATTCTTCTTGAAAAAAGATAGTAGACTTTAAGTGTTGAGGAAAGAGGTTTCATAAGGAGAATTTATCTTCTAATAAATAAATATGAATCATTTATGCCTTGAATAACAATTCATAAGATGATAAATATCATAAATATCATTGAAATTTGGCATAATGTCATAAACACAAGTTGAGAGTATGTGGTAAGAGTCAAGTTTATTATAGTAAGACTTCAACATGGTGTAATATGAAGAAATGGAGTTTCAAAGAGATTAGAAATTGTTTGATAAAGTTCAAAGATTGGTGTTGTGTTTTTATAATTGAATTGAGTAAGCAAATCAAGCCAAATATCATGTGCACTTTTAGTGAAAAGAATGAAATGACAATAATTGGTGTTGTGGAATGTATAATCCAAGGTTGGATCATATTATTGCATGGACCCCAAAATGAAAATTTTGGATTGTTAGGTTCAAGTTTGAGAATACTTTCATAAATAAAACAATGTTTGTTTTTGGCTTCCAATACCATAATGATAATTTAACTCCAAATAAAGTAATAATTGCCACTAAGTTTTGTGAAAGAAATTGATCTAATTGATGAAAGAAGTGATAATAATATGTAAGCGAAGGATTAAGTTGGTGTATTGTAGACATGGATAGGTAATGTGTAAGAACGAAATTAGGTTGATACTATCACTTCTAACAAATAGGGATTTGAATACACCATTCTACTTTCGTTATAGACCAACTGATGTAGATGAAGACATGGTAGAAAATTTGCAATTATGAAGAGGTTTACTACATCGATTCCATGACACCCGACGTGGAAACCGACATGGAATCCTACTTTCCACGTCCATGCCAATTCATGAGTAGAGTCATTTTTTTTCGTGGCATTCTTTATTCTTTACAGAGCCTCCTATTTCCCTACTTGCACCGATTTGCCTCCACCATCCCTCTACTGCTATTATAACTCATCTCCTCACACCTTTCCAACCATGCATCTCCTCCTCTTTTCATAAATTCAACTCACTTTTCCCACCTCTTCCAAGTTAATAACTAGTTATTAGTTATTATGCTCTATTGTGTTTTGGGTTGGTCCATTACGTTTCTTAGACTACGTTTTCCATTGCTTTATTGTTTCATTGTATTATTTTGTTGATTCGTTATAGAATCATCAAATTCTTAGATTGTTGGTATAATTTTGAGCCTAAAATAGAAACTAGAAATGTGTTAGAAATTTATAGAACAAAGGTCCTTTGATGTTGTTAGTAATCACAAATGTCAAACTTTGAATCATTGAAATGGTTAGATATTTCATAAATTAGAATTGCAAAATAGGAATCAAACTTGATATTGTTAAAAGTATAAAAAAATACCATATTTGTAAAATGCAGAACACAAATATAAAATGAAAAAATATTGAAGAACTTTGACCAAAAAATAACATCAATCAATACAAAAGATTATCAATATTGATATTTTTTTTTTAAATTTTAACAATTATTTGATATTTAAATATTTTTTTTGTGATAATTGAAATAATTTATCCAAACGAGAAAATTAAAAGTCATGAAATTTGAATTGTCTTATCCAAACAAAACATTTAAAAATGGAAAAATTTAAAATAAGATCAATTCAAATTCAATATTTGAATGTCTTGAAAAATTATGAAATTCCTTATCCAATCACAATTAGACATTATTAACAAAGAATTTTTATTAAGTAATGTTAGAATATTACTTATATCAAATATCCATATGTAATTTATGATATTTTACCTTGATTGTCCATGAAGCGCAAATAATCTTCTAACGGTATTTAAGCGCTTAAAATACTAATTTGTTCACATATTTGTCTAAATATTTTCTATTCATGTTGGTTCATACAAATTCAACTTTTTAATCTTTATTTTTTACTCACTAAAATCAAGAAATTGGTACATCTATTCTCAGGTGATGGTCAAAATCGTGGATCTATCTTATTCCTTATTATTTCATCATTTTTTCATTCCCATTTCTTATTCAAAAGCTCAAATTCATATAATCTATTAATAAGTATTTGATCTAAGTACACATTAATCATTTGGTTAAATAATTAAAAAGATTAAGTATATTTTTTTAAATGTTGTAACCTTTTAAAAAAAAATCATCGGAATAGACTGAAAGTAGAAGATTTACTCATATGGACAAGTCGTTATTTATCGTGAAGAAGAACTTGCATGTATGATACAAATTTTGAATGGTAAAAGGAGAGTCATGTTAATTTAACACAATTTTAATGTGAAAAGAAAAATCATATTTAGTTAAAATAATTTTGATTAATATTAATCAAGATTTTCTTTTATTTTAAATAAAGTCATGACAGTAACATATATATCAGATTATACTAAAATTATGCTATATTAACATATCTCTACTTTGGTAAATACAAATTTATGTTATGCATATTCAATTTCTTCACAATGGCTTAGAGACTTTCTCGTAGCAATAAATTTCCCGTAATTTATCCATTTCGTATTTTAAAAAAAAAAAATTACCCCATTTAGAAAAATCTACCGAAAGATTATGGTGTGCTACCTAGCTCACAACTTCATGGGATTGACAATTTTGGAGTTTAGGGGGCTAGTTATGTCAATGCCCCAAATTTCAAAGATGCGCTGCTTTATGAATGATGGTAGCTTTAGTGCGACTCACCTTTTGCTGAGAAACATTCGTAACTAGTCAACTGATATGGCCATTGGTTCTGGACGCAATATGGAGCACATTCAACTACAGAGAGAAGTGAAAAAAGTGTACCAAAGAATCATTTTTTTTTCTTTAAAATAAAGAGAAAGCTTATCCACATGTTTTTAGTGAACTAGAGACTTTTCTTTAACTGAATTTTGAAATTGAATATTGTAATTAAAAAGTTATAATTAAAATAAAAAGCTTACTAAAAATATCAGTCAAGATCAAGATTAAAACAAGTGGTTATAGAAAAAAGAGAAAGCTCTAGTTTTGTATCAGTGTATTTGTCGGGTGTCAAAATGTGTTCCTAAATAAGGAAAGGAAAGTTAGTGTAACTTTAACTGGATTATTTTATCTTGGAAAGTGAATTTGCAAAAGCGACTCAAGTCTTATTTTATAATAACATTGAGTTTTCAAGTAGAATTTTAACGTGTAAACAACATTTGAACCTTCCTCATTTGTTGTTATTATTTTTTAACCAGCGTATGAATATTTGTGAAATAACAGTATATAACTATAAAATAAATAATATATAATTATATGAGTAAAGAATTTTTAATTGAGATTCTTGTAACTTATTTTCTTGCAATATACTCATACTTCCTTGTTTAATGAAAATAAAATTTAAAAATTGTGAAATAACCCACTATAACATAATTTAAAGAAAAAAATTAAAAGAAAAACAAAAATAAGAATCTTAAATGTTAATTTATAATTTTAACGTTTCTCTACCTAGTTTGTATTGTGTATAAGAGATTATAACATATAAATAAATTTTGAAAGAAAAGTCATTAAATTTGAAATGTTATATCTTCCATCTATCTCTTACCACCGCGTAGATTTCAAAATTAAAAGAAAAAAAAAATCACGACCTACAACAAAATTAGTAAACAAAGTAATTTTATTTTTTAAAAAATCCAAAATTTCTAAAATAAATAATGTATAAGAAAAAAAATCAATTTAAATTCTGTAAGCAAAAATAACTTTCACAGTTCATTGATTATTTTGCGTGGATTCTCATATGTGAAATAAATCATTATAAATTGTTTTCAACCTTCATTTATAAAGTAAAAGAATTGAATTTTGATATATGATTCTAATGTTTATAAAAAGATAAATTAATAAAAAAAATATTTTTTGTCATTAGCTAATGATTTTACATTATTATCTTTTCAATGTGACTTTTTTCTTTAAAATTGATAACTCAAATTAAACATACATTTTTTTTATTAAATTAATTTGGTTAGAATTAAATAAACTTAAATTAAATTCAAATAAAAATAAATTAAGTATTTTATGAATTTTGTTTTCAAAAATTAAATAATCTATTTGAATGTGAAAATTAACTTACATTTAAGGTTAAAGTTTATGGTTTAACTTCCTACACATATGTTTCTTTTATTTGAAGTATCTGCAAAAATATTTATTAATTTTAAATTCTTCACATTTTTAACCATTATTTTTTTATAATAGAAAATATTAATTAATATAATCAAAGTAAAAAAGATATATTTCAGATTTTAATACATAATTTAATCAAGTAATATATTTATTATTGAATATAAATAAAGTATTTATATTATTATTTTTTCCTTTAATAATTTACTTTTAACATTTTATTTTTTTATTAAAATAGTAATTTATTTAGATCTTATATTTTATTTCTACATATTAATTTTGATATAATAATATTAAATCATCATAAAATAATTTTTTAATATATCATGAACAAAGATGTTACTTCTAAAGATAAAAGCACTCACTAAAAAAATGCTTATAGAGATTGTGAAACACCCGAAAAAAAAAAGTTTTACAGATTCAGACTCAATAGAGTTTATATAGTAGCCTATGTTAGAACAAGGTTAACAAGGTTAAATTTTACAAACATATATGATTCGTTTATAAAAAAAAAAAAATAGTGCCTAAACCCTAACGTGTCCCCAAACACAATTCTAAAATTTGCACCTGAGTCTGCTTGCATATACAATACATTGATAGCATGTTATCACATAAGCAATGATTATATAAGGATAAGTTATCAAAATGATTTATAAAAAAAACTCATAATTCTTAATCTATGTAATCTAACAATGAACCACATAATCATATATAATTTTTTTTTTCATTAGACATGTGTATATATTCATAGAGATCACACAAGTATTTATATTACTAAGATATTCATCAAAAGAATATTTACAAATATCTTCCAAAAAAAACTTGTATTAAGTATTATCTACAAAATTTTAACACATAACTCATTTAAGTACCATAGGTATGCAACCCAATTATACGGATCAAATTGAGTTTAAATATATCCTTATCTAGAACTCAACACGTGTTTTATTTTATTGTAATGATTCATAATTTCGTTTAGATAACTGAGATTTGAATGTGATAATGTAACTTGGCTACTGTAATATTGACTTAGATTTTATTTATTTTTATTTAAAAAATAGAAGGAGATATATTATCCTGCAAAATATATATTTTGATAAAATTGTAAAAAAGTATATATTTTAAAAAGGTAATTATTTTTAAAATATTATAATTTTAAAAAATAATTATTTAGAAAAGTAATTATTTTAATAACTAATTAATTGAAAAACTAAAAATGTGAAAATTTATAAACTATTATTATTGTTATTGTTTCTTATTTTTATTATTATTAATATTTATTATAATAATAATAATAATAATTATTATTATTATTATTATTATTATTATTATTATTATTATTTATATTATTATTTTCGAGTAAATTCGTCACTTACTTAATATACGATTTACTGACAAAATATATCTATCGGTAAATTAACCGCAAATTTTTATCACTAAAATTTAACAATAACTAAAATTTATCAACGAAAAAAATTTCATCGATAATTTTAGTGTTAAAGAAAGTAATTCGATAAGCTTCATGTATAGTTTTTCAACACCTGAGTTATAACTTATAAATTTCAATCAGTTAAACTTAAGTCCTAGTATAATATAAATTTATTAAATAAGCACTTAATTAAACTTTTACTCAAATGTATCGTAATTCAAAGGTGCATATATATATATATATATATATGAGAAAATGCTAAGTTAGTTATAGGTAAGTAATCTTTCCAAGCATAGTTACTTAAATTTGATCAATTATGAAAGGTACTATGAAAATTTCAAGCAATTATGCCAAGAAAAATAGCACCATCTTACTCTGAGGACAGTGTGTTAGTGTATGAAGATGGCTTCCTCAGTAGAAGCAAAGGCAAAAAGGAAACAAATGTAGAAAAAGGAATTTAAGATGGCTTTAATCTTAAAATCTAAGCTATAAATGGCACATTCCCTATAATTCACTAGGAAATATTAGACCAGCTAAGAATTCCACCAAAGATGCTAAAAATACTTAAAATAGGTTCAATATAGAAGAAGCCCTAATATGACTCTTGAAGGTTTAATTTGGAATGTTAGAGGCATTGCTAATTGTTAGCTCACTAGACAATATGACATTACCCTTAGATGATAGTTTTGGTGATAACAAATACTATAAAATTTGTAAAAGGTCTAACGAATTAATAAGCATGCAGAAGATGTATTAGATGAAGAGTCAAGACTGCTAAACAAATCAATAACCTATGAATCAGATGCACATTCCAAGCTGGTTTCGTTGAAAGAACTAAAATGCACTAGACATGAACGCTTCACTTGCTAACATGTTCCAAAAAGGAACATTGCAAGAGATAAAGTGTTGGACAAAAAATCAAGATAAAACTATGGTTTTACAACACATGGAAAGAATTCATAGACACACTCATCCTAGCGAAGAGTAATCAAAGGATCTATTGAGTATAGGGATGCTATGAATGAAAACATTGGACGATGTCTTAAGTGTATAATGGACAGACGATGTAAGAGTAAAAAGTGAAGTAAAAAATAATCTATAGCATTTGGTCGTGCTACATAAAGGAGCGAGACGATGTATATAAACTAAAAAACATCAGATGAACTAGTATATCTTAAGGTAAACAAAGCCAACCTTAAAAGCGGGTTAGACGAAACAAATCAACGCCTCTACCTCGGAGAGTTTCTAAACCTTATATTCTTAATTATTATTTTCTTATACGCATCACACAATTGCAAATGAATTTATGAAAATACTAAATTAATGTTTTATTCTCTAATGAAAATATCCCACTCTTATTATTATTATTAATAAGATTGAAAAATAATTTTGATATAAATTCATTTAACGTTCAAAATTTAGATAGACTTATAAAATTTCGAATTTATATTTATCTCATGAATAGAAATTTTTATAATTCATTCAAGAGATTATATTTCAAAAATATGTAAAACAATTATTTGATTGACTCAGACCCTTAAAAACAAATAATAGAAAGTCAATCACGTTCAAATAGTTTTCAAGATGGATAAAAGCATTGCAAGAAGCACTACAAGATGCACAAAAGATATTTCCTATTCAAACGTTTACAAAATTGTTAAGATAGAGTGATACAAGAATTGAAAAAATATGACTAGTATACAAAGACAAAGTTACATTGAAAGAATTGCACAAACAACTTATAAACAAAAGGAAAGAAAATGAAGTCCAACGTTCCTGTTTTGCTACAAAGAAGGAAAAAATTAAATAACTTAATTTTGTGATAAAGACAGAAAGATCTCATAAAACCCAAAGTTACTATTTGCAACGCCTTCAGGAAAATAAGACAAAGAGGAGAACGAGACTAGTAAATAAGTATTTTAATACATTAAGTCATAACATTCAAAATTGTTTCACATATAGAAAGTTTTCAAATGAATTAATTCATTAAATACATTATAATGCAGAGGATTTCAAAAATAGAAACTTCAAACGATTATTATTTCAAAAGCTATATAGAGACCATTGAAGATGAAGAAGAAAACAAGAAATTGACGAGGGACATATGAAGAATCCAAGAGAAATATTATGAGCGGATTCATTATTATATATTGTTGTTGAGAGCAAATTAGAATAGGGTTAAGTTCTTAAGCATTATAAATTCTTCACTGTGTGAACTATACTTTATGAGCTTTGATTGTTCTCTCTATTGAGAGAATTTTCCTCATTATTGAAAGGTACTAATCTCAGGGGGAGATTGGGATTGGATTGGGTTTTACCTGAAGAGTTTGAATACTCGTCTCCTAGAGATGTTTGAATACTCTCGTTCCTTGAAAGGTGTTAAAAGTTGTACTTGAAGAGGTGTAATAATGCTTGTTCTTGGAGAAGCGTTAAAACTCGTTTAATGAAATCTCTTAAGTAGTTTGCTTAAGGGGATTGGATGTAGCCTTTGTTATAAGCTAAACTGACATAAACTTGTGCCCACTCTTCTCTACATTACACTCTAATTTTATATTATTTAGAATTATTTATATTCCACAATTTAAATTCAGACTCCATTCAACCCTCTTTTGGAGCCAACTATACCATCACTGACAACAAAATTCTAAATATGTTGCAACATATTATTCAGGTTCACAAAATTTGATTTCTTTTTATTGATGAACGTAAGATTAACTACTCAAAATGTGCATGTTGCTTTATTTCATTATCTGAATTTTAGTCTGCCTGGGCATTGTATGAATAAGAAAGTGGTTGATTTGGTTTGCAGGTCTTCAATCTTTAATTCAAAATATTTCTTACTAGAGATAAATGGGGTTTGGTCATAGTGAGAATTGTTCTAAGATTTTATAAAAGCATGAGTATAATATAAAATTGAAGTATATTTTTTCTTCAATTGACAAGGAAGCTCCCTATCTATTGTCTATTGTGGGTGGCCTATACAGGTCAAACATTGTAGGGAACAATATGATTTTTTCTAATATTACGAGTAACCTATCTATCACTACAACAAAAACTAAAATCATTGACGAGACAAATCCATTGGAAACACTCAAAATTCGTCGTATTTACCGATGAATTTTTGACGAAAATAAAATTCGTCGATAAATTAGCTGTAGGTAAATTTACCGACGGATTTTTTGAGTCTGTCGATAATTACAGAAGAATTTATTCATCGATAATCGACGAATATTAATTTTATTATAAAAATTAATATCCGTAATTAACGAAGGATTAAATCCGTCGATAATGATATCTTATTGACGGATAAAATTTCGTTGATGAGATTCCGTTAGTAATTTAACTTTTTTTTTTGGTAATTCTATTGTTATTGTAAAAATTTTAAGAATTACTATTTGAAGTTCCGAACAATGCATGTAGGATTTAGTATGGTTAGGATGTTATGCCAAGTGATAGCATGATTTCTACTTTGCATATCTCGTTGTTGAAAAGGTTATAATTCCACCAAGCTTGACTTTCAAGACTCACTCGATTTCACTCGTCACATACTCTAGTTTTGCATTCAAAATCATTTCATGATAACTAAAAAAAATAAAATAAAATAAGTATCATTAGTATGAGTTTTAAGTAAAACAAGTTCAACCAACACATGTTCAAACAAATAATATTGTATTAATTCCAAATCCATTTTTCCTTTTCAAACCTTTCACTGAAAGGCATTATTATTATTATTTTTATATTATTATTATTATAAATGTTTTTATCATTATTAATTATTAACATTTATTATAATCAATATTATTAATATTACATTAATAATATTAATTATAATATTATTAATAATGATATTCACAATAATAAAATAAACACCACATGTAAAAGGTAAGTAAGGCAGAGTTTTAAAATATATAATAATAAATTAAATTTCTATCCAAAATAAACTACCACACATCAACATTTTATAATTCATCTTATACACTACATTACCATTATCACATCTTTACAATAATTCCTATCATATATCATACAAATATATATATATTTTGATATATACTAAAATACTTTACTCTATTTCAAAAAAGAAAAACTCATATTGAATAAAATTTTAAAGGTCTGTACCTATCATATCAGAAGACTCTCAAATGTGAAATTCACAAATTCAACCAACCTTTTAACATTACCAATATTTTAAATAATTAATCTAATGTTATTATCCTATGTAACTTAAAAGTCCTAATGTTATCAATTGATATAAATTATTGTAAACTAGTATATGAGATCAATATATATAAATAGAAATCCTTGTTTATTAAATTAGATATGGTTCCTAATCCATATATAGCAAATATAAATAAAAGCGTTGTACTTTTCTACTTTAGACACAAAAAAATAGAAACAACAGGTATCTTCTCACAAAGTGGACGCACAATGAATATGAACGAGAAACAGGCTTCATTCAACATTTTCCTACACTATTGCACGTGTAGGGCCACCCGCTAAACCCAAAGAAGCATCACCAAACGTAGGCAAAACATAGGAATAGTGTTTGTACTTTTGACTTTTCAATTTTGGTTGCCCCACACCTCCAAACAAGTGTGTGCCTCTAACTCTGAAGTGTACATCTGTTTCAACTTCACCTACATTCGACCTTAAAAAACATTAACAACTTTTCAGATGGTTTTGTGCATGAAAACAACCAGCTATTCAAGCCTCAATTTATCGTAAAGACATGGTGTCACATTTGGTACTCCATTTTTCTCTTTTCGTATTTTTAATTTTCACAACCAAATACGGCCTGGCAGGAGAACAAAAAGGAAAATCCCTCAACAAGATAATGTTCATAGAACCTGGACAGGAATTGGGCTACGTGGTTTCTTTAATTTAAGTGCCACTTTTCATTGATGGTTTTCAAAGTTTCAAAAATAAAATCGAGTCTTTTGGTGAAGACACACGAGAACCATCGGTTGTGGAGAATTGAAAACCAAGCTATAACTGTTTCTGGGTACTCTCTCTTTACGTGTAGAGATAGATACATATAAATATGTATCTTTTCCCTTTTGATTATTTTTCTGTTTTGTTTTACTTTGTGCTTCCACGAAATTGTGACAGGTGAGATTGGGATCCTCCACTTTCAATGGCTTGCGTGAGAAGTTTACAAAGGAGAGGTTAGTTTTTGAGTTGGACTTTATTCTTCAAACTCACTATGATTTTTGAATGGACACTTAGTGGCTCTTGAGGGTTTGGAAAAAGGTCATCTTTTGGTTCTGTCTTGTTCTCATTGAAGTAGGTGTCCAATTCTTCTCCGTTGTATGTATGTGCTTATATAAAGTGAAACCTAAAAGTTAATGTGTGGCGCCACGTTAACGATTGTGTATCTTACTACTACATATTATTATATTCGATGGTAGATTGTGATGATTCTGTTGAACGGTCAAACATGATTCTGCTTGTCATTTTTTTATTTCCAATGCTGTTCTACAACTTCATTAAGGTTTAAGAATTTGATTCCTTTTTATTCTTTCTTTTGAGAATGACATTTTCAAGCATAAACTTGATTATTACTTCTGTGAAACAACAGTAACAGAAGACATTTGATAATCATGCGTCCATAGACAAAATATAAAATTTAATGTGTCTCTGGTTTAAGTTATTTTGTATGTACTGTTTCATGACCTTTTGTTTTTTTCCCACGGTAATTAGAGCTTAATCTTTTAGGTGGAACTCTGAGGTATCTCCAAAAGTTTGGTCCTTTGAGCTGATTATGAGACTAATTCTTAGTTTGAGACTTACAGTAAAATTCCTCGCCTCTTTGCACTTAGTCCTTCTCGCATACTAAGCTTGTGTTTCCCATTAAGTTTTTGGTTGATAAAGTTTTTCGATGTAAAATAAATTAATTAGAACATTCACTATCACAATCACAGCCATCTCTAAATAATAAATTTCACCATCAACTTCACTAAATTCCAAACTGATGTCAGATTCTTACCAAACTGATGTCAGATTCTTAGTTTGTATCCCAAATGCTGATGTTCTAATATACCCCACGCCTTCATTGTGATTAGCCAATCTTAATGTTTGACACAGGAAACCAACATAAAGGCTTCTATTTCTACAGCTAGTTTTTATGGACCATAGTTCAACTTCTTTCTATTTTTACCTTTTTGAAATAGTTTGTTTTTAAATAAGCAGAGCCATTGCAACTTGTCATATAATTTAATAATATTATACTAATTTGTAGCTGCTGCTAGTTATACCTTCTCATACTATATATTTCTTCTCCTCCATAAGCAAACTACTGATTGTTACATGCAACCTCAATTAACATTCATGGATTGTGTGGTTGGTGTTTAATATTCTTCTGATTAATTTATTTTCCTTTTCTTAATTATGTATAACACTGTGCATTTCTTTCGGGTTCACACCTTATTGTGGTACTTTTCTATTTCAGCTTGACTTTAACTTTTGACTTGAAGTAATATAATCCAAACTAGCATCACAGCAGTATTTCTGCTTAAGAAGTCTTTACCTATTCAACCAGTGACCTGCTCCATTCTCTCTGCATCCTCTCCCTTTAGTTCAGGTTGGTTAACATTTTTTTACTTATTGCTCAGTTAGTGAGGCCACTTTATCATAAGTGTATATTTCAAATCCCATAGAGGACCTTATGTACCTTATATTCTTCACTTTTGAGTTCAACACTAGAGCTGCGAGCATCATGGCATGCTTCAGAAACAAATCTACTAGAATTGAAGGGTGTAGCCTTGTAGGAGCCTGTCTTGAATTCAACATGAACAATATTTTTGTTGTCAGTTAAACTGTTCCATTACTCAGATATTAAATTTTCTCCCACAGTATTACAACTCAAAGTCATTGTTGATGTCCTCAATGGGTGGTCCAGCTGATGAAAATCTTGAAACAAAAGAGATGAATGTGAGAAATTTGTCATCTTCACATGGCCAGGAACCATATGTCCACAAGGTTGGAATTCCTCCGCGGCAAAACCTTTTCAAGGAATTCCAATCCACTGTCAAAGAAACTTTTTTTGCAGATGATCCACTACGATCCTTCAAGGATCAAACCAAGTCCCGGAAGCTCATCCTTGGCATTGAAGCCATATTCCCCATACTTAGCTGGGGGAGATCCTATAGTCTTGCAAAACTTAGAGGGGATCTTATCGCTGGTCTAACTATTGCAAGTCTCTGTATTCCTCAGGTGAATAAAATGGTCATTTTTAGCTTTTGAAGAACAATGGAATGATATATCTTAGTAAAGCATTATAATTCCTACGTCTTAGTCCATTATGAAGGTTTTTAGATTGTAATATTTGCCTTGGAAAACAGGACATTGGATATGCAAAGCTTGCAAATTTAGATCCACAGTATGGATTGTGTAAGATTCATCTCTCCTTAACAGCTCAACTTGCCTGTGTGCTTAATTTTCTTTGGATATTGGATTGAGATTTTGTTTCTTTCCTTGTACCTTTTACAGACTCCAGCTTTGTTCCCCCACTGATTTATGCTGTCATGGGTAGTTCTCGTGACATTGCAATAGGACCAGTGGCAGTGGTTTCTCTTTTGTTGGGGACTTTACTTCAGAGTGAGATTGATCCCATTGCAAATCCAATAGACTATCGACGACTTGCTTTTACTGCCACTTTCTTTGCAGGGATTACTCAAGCAACACTTGGAGTTTTAAGGTATGACACTTTGAATAGTGCTAGTGCTACCTAAAATGATGTTTGTACATGTGCTAGTGCTACCATCATCCAAATGAAATGCTCTATTGTTAATTCACCTTGGTGACATTCTGGTTGGTGGATCTTTTGATCAGGTTAGGATTTTTGATTGATTTCCTATCTCATGCTGCAATTGTTGGTTTTATGGGGGGAGCTGCCATCACAATTGCCCTTCAACAGCTTAAGGGCTTCCTTGGGATTGTAAAGTTCACAAAGAAAACTGATGTTATCTCTGTGATGTACTCAGTTCTGTCATCAGCCCATCATGGAGTATGCTTTCTCTTTTCCTCTCTAGACCTGCACACAAAAAATTATTACTGAAGTTTCTTGAAACACTAAAACTGATCTGTATCTAACATAATGCAGTGGAATTGGCAAACTATAGTTATTGGAACTGTTTTTCTGGCTTTTCTTCTGTCTGCCAAATATATTGTAAGTTTGGCTATATATTTCTTAATCAGATTATGGAGATTGTGAATTAGTTTCTCATTATTTTATGATGATATGTGGATCAGGGAAAGAAGAACCCGAAATACTTCTGGGTGCCAGCAATTGCCCCGTTGATATCTGTCGTTCTCTCTACTCTTTTTGTATACTTAACACGTGCAGACAAGCATGGTGTTGCAATTGTAAGTATATATATGTATTACCTTTCACATGCTAAATATGGCAGATAGCAACTGCAGTCATTTGATTAAATGCATGCTTGGTTGGAGCTATTTTTCTGAAAAAATAATTTCTTATCTTATCAAAGCATTCTCAGAAAACTAAGATAATGTTTTTTTTTCTCCACAAATGCTAATTCAAAACTGTACTAAGTTGGTAGGACTGAAACAGTACTAATTGCAGCAGTGGTAAAGCTTTTTGTTTTCTATTGATGTGTGAAGGTAAAACATATAGAGAGAGGCATCAATCCGTCATCTGTGAAGGAAATTTATTTTACTGGTGATTACCTTGGGAAAGGTTTCAGAATTGGCATCGTGGCTGGCATGATAGCATTGACTGTAAGCAAACGTTGAAACTGTTATCCTCACATGCAGAATATTTTTCCATTTACTTTTGTCTGTTTTGTGTGTTGTTATTAACTCTTTCATTTTGGTTATCAGGAAGCCACAGCAATTGGAAGAACATTTGCTTCCATGAAGGACTATCAACTGGATGGAAACAAAGAAATGGTGGCATTAGGTGCTATGAATGTTGTTGGTTCATTCACTTCCTGTTATGTGGCAACCGGTAAGTTCAAATATATGTTTTATAAACCTAGTTACTTACTTCCATCAGGTGCTGTAAGAAGCATAGATGTGATCTCAGCTAATGAAAGAAATTATAATAGTTTCGTTTTAGCTGCTATAAGCATATAATTCATTAAAAAAGAAGAAAAAGGGAGAAGAGAAGTTATGATTATTTGGCTAAATTACACTTTATCCCCCATGTAGTTTACTCATTCCAAAATACCCCTCATTGTTTCTTTCTATCACTTAGCTCACTTCAATCTTCAATGCTACGTAGTTCAACACTTTTCTCAACCTCACCCCCTTCAAAGCTATATCTTTTCAAAGAGGCTAATCTGTAAGAAAGCAATAACTTTTTGGGATAGGTTGACAAGGACCTTCTAAGAGAGTAATTTATTTATTTTTAAAGCATTTAATATGTTTTGTTGTTAAATATGTTGTTTGGAAAAAAAATTAAGAAAAATTTGAAGTTATAGAAATTTATGAAAGTTTTGATTACTTAAATTGTAAAATATCAAATTCTACCTAATAACCAAAGTAAGAATTTGAAATACTCTCACCTTTAACTCTTTTCATTTCTCATAATACTTTCTTTTTTTTTTAGTACACGTCACTCTTCTTAATGTCAATCAAAATAAAAAGGGTCCAAATTTATACTTTTAGATTATTAAATGTTATATATTTTAATTATCAAATATTTAAAAATTGACTAATATTTATTTTCATAAATTTTATTGTTAAATTTCAATCATTCAAATATATATTTGAAGTTAATTTTTCATTTTATAGAAATTAAATGTCTTACAAACTAGGAATTTGAAATTTCAGAAATTTAAATAGATTAACAAAATATATAAATATTGAGGGAAATTTGAAGAAAAGAAATTCATATTTCAATTGGATAAAGGAGAAACTGCATGGAATAAAGTGTGATTTACTCAAATAATTTTATGTTAGTATGTTTCATAACTATGAAAGGAAAATACATGCACGTGGATTCTATGCTAATTTTTCATAGGTTATAGACTAATCTCTTGCTATCTACAGGTTCTTTCTCGAGATCAGCAGTAAATTACATGGCTGGCTGCGAAACTGCAGTATCAAACATTGTCATGTCTGTTGTTGTGTTCTTAACTTTGGAATTCCTCACACCTCTTTTCGAATACACTCCAAATGCCATTCTTGCTACAATCATCATTTCAGCTGTCATCAACCTTGTAGACTATAAGGCAGCGATTTTGATATGGAAGATTGATAAATTTGACTTTGTTGCTTGCATGGGAGCATTTTTTGGGGTTGTTTTTGCCTCAGTTGAGATAGGGCTTTTAATTGCAGTAAGTACTAAGACAAAGTTATCCTATGTTCCATAATGTTAATGTGCTTTCTGATAGGTAATATTAATTTGGATGTTGTTGTGTTAGGTCTCTATATCCTTTGCAAAGATCCTATTACAAGTCACTAGGCCACGAACTGCAATTCTCGGGAAGATCCCCAGGACTACTGTCTATAGAAACATCCAACAATACCCTGAAGCCACAAGGGTTCCTGGTGTACTGATCATCAGAGTTGATTCTGCAATATATTTTTCCAACTCCAACTATGTCAAAGAAAGGTACAATTGTTCCTTCTTTGTAGCTTTCAACCTATAACTGACATGAACTGTTATTCAGGCATTTATATTAGAACAGAAATGAAAAAATCCATTATATACAGTTGTCTGCTTCTCAACTTTTGTCTCAATAATCTAAAACGATCAGAGAACAGTTATATTGTTCTGAAAATATGAGGAACACTAGATATGTTACATTTTGTATAAAGTTTTTTGTTGATATATAAGGACAACCATTTAGCTCTAATATGGTTGTTAAAAGGGAGGTTATTTTTTAATTCTAAGTGAAGATACACGGTCAAAAACAAAATAATGCAGGAAGAACTAATCAGACACCCACTTTCCTCTTCAGAGGATTTGTATCTTAAACTCATACTTCTAATTTGAATTTTGAACTATTCTACTGAACTGAATTGTTTCTCTCTTATCATTTACAGTATAAGTTCACAACCTATTTCCTTGTTTTTGTGATTTTGAAACCTATTTCTTATGCCAATGACCTACTCTCTTGTAGGATACTAAGATGGCTGATGGATGAGGAAGAACAAGTGAAAGGAGACTACCAAACAAGAATCCAATTTTTGATAGTAGAGATGTCACGTGAGTGTCTATATTTTCCTATATAGTAACCACACAATTTCATATTATTGTTCTTACACTGTGTTTATTGCAGCGGTGACTGACATCGACACAAGCGGCATCCATGCCCTTGAAGAGCTATTTAGAAGTCTCCAGAAAAGAGATGTTCAGGTAATCATCAAACCATGTACTTAACAATTCTAAATGATATCATGTGGAAATTATCTTACCAAAGAAAGCACCACTTTGAGCAGCTTGTTCTAGCAAATCCTGGGCCAATAGTAATAGACAAGCTCCACACATCAAACTTTGCTGCTTTGCTTGGTGAAGACAAGATCTTCCTCACTGTTGCAGAGGCTGTTGCATACTGTTCTCCAAAGTTGGCTGAGGACCCTTGAAGAAGAATCTGAAAATGTGATTTTGCCATCGTTAGGGAAATGAGGTGAAGAAATGAAGTGGGGGATGGTAGAGATCCGCCTGTGGCTTTCAGCCGAGTTAGCTTCAGTATAGTGGGGGATGGTCACTACAGAAAGTTGTTACAAATTGCCCTTAAATTTTGTGCTAGTTAGTGCTTTTAGGGCACCTATCCTATAACTGAAAATAAGAAAGGTACGTATAAAGGTGCTCTTGCTGTGCACTCCAACCAGCATTAACTCAGGCCTTGGTTTTCACTGGAATCTGTATGAATTTTCTTCTTTTGTATTATATGGTCTGTGTCTTACCTTGGAAATGGTCTCATTTTCCGTTATATGTACTGAATGACAATTACACCTTCAAAAGGAAACTCTCTCCATTCCCTCTTTCTTCCAAATATTCTCTTTTTCTTCCATTTTGTGATTGTAATTCTTGCTGCAGTGAGGTTTGGTTTGAGCTCTAAGCAATTGCAGTGAAAGCAGTAGTAGAAGAGAAGATTGATGAAGCTTTTCTTTTCTTTTTTACATGACAGGTAGATTTCGATGTGATTTTATCTTTTCCATGTCGAACAGGGTCGCAAAACGAGCCACATTCATCATGCAAAGATACTTTCTAGAACGTGCACATATATTATAAAAAGTTTCATCACGTTAGATATGTACAAAAGAATTAAGAAAGATGATAATATTTTAACACTATTATTCATATCTTACATCCATTTAATATTAAATTATATTATTATTTTATTAATTTATAATATTTTATTAATAAAATAATATTAAATAAGAATAATAAATGAATAATAATATCAAACTATTATTTTTTAATTAAAAATGTTTTAAAAATAAGCTTCAAAAATCTTTTAATTACGAGTGGTATTTACTGTTCATATTTCACATAAGAATAATGTTAAACTACCATTTTTCCTTTAATTATATGGAGTAAATTGAATTACACTTCAAGATTTTTCGAATTAATTTTTTTCAAACTTTAAAATATTATACCAACATCCTCTTTTATATTAAAAATTTTTAATTTTCTTTTAAAATCTTGCACTTTTACTATTTACTATTGTAAGAAAAACAAAAAATTTGACTGTAAATTAAAATTCTTTTAGGAAGTATTACCATAATTTGGTCTAGTGTATTATTATTTATTCTACTTATCTGTGGATAACTTTTTACAAAAATAGTAAGATATTATGGCTGATTTCAAAATGGATTTTTTGGATTAAAACCAAATATTTTACACAGGATTCCTTTAAAAATTTTGTAATATTCAACTAAATTAAAACAATCTAAATACTAACAAAGATGTACTCATAGATACGAAATTATAAACATGAAAATGCTACGTCAAGATAAAATATAAAAATAAATATTAGTTTAATATTACTGTTACAAATGACTCCCATTTAATACTGTTTTTATTAATAAAATATTATATATAAATAAAATAATAATATATATTAATATCAAATGAAAATAAAAAATAAATAATAATATTAAAATATCACCACCTAAATATAAAAGTATGAATATAAAAAGAAAGGCATGTGATAAGCACATAAAGTCTTTTTCCCAGAGAAACCTAATTATCAATATGTTAAAACTTTAATCTGACCGAGAACTTTTTTTCTTTTAGGTATTATCTTCCTAATTTTCCTTCTTGCACACATGCTTTTTTAGAAATACATTTAGAATAATTAAACATATTTTTTTATACACTTTCAATTTTAATTTAGAAATGTGCATAGAATAAGTAAATACAATTTCATAATATTTTTTAAGAAATTTATGATTTTTTGTTGGATAAGACAAAAATTACCAAAATAAGATCAATTACAAAAATAACAACAATAGAACGGCTGAGAAAAATTTAAACAGCAACTTTTAAGGAAGATCAATTATAAAAATAACATGAATGTTTCTTTCACAGGGTAATATTTTATTTGAGTTTAAACATTTGATAGAAAAAAATTGGCAATTATTTGGCCAAAACTTGATTTAGGAAAATTAGTTTTTAAGCAAAATAATTAGTGTATATATATAAGAGTGTTAAAGACTTAAAAAAGAAATCAATTTTATCTACGGAAGAAATATGTAGATAATGTTTAAATTTCATATGTAAACAGTAATTGTCAACAAATTATATATAGAAAAAAATTTGTATGTAAATTTAGCGTAGGTACTTTATATACGAAATAATTTGTATGTAATGTCATAAAAAGCTGCAACGCATATTATATACGGGATTTTTACATATATAATTTATCTATGAAATAATCCATGTGTAATTTATCTACAGCATTGCATATAGAATAGTCCATAGATAAATTACATACGAAAAATTTCGTATGTAAGTAAGGTCTTAATATTCGTTTCTAGAATTTTAAAATTCGTAGGTAAATCCATGTGTAAGTAATACGTATGTAATTCCGTAGATAACCTATACGTATACAATTTCGTATGTAAATAATTTTTTTTATAAAAAAAATATTTTGCAAATATTCTAAATTTATTTATTGCCCTATAATACATAATCTAAAATAAAAGCCTAAAAGCATCCACATAATTCAAAATCAAGTTCTAACACCACATTAACAATCGAGTGATAGCATATTTAAATTCAAGTTCCAAATCAAGTGATAATCCACATATAACGTAAAACCAAATAGTGATAATACATATATAATGGTTCAACAACATATAATCCATATCAAATTCTGACCATAAATATTTTAAATCAAATACTAACAGTTCAAAAGTTTCGAATGGAAACTGTTTGCCCAATAATTAGAGTAGTGAGGATGTCCATCTTTGTTTGATCTTGATTTTGATCTTCGTTATTCTCTTGTGATTCCTGTTCATGTTGTGATGAATTTTAAATAATTATTGTATTGAATGGGAAGGATTAGATCATCACATTACAACTTCATAAGTTGAGACAATTTAGACTAGTGCATTATGTTAACTCATGTCAAGAAGTATTCATGGTCGTGAAGTATTAGGATATATTGAACTTGTTTTGGCATTATCATATATAATCATTACATAACTAATCAAGAAATAAGGAACACATAAAACTAATCACCTTATCTAATCAATAGCTAAATCCAGATTAAGGATAACATCGGTCATTTCTATGACTTCTGCAGGTAAAATTCTATCAAAAATAGTATAAATAGACACTACAAAAAAAACCGGATTTACCTATGGTCAAATCCGTAGGTAATTACCAAATCAGACATTTTTCATGGATTACCGATGGGTCAAAATCCGTAGGTTAATGTCCCACCAACTTTGATAGATGGGTAATTTTTTCACGAAATTTATTCCGTGAGTATAAGTTTATATTACCCACTAATACTAATGATATATTATTTTATATCCTTCTACTTATCTCATTATTTATTGTTATTATTAATGAGTTGAACTTAGGACCTTTGAATATTGAAGGAAGCCTTTGACAACTGCACCAGACAATCTATATGATAATATTATTATTAAGATTCATAATAACAATAATAAATTAATAAAATTTAAAATACTAATATTATTAATAATATTAATACGGGTAATAAAAATAACATTAATAATAATAATATTATAAATAAGAATACTAATGTTAACATTAATAGTAATAACATTATTGATAATATTATTATTAACTATAATAATAATAATAATAATAATAATATCACAAATATTTTTAATATAACTGAAAATAATATAAAAAAAATATTAATAATATTAAAACCATTTTTCATATAAATATAAATAACGTTGATAATAATATAGTAATATTAAAAATATTATTAATGTAAATATAAATAATATGAATAGAAGTATTAATAATATTCTATATATTAAAAAACATATAATAATAATGTTAATATAAATAATAATAATAATAATA
>Ga0099824_1003188_pt1 | contig 23988 bp, 6 predicted proteins | sample SiratrowhiteBW_FD_76837 | JGI IMG/M metagenome (GOLD analysis project Ga0099824, IMG submission 76837) | Root nodule microbial communities of legume samples collected from California, USA - Siratro white BW | ecosystem: Host-associated > Plants > Roots > Nodule | place: USA: California...
ACAATATATAATAAATATTTAAAAAAAATATATATATATATTAAAAAAAATATAAATATATATATATATATATATATATATATATATATATATATATATATATATATATATATATATATATAGTTCAATTATAATTATGTAGAAAATGTTAACTGACATATACTATAGTTTAATTCAATAAAATAATATTATATATTCTCAATTATTTTCTCAATCACACAAACCATTTCACATGGATCAAACACTTTAATTTTTCAAAATATGTCAAGAACAAGATGAAACATAGCACACTAAGTGCAAATTTAATAATAATTGATGCACATGCATGTTTTTTTTCTTTCTTTGAACTATGTTTTTCCATTTTGAAAACAATCGACATTATCAACCCTAGTCCCTTCAGTATCTTGACGATGATTTCACAATTTTCTTCACCACTTTGAAAACATGCGATTGAAAGATAGCCTTGTATGAAAAATAAATTATTCACTGAAATAATCTTACTTTATGAATAATATATATATATATATACACACAATTTTTATGCTGCAAAATATAAACATTTATCTGATTTATTTAGAGTAAATTAGGAATATACAAATTAATATTTTATTGAAGACTAAAAGTATCAATCAATTTATATTTTTTTTTGTAGAGGCTATAATTACAGTCATCTTGAGATGAAGAGGGTAAGTCACATTCATTGATGAAAAATTATCGTCTGGTTTATGTAAAGCTTCATTAAATATTATTACTACCAGAATTTTTATTGATATTTTTGTAATAAAACTAAATTTATGATATTACTAATTAGTACGAGTCAATTTTAATTGTAATATGCAGTTTAATAACTGCTTCTGTATATTTCCTTTTTTTGTATGGGTTGAAGTATCTAGTATTCGATCATTTATATTTTTTCTGATTAAAAAATTAATTGAAATTAACTAAATTATCTATTTTTATTAATTTTCATGAACTGATAATTTGTTCCTTATACAAAGAACTAGAGAGAGTATTTGCTTTTAATCTTGTAAATATAACAGCTTTGTTTTTAATTCATGACATTACATTCCTAAAGCATGATCTAATTTTTGTTTTTAAGTTTTGTTGTAACGATGGAACTAAAACAAGTGATAATGAATAATATTATAATGATTAAAATAAAAATACTCTTATACGAATTTAAAAAAAAAAATCCTCAATATATAGTAAAGTAAAACGTATTTTAAACTTTTATTTATATGTGGTATGTCTTAATTTGCGTTAGGTTACGGCAACTATTATTGTAACAAGTTCCACATGCAAGTTTTCTCAGACTACAAGCTAAAAGTTCACAAAGCACCAGCTGGAACCTAGCTAGAGGCAAAATTTCGTAGATTTCGTTTAACTATGTGTAGGTTGTAATATAAACTCTATAGACTCATAGTCATATGTTAGTGTTACCTGTTACTTCACGGCATCAACTACGATATAAATAAATAATGATGCAATGTTATGAGTTGAGGCAATTAATGGAAGTTTGAAAATGGCATGTATCAGAGAAAGTGAGAGGAAATTAGTTTCGTGTGAAGGTAATTAAACCATTTCTTTCATGAATGACCCAAGAGAAGAGAAACAATAACGTAACTTAGGTCTATGTAAATAATTTTAGTGGTTTTATTTGGAAATGGTGCTAGTGTAATATATTCACTGTCTTAAGTGAATCACCTGCAACCAACCTTTGGCAAATTCTAAGTATGGTGGGCTCATAAAAAATGGAATTGAGCAAAGAAATTATGGTTTACAATTTTTTGGTGTACACAGGAGCCAATGTGTCTTCAGGGAAGTCTCTGATGAAAACATGGTCATGAAAGACGTAAGTTAAAAAAATAATAGAAATGTAACTTGATTTCATAATTGGAGGAGGAATGTTAGGTAAGAGAATATTTGGATAAAAAGAAGTTATGTATACAATTCTCCGGAATTTTTTTTTCAGGTTCTCAAATATATCTTTATGATTATTCTAATGTGTATCGACTATTTTAATACTCCTTGATATAAATTTCATGAACTCCAAGCATTGTTCGTAATTATTCAAATTTAATTTTTTGATAATGCTTTTATAAATATGTCTACAAATTGATCTTTTGTTGGCAATACTTACACGAATTTGTCTAATTGCTTTCAACTTTTTTGATAAAATAACATTTAACAGCTATGTACTTTGCTTTTGATTTATTATTATTATTATTAACTTGTTTTCATAATAGATAATAATATATTATTTTTTTCTACTTTCATTTTGTCAAAGTTTTTTTTTTTAGTGACTTGTAGTTTCTATAGCTGCAATATACTTTGTTTTTGTTATTAATTGTATTATTGTTATTTTTTTTAGATGTTCCGTAGAAAAATCCTAATACAAATTAAGACATAATTTGATGTACTCATCCTTCCTAATCTTTATTGTTATTATTAGTATAGTCGACTAATCTTGAATTGGTCATTGTTTTATCAATACTAAACTCTTTTGTATTTGGAAAATATTTTAATTTTTTTTACTTCAAATAGACAATATATAGTCATGTAGTTGTATGATATAACAATTTTTTCAATTAAATTCATGTAGCATAATATATCAGTTTCTAATGCTTACTAGTAAAAAAGACACTTTTTACATCAGTTCTGGAGAACATACTATATCAATCCCAAAATCGATGTAGATGTAGTCGATGTAGAAAGTCTAAAATGTTTATATTGGTTCTTAAACCAATGTAGTATCTTCTTTTTTGGGGCCACACATATTACATTAGTCTTGATGGGCGAAACGATATAATAGGATGATACTACATCAGTTCGACCACCAATATATAGTATTCCTTGCGTTGGGCCACACATACTATATCAATCTTGATGGATGAAACAAATTGGTGAGCGAACCGATGTAGTAGATTGATACTACATCAGTTCACCTACCAAAATTGATGTAGTATCACCCTATTACATACTACATTGGTCTTGATGAGTAAACTGAATGGATGGACAAATCAATATAGTAAAATGATACTACATGAGCTTCTCATTTATCACAAGTAGAGTAGCTACAAATTTGCAATCACACATTTAAAACTTCTTCAATAATCTCTTAGTATATTTTGTCTAAAAGATAAATATTTTCTCTTTTTATTGTCCTACATGTGTATCTAGAAAGTAATTTATCAAAAATCGGTCATCTCAAATGACTTTATGATCTTTATATAATTTATTGTATAGATAAAATCATAGATATATAATGAAAGTACCATATTAACTTTAAATCTTGATATAAAGTTATGGTTATCTCTTGCCCCTCATAAATCAATGTTTAGTGAAATATTGATCAATTCTGCTATACCTGGTTTAAAGAACTAGTTTCAAATAATATATAACTTTTATTAGACTAAAACCTTTATTCCACATATACTAATTCTTCAAGTATATCATTGGAAAAATTGATATTAGTATCAACAAGGTAGATAGATTCTTGATAGATTTGATCATAATCATAATTACATATTTATGAAAGAATAAGAATTATGATTTTCTTGATAAAGATAGACTAATTATTTATTTTAATCTAGAATAAATAATCTTTAAACAGTCTTATACTTCTTCATGTTTAATAACTCAAACTCATATGTTAGAGCTTGAAGTTTGATAATGAATGGACCTTTGGACACTTGTAGTATTTACTACTCTTAAAATAATATCAATTACAAGGATTTATTGTAAAAGTATAACGCCTTCAAATCATTTTGCTTGTTTTCCTTGAACTCTTTTTTTCTTTGAAGTGATTGTTATTGGTAAAATAACAATAAGAACAATAAAATCATCTCTACAATCTCTCATAAATTTTGATACTAAAAAGTATATTCATTTTAATGCTCCAAAAATTATAAGATTTTTCGAAAAAGACAGGGTACATAAATAGATAAAAAATTGATCTTAGCATTGATTAGGATATCTTTAGGAATGATATGAAAAGTAGTTTAATGTTATACTTATACCTAGTAGGTAACCCAAGGTAACTCTGATACAACTTGCATTAGTTAAAAAAAATAATAGAAATGTAACTTGATTTAATAATTGGAGGAGGAATACTAGGTTGGAGAATCTTTGAATAAATAGAAATTATGAGCCACACGATTTTATTTATGCTGCTTAAATATATACATATACAGATGCAGGGTATTTGATCTGATGTAAGAGACCATTAAGTCCATGTGCTAGATGAATAGCCAATTTATAGGCTCTGCACAGCCTCCAAATGTAGTTGGAATTTTTCAACATCCTTTTACAAATTCTAGAATAATTATGACGTACAATTATCTGGAATTTTATTTAGGTTCTCAAATATATTTCTTCGATTATTCTATCTGGATCACCAATTTTAACAGTAACATTAAACTTAACAACTCTTTCTCAACTGATAGCAAATTAGGGTCTATATTTTGACGGCATCTGAATCAGAATTAGGAGTCCATGCAACATGTTTTGGCTTCGTAGTTTTGGTTGAGTAGACTCACTGGTTAACTGGTTTTACTACAATGTTGCATGGTGCAATATCATGATTTTGGCAGTGTATCCTTGGCTGTTTTGTAAAAGATTCTTTTTTTTTCCTGATTAAAAAAGGCCACACACCAGATATGAAGCATCTGGAATCTACTTTTAACTACGTGACACTGCTAGTAATAGGGTTATACGTATAATCGCTGAAATGAAGTGGCAGTTTCGATGTGTTTCTTAGCCATGTGGGAGAGTACTTGTTTCCGTGGAATTGTCGTCTAGATACCTGTGCTGTTGATTGCCAAAATAATAGGAACTCATCATCCAACTGTATTATTGTTCCAATACAGTAAATCATTTAATTACGCGCAAATTTTTGAAAATATAGATAGGTAAACCTTTTTGCTTACGTCTTGTATCAGGTGACACGACTTTGTACTGATCTAAATATTTAGTTTGAGTATGATATTGGATAAAAATGAAAAATAAGGAATGAATGAGTTGATTTAGGCCAAGTCTTTAGATGAGATTGTTCGATTCTAGTTATCACTAGCACTTTTTTGTTTGTTAAGTTAAAATCCTTATTTCCAAAAGTCCACTTTAATATGCCATAACTGTCTTGTTGAATTTATCCAAATTTCATAGATAATGATCGAATGCTGTAGATAGAATATGTTGATTCCCTTGTGTAGTAATCAAGTCTAGGATCATGTTTAATTAGTAATTTATCCCGAAAATTAAGTTAGAAGTTCCCTCTACACAGGTCCTCAGCGTCAAGTAAATATGTGGTGATGAGACTTAAGCACCATGTATCAATACATAACTCAGAAAAGTGGTTGACAAAAGAGATTTTAATGAAAAACAGTTTATTGTAAAGTAGAAAGTCTATTTTTATTTAAAATTGTTAGGGTGGGTTTATTTTTGGAAGTGAAATTGACAGAGACAAAAACGATAGATTCTTGGAGAAAGAAAATAGAAAATGAATTCTACTGTTTGGATTAAGGAAAAAAAATAGAAAATGAATGAAGATGAAGAAAAAAATTATAAAAATTGTGTTGTGTGTGATTATTGAAAAAATTGATTGAAAAATTATGGAATTACAATTTTGTTGTTATGATTAAAATTAATTTAAAATAAAATAAGATTATTTATTTGTACATCAAATTTACTATTGATTAAAATATTATTCCGACTATGGTATGTGGACTTAGTAGAAAAAAAAATATGAAGATCTAATATTACATATACATGTAAAATTGTTAAAAATAAATTTTGATAAAATGTATAAAAAATTTTCATAAAATAAAATTAATATTGTTACTATTATTATTATTTTATAAATTTATTTTAATTAATATTACTTTAATATTTTAATATTATTTTAGTTTTTAAAATTAATATTTATAAATTGATTATTATTATTTTAAATAATATTTTATTTATAATTTTATTATCAATATTAATGCTAAAATGATTATTTTTAATTATAATAGTTATTTTAATTTTTTTATTAATATTTAATTAATATACTATTAATTTTATTTTTTATTAAATTTTATTATATTATATATACAATTGATTAGATTACATTATACATATAACATAATTAACTACTTTACTTAATGGATAATTGATTATGTTATATAATGTAATTGATTATTCTTTTTCTATTTTTTTTCCTTTTTTTATTTAACAACGAATAATTAAAATTAATGGGAACATTTTAGGAGTACTCAAACCCTTATACAAAAAGAAAAGAAACCCTTACTTATAAGAGAGTAAGTTGTCTCCAATGAATACCAGAAACCAATCATATGAGTGAAACAACTAAACTTTGTATATTCAAAACTACAAATAGACCCAACAAGTACAACAAAGGCAAGAAATTATATTACAATAACTTAAAATTCTAAACAATAAGAACACCAATCAAGCTTCCATGAAACTTCAAGATAATAACATTAAACCACTCTCCTATATTTGCCCAAGCATTAATCCTTTAATATGTGACCTTGATCTACTACATCTTGGTTCTGATTTCCATTAAGTCTTCCCCGTATCCCTCTTGAATAAGTTTAGCTTTGTTGTTGAAGTGATGTGTTAGCTACAATGTAGGTTAGAAATATTTAGTAACCCTCAATGTCTCTTAGACTTCAGAATCATTCATTCTCTGCTGCAATTGATGAGGCCTGGAACCTGCACAACACACACAATACCAAATACATTGCATGCTACCATACCATGCCCACTTCATAGTCCCCAAGTCAGTTTTTTCACCTATCACTCAATGCTATGTTTACTTAATAATTTTCAAACAGCCCATAGGAAATAGATATCAATCAGAATATAAGTTGTTCAATCCTTTATTCCTATACTTTGCCCATAACTATGCTTTCAACTGTGCCATCGCTAAGATGTCAACATCATTTACCACCCTATTTTGAAAGACTATCTTGTTTCTAAGTTTTCAAACTTCGCTCACAATTGCCCCCCACATTCCTTTCCATATCATATTTGCTTTTTTGCTCAAACCAATAACGTAGAAATTTTCATAATGGTTTACGATGTCATCATGTCTAACAGAAGAGAATCCTAACCGTCTATCATAGTTATCCCATATCTTCTGAACAACCTCACATCCAATTAAAAGGTGCTGGATAGTTTCCTCCACTTTTTGACATAGAGGACAAAGGTTATTTTGTACACTAACATCTTTCCTAAGTAAACTCATTCTAGTAGGTAGTCTATTTAACATTGCCCTCCAAACCATTACCTTTACTTGCCAGGGCCCACACTTCTTTCAACCACTGGTATTGTGGATGATAAGGATCTTCTAATAACACTTCATACCCCAACTTAGCATTATATTCATTTTGGTTGCCCCTTTCCCATACCCAACCATCGGGTTCTCCTATCTTCCACTCGACACTAGAAATTAGATTAACTAGTTGTTGTCTTAGTACCTCCTCCCACTCAAACATATGTCTTCTCCACAATAGTTGCCAATTGAATGCCTCCCCTCCCTCAAAATAAACCCACTCCCTTACCTCACTTACCGTTCTTCCCTTACTCATGGATAAGGAGTACAATCTAGGAAATTTGTCCATTAATGGTCTATCCCCCACCCATCTATCCTCCCAAAACTTAATTATACTTCCATTTCCAATCTTTCATGTAGTCCTATCATCAAACCAATTAGTGTTATTTCCTAAATCACAGGCCCTATAGAGGTCTTTCCACCAATAAGACACTACAAGAAAAATGTTATTTAGAAACCAATTTTTAGCTACCAAATGAAATGGTTATTAATTGTGACCAAAATAGTCACCAAATTAGATTTTGGTTGCTAAATAATTATAAAATAGAAGTAATGATTGAATTTAGTGACCAATTAAGTCAAATAACTGGTATCTAACATTAGCTACCAAGGTTTTAGTGACATGTATCATTAGATTCTAAATTAGTCTCTAACTTAATTAGATACCAATTTAGAATCTAATGACATAGGTCACTAAAACCTTGATAGTTCATGTTAGATACCAATTATTTGACTTAATTGGTCACTAAATTCAATCATTACTTCTATTTTGTAGTTATTTAGCAGTCAAAATTTAATTTGGTGACTATTTTGGTCACAATTAGCAACTATTTCATTTGATAGTTAAATATTGGTCACTAAATAATTTTTTTCTTGTAGTGAGAGTTATTCCTAGCTGCCATAGTACTTGAAATATCCCTTCAATCACCATATCTAGGATATAAGATATCTCTCCACATTCCTCTTACACAAGAACCTAGACACCACTTCCATTTGACTAGTAAAGCATCATTAAATTTCCCTACATCTTTGATTCCCAATCCTCCCGATTCTACAGGTAAACGAACTTTACTCCAAGCTATCCAAGTGATTTTCTTACCTTCTGAGCCTCAACCCCACAAAAAATTTGACTCTATTCGTTTAATGGCCTTGCATACCGAAACAGGTAACTTGAAAAATGACAAATAAAATAATAGAAGTACAGTAATCACATATTTAATGAGGCAGATCCTCCCTGCCATAGACAAGGTCCTCCCCGCCATAGACAAGGTCCTCCCCTTCCAAGTAGAAAACCTAGATTTAATCTTATGTATTATTGTCCGCCAACATTCATTCCTTCTAGGATTTCCACCTATTCACACTCCTAGATATTTAAAAGGGAACACCATTCAGACAATCCAAAAATATATTAAGGTCCACTTCTGTCACCCCTATCACCCCAACATGACTTTTGTGAAAATTCATTCTTAATGCAGATACTATTTCAAAACTTCGCAGAATGGATTTGATGGCAAGGATGCATTGGTATTTCAATTGGTGAAAAAACACTTTGTCATCTGCAAACTGTAATAAATTTATAACAACACCCTTACCTCCCACCCTTACTCCTTCTAAAACACCAAAACTGGACGCTTTCCTTACCAACCCTGCCAACCCTTCCACTGTTATTAGGAACAAAAAAGGGGCAAGAGGATCCCCTTGTCTCAAACATCTTTTACGTTTAAACTCCTTGGTGGAACTTCTATTGACCAGAACCGAGATAGTGGCTGAGTTCAGGCACATTTTGATCCAATTAATTCACTTGTGATTAAAGTGAAGTGTGTCCATCATGTATACTAAAAAGTCCCATTGTACCGAATCATAACCCTTTTCATAATCAATTTTCTTTTTCCTACTTTATGTGTGTTTTTGGCATTTTCTTTAAAATTGACTTATTTAGGACTGTTGTTACCTTATTTAAAGATGCACCATCAACAAAATATATCAATCAATCATGTTATCGACAAATTATCACGAAAAATCACAACAGCCATTTTAGATATAAAAGAAAAAGAAAAAAAAAGTAACATCAATATACAATCCGGAATATATAATTTAGAAATGTACTTTAAACAACACCATAACAGTGAAATCCAACCAATACAAAGAAAAAAAAAAATAAAACAAACACCCTAATTGATTATGGAAGAAACACATATATAATTGATTATACTTCTAAAAGAGCACAGGTTTCTTTGGAAGTATAATCGATTATGTATGTCCCATAATTGATTAGGTATATCATGCATTTGAGTGTATACGTAGTGTAGTGCACGATGAAAAAAATGAGGAATGCTTGCACAATTGCCTTGGAGTCCAACCGGCTTTCTTAGGTAATCTTTTCTACTCAAGGAGGCATTCCATCCATCCTCACCCTTAAATCCATGCTTTCAAATCGTTTGAAGCAAACTCACTTTTCTTTGCTCGTGAAACCTTCTTTGCATAGCTCACAACTTGTTGAGACCAAATCATTAAAAAAAAATTATGATCATCCAATCAATCATAAAAAAGATATCATGACTGAATATTACACCAAGAAATGATCAAATTCTAAAAACATATATATTGACTAAGGATTCAAAGAGCTCATCACTAAAAATTTTTATTGTGTAAACATACGAGATATAAAATTCTAAGCTTTGAGTGTGAAGTGTTATTAGTAAGAGGTGTGAAATCTATGTATTCCTCGTTCTCTGAAGTTATCCATCTTATAAGAACTATTGTTATATTCTTTTGATGAGAGTTATCTTTTATTATATATCTTTGTAAATTAAGAGTGATAGTTCTTAACTTACCTCAGGAGAGATTGGGAAGAAATAATTAAGTGTGATTTGTATACTGGCCTTATAATTAAGTTTTTTTCTTTTTTTAGTGAAACTCTTTGAAGAGTTTTTGGAAAGAAAACTAGATATATCTTAGGAATTAAAGATGAACTATTATAATTGTTTTGTTATTATTATTTGTCAAATTGTATATATGTTTGTGAAAAAGAGTCTTTGATTTTATTTAACCCCTTCTAAAGTTACTAACAACTTCAAAATTATCAACACCTATTTGGGTCCATGAATTGGTAATGTTCAGTGAATTAAACAAGTCATTTTTAATAGTCTTGAATTCAAATTTCATGAATGAAAAAATGTGGTTGTGATAGAAAACCCCATTTAAATTAGTTAGTCAAAATTTGCAAGAAAGATTAGTTATCAATAGTGTATCTAAAATATTTTGTACTAACAAGTGGTGTTATAAAAACTTTTTGGACTGATTTTCGTTGATGTTAGGAAGATTATGACGAAGTATTAGTAGTGTTAGGAAAAAGGAACTAGCGATGGCGCCATAAAAATTGTCTTAGCTACGGTGGGAGACAATGTCAAGCTACTCGAGAGGTAAGGATGAGATTCCTTCAAGTATTTGTTGGCGATATAGTGTTAAATGTTCCTTAAATAAATATTGTTGTTCATTTTTTTTCAATAAAATAAGTTTAATATACGTTTTTTTATTGGATAAAATGTATTTTAATTTTTCAAAGTTGGGTTATTTTTTCTTTTAGTGTTTCAAATTGAAATTCTTTTAATATATGATATTAGCATTAAACATAACCAAGTGATTATTTATCAATAATTTTAATTTTATGAACAAACTAACTTAATAATTTTAACTTTTTTTTTATTTACAGAGAATAAAAAACATCCTCCAAACAAGTCTTCCATTACACAAGTATTCAAACAGATAGTTATTTTGACATCTTATGTACTCATCAAACGCAGGAACATTCATCATCTTCTCCAACATTAAAACCTATTTTAGTACAAAATCACAGTATCCTAGTCCTGATCATGTTGGATAGGATTGGTTTGATCTCAAAACTGGCACAGACCTCATATTTGAATGTAAATAGCTACCCAAGACACAAGAGTTCAGAGGATCGTTCATTGGGATTCTCATCCAACACCACACCTGAACATTGAACCGATGATTTTCTGGAGGATTTATTCGAACCGTTTTTAACGAGGTCCGGTGGTGGTGTCAAAGGGAAACCCCATTGTTCCTCTCCATTGAACCTCTCGTACTGCACACACCCTCTCCCAAGTCCACTTCCCACGCTTCTCGTTCTATACCCCCACGTGCCACTGCTCATTCTCGTAAAGCATGCACAACTATTAGCACGCTTAAGCCTCGAGTTCATCATCTGGCTTTGTACCTCCTCGGGTAACCTTAGCGTAAACCTCTCATAGTTCTCCGCTGGCAGCGCCAATTGCCCCATCGAGTTCGATCGCCGAAACAAGAGACTGGATAAGAACCCCGTAGATCTCGACCGTGATGGACGACTCTGATGCAATGTGTGAATTCTCCGAAGCAAATCAACCTTCGGTGAGTCCATGTCATCATGGCCTCTTTTCCCTTCCTCAGTAATAACACTCTCGTGTTCATGTTCACCACTTTCATCTTCATGTTCATCGTCGGGTACCTGAATGGACAACATCGGTAGCATGTTAGTGTTCATGTTAGTGTCTTCAGGTTGTGGAACGAGGTTGGCGCGACACACTGGACAAGTGGAGTGAGAAGTTAACCACGCGCCGATGCAATGAGGGTGGTACACGTGGCAACATTTGGGGATCACGCGAAGGGTTTCCTGGTCTTGGAACTCGCTCAAGCACACGGCGCATGCTAGCGTGTCTTTTCCGATTTTGAAACCCTTCACGTCGGAGTAGAGGAATGTGGGGAAGGTTTCTATGGTGGCTTGGCTGAGACCGTTGGGTTCGCTTTGCGACGACGGGTTACCGGTTGCGCCGGTTGATGCGGCGAGGTCGAGAATGCCACGTGTCTGCGATTGTCGGCCGGAGCATCTGCGAGAGTAGAGAGAGATGAAGACTGAGATGAGGAACATTATGGCGATGATGACCATGATGGCGATCACGGATTTGTTGCTGTCGGGTTCTAATGGCGGAGTTACCGGTTGACCGGTTACTGGCTGTGACATGTGAATGAGAAGGTGCAAGAGAGCGAGCCATGCATGGCCTTGGTCGAAACTGTGGAGTCTAATGATAGGACTCTCTTTTTTTTGCATGCTCATTTTGTTTTTATTTATGTATCATATGGTTGGATGCATGTAACAAAAACTCGTTAATTCCTTGATGTTAAAAGATGAACACTGGCAGTAACACCAAATCACTGGTAATTTTGTTTTTGTCTTGATGTATTGATCTCTTTGGGTAATCATTAGGAGAGGAAGAAAGAAAGGAAAGACATGTATGAATATTATAATTGTATATATGTGTGTTTAATTGGTGGTTTTCGTAGAAAATGGGGGCTTTTTGCCCAACAAATTATAGAAAGCGTGTAAATTTGGAAGATTCATATTTTTTTAAATGTTAATTTTTCACTAGTTTGGGAAGGCAAGGAGATTTGGCTCCTCTATGTTGTGCATGGCCAAAGGATAACATTTTTTACTTTTTTGTATGGTAAAATATTAGTGGTGTGTGGTTAACGGAAAGGGCAAGCATAGAAACATGCCAAAACCATGTTGTAAAATATGTTTTAAATAACTTATAATCGGGGAAGGAATTTAGGGGTGATATTTGACACCATAATCTATTATACATCCTAAAATATTGATATTTTAATTAGATTTTTTTATTTTTTAACTTAAATACCAATATATATTATTATATTATTAAAATAATTGTTAAAATACTAATATATATTATTATATTATTAAAATAATTTTTAAGTGGTGTGATTTTCTTGGTGAGTGTAAAGTATAGTTTTCCAATAATTATGAACACGGATATGCATAAAGTATCATATAAAACATAAAAGAAAGTTTAGTTATATTGACGATTTCTCATAAAGAGGAAAATATATTTAATTTGATAATTTAAATATTATCATATCGTAAATTTCACATATAATATCATTATAAGAAAAATATGGTTTAGAGACCAATTTTTAGCTACCAAATGAAATGGTTACTAATTGTGACCAAAATAGTCACCAAATTAGATTTTGGTTGTTAAATAACTATAAAATAGAAGTAAGGATTGAATTTAGTGACCAATTAAGATAATTGGTCACTAAATTCAATCATTACTTTTATTTTGTAGTTATTTAACAACCAAAATTTAATTTGATGACTATTTTGGTCACAATTAACAACAATTTCATTTGGTAGCTAAATATTCTAAGTAGCTTTTTTCCTGTAATATATAAAAAGATTTCATTTATGATAAACATTAGCTGAAAATAACTATTATTCACATTTTCGAACAACTCAATGTCTAATATAATTCTTTTTATTGGAATTCATGTACTTGAAGTAAGAAACATGTTAAAATCCATAATCCCAAAAGAAAAAAGATAATTAAAAAAAACAAAATAAATGTAAGAAATTAAGTTAGAACTATTATTAGTGTATTTTATGTGTCAATTTCTTGTAAGTTTTTGATAATTTAGCTTATCGCATTTACGGATAAAGTCTAATGGATAATATTTAATTCATAAGTTATTAATCAAATAAATATTTATAGCATTTAAAATAAAAGCAATAAATGATAAAAAAAAAAATCAAATGTATCTTCAACAATGATAACAATTATCTAAGTAACATAAACCAAGAAAGAGAAACAAAAATAATATAATTATTTTCATACTAAAATTGAATAAAACAATATTTTATAAAAACATAAGGAAAATTAATACTTAATATTATTATATAATTCTAAACTAAAAGTAGTATCTTTTATATATATATATATATATATATATATTAGAAAAAGAAAATGACTTAGAAAATTGTTTAAGAATTGAAGTAGTATAACTAATATGAAATATACATATTTTATTATTTAAGTACAAAGTTTATAAATAGAAAAACTAACTAATCAAACTTCATTATATTAGAAAAACCAACATCTTTAAATCTTTCTTCTTTATCCTTTATTTTCTCTTTAATATGCGAATTCTTTATTCTATCAAAATCTATATCATGATAAGTTTCTCTTTATTCATTTTCTTAAGTTAGTTTTGCATGTCCAGAGAGAATTGGATGCATGTGGTGTTTTTAGAGCAGGATTGAATCTTTGTTAGTCCATGATTATAAAGATATATTCATATAATTGATCAAAACTTTTTGTATGCAACTTTAGTCTTTCTGTGAATCTCGTGGACTTAGGAGCTTAAAGGTGTTTTAAGCAAGTTAAAAATAAGTAAGAGAAGCTAGTTAAGTATTTTATAGCACCTTAAGGTAGATTATATGAATTTGAAGGTGACATATTCACATTGTATTGAGTTTTTGTAATGATTTGTGTTGATTGATTTGAGCTTAAAATGAATTTTTTTTTAGGCTTGAATGATTTTAAATTATTGTATTCATTAATTTTTGTGTTAGGATAAAATGAGATAAATTCGGTTCAAGTTGAGAGATTGTTTTAAAGTATAATATTAAATATTTGACAGAAAACAAAATTAAAACTTAGCCTGAACCAAGTAGGACCTATAATTTAGTTACAAATTTTTTTATTTTTATGCAAAGTTACTATGCAAGAAAAGCTCTAAATGGGTGAAATCCATCTAATTAAAAATATAACAGCTTTGGCAATTGGACGAGTAAGTTTTTATTGGGCGAGTTATTTAACAAAAACACCCCGTGAATTGGTCGCTAGATGAGCCAAACTCCCACTAGGTGAAATTCTTTTAATTAAAAACTTGAGAACTTTGATCATTGGATGAGCCAAGTCTCGTTAAAGTAAGTTGTTTAGTAAAAACTCATAGTATATTGGTATTGGACAAACCAAAACTCTTACTAGCAAAATTCTTTTAATTAAAATTTGATGGCTTTTGTCGTTGAGCGAGCAAATCTTTGTTGGACGAGCTTTTTAAGTAAAAACTCCCAATGATTTGGTCGTTGGGCAAGCCAAATCTTACTAGATCAGATGTTTAAATGAAAAACTCTCAGTAATGTAGTTGTTGGGTGAACAATCTGTTCTTTGGGAGACTAAAAATTGTTGGGTGTGTTGATACATTTGGCTAACAACACAAAATGATAATTGGCTGAATTGCAACATGTCTTTAATTTATTGGGCAAACTATACTATTTTGTTCTGGTAAGATTTTTTCACACACAGATACGTATACACACGCTCTAAACTATTTTATTCAATGATTTGGTCATTGGGCAAACCCAACATAAAAACTATTTTGTTTTAAAAACTCTAACTGACCATATTTTTCACACACACACACATGCGCGCACACACGCACACAGACACAAGATATCATTGAACATACACATACATCTATATAAGATTATCATTGAACACACATATACATATCTATACAGGATTATCATTAAAATTCATTTAATGTTTTATTCAAAGTAATAAATGATACATTAAATGTCAACCATCGTTTGGACTCTTAGATAACACATTTTTCGTATTCCCTTGGCACTGTACTTTCTCCAAGTCTAAGTGTTGTCATGTCTTTGTATGATAGAGAATCAGATGTAAGAAGTGAAGTAGTTTGTACTTTGTGACATGATGCGTCTTTTGTTGTGTTGTAATTTGAGTATTGTATCTTCTGCGTGAAAACCACTAAAATCTCCCTACAGGCATTGGCTGTAAAAGAAATCAAAAGATGTAGTTCACTAACTTATCCTTAAAAAGATAATAAATGAAGTTTATTTCAAATTATGCTTTTGTACATGCATAAATGTTAATTATAGTAAATTTTATTAGGCGCATGATTTTGGTAGGGCATGGAGTTTTGGTAGCAAATGTATCAGTCCAAATTTAAACTAATGATCGATTGCTCCTTCTTGTAATTGTGATATTGTGATAGCTAAATGCATAGGGATTGGTATCTAATATTAGGGTTGGCTAGCTCCTTCAAGGTCTTTCCTTGTTCAGTGCCATCTCTTCAAATTTGATGTGCTTAATTTCAGAATTTGATGAAGCAATGTAAAATAACATGATTATCTTCAATTTCTTTTCGCAATCTCTTGAATGTTCTTTAGATCTTAGGGTCAAAAGAGTATAATGTGCCTAGTCTGGACCCGGTTATGCACCTTTAATATGAAAACTCTATTACACAATAAAATAATAAAAAGCTTCGAAACTTTATGGTTAACTGTAAAACATAAATTCTATTTGTTTAGAAAATATAAAACAGAAAGAAAATCAACTAATAAACTCAATGGCATATGTTCCTCGACAACTGTGCCATTTTTATAAAATTCTATTTGCATCAAGTTTCTCAAACAAAATTAAGTTCCCTCTAAAATGTAATACAAGGCCAACTTAGGTAGAATCCTATGAACACATGCTAATTAAGTCTATTGTATTATATTCTTTCTTTCACAAGTTAAAATTGGGGGTTTGAATGGATTTGAAATTGAAAATCGACAACAAAATAATAAAAATAGAAAACACAGAAAAACGAAAATAGAAAATAGAGTAATGAAATACTAACCAAATAGTCAATTGCATAAAAGTAGTATTCAAAATATAACGACTCAAACTGCTTCATCTCATCACCTCATACAAAATATTAGATTGACATTAACCGATAAATCTAGGATGTTAGGTTGTTGAGTTATTATTAACTTCAAGAAATGTTTGGAGTTATGAGCAATTTTGGCCAAAGTAAGAAAGATGTAATCCAAAGAGAAAAGGAGAATCTAATTATGTTTAGAAGATAAAATCACTTAAAAATTGGAAAATAAAACCAAACAAGCATGGTTGAGGCATTGTCTTATACAATAATACAAGTCAGGTGCAATGCCAGCCTGTTGTAGATGTCAAACATAATGTCATGCATAAATACCAATTTCTATATTTTTGGAATTAATATAAAAACCTAATATAAGTTAAAGTATTAACCATAACATTTGGACTATACAGGAAGCTTCTGTCACTAACATTGTATCTTCATTCCTTAGGTTTAGGCCTCATGTCCAAAAGCCTCTCAAGTGGTTGTCTGCCAATTGGACATCTATTTGTTTGGAACCTCAAAACCTTTACACATCCGCTACACATACACTATAAGGAAACAAATCCAAAACCAATCCACATCCGTTACACATACACTACATGGAAACAAATCCAAAACCAATCCACAGTTCAAATCAGGCAAAGGCAACAATCAGTCATAATTATATTTATGTTCCACTCATTGAGTTGCATCCTTTTGCCACTCCGAAAACATCATTCACTTACAGATTAATCACGACACCATATTTATTATTATAAGAAAGGGAGTAAAGTCATACTCCCTTTCCGGTGGACTCACACTTCATTTGAGAAAGAAAAATGAAGAGCAAAAATTAATGCAATGGTTATTAAAACTCCACTGATAATAAATTTGGCATAATGTACCTCGAAGACTGCTGAAACTTCGCAGGCAAACCGCTATTATTTTGTTACTCCGTTACCTACGAATATGTATACCATGCGCATCAATACGTCACCTTTCTATAATATATATTTTTTTTAAATCAACTCCTTCCGAACAAGATAACAACAACTCTTGTAAAGATAAAATAAAGGAACCGAAATTAGAAGAAACCCTAAACTCAAAACCAAAGACCTCAAAATAATTATGGTATCAAGATGATGTAATTTGTGGTTGTTTAGGATTATATACAACCCTTTTGCTTCAAATCACAAATAATACGAAAAAAATTAGAGTACCTACGTTTGACGCTGTGGCGTCGTGATGACAAATGCTCTACGGTTAGCGGTAATGATTTTGAGCAAAAAGTACCTCCGTGACCGTTCGCAGTTTGTGACAGTGTGAGAGAACGAGAACCTGTGAGATGTGTGAAAGAAGAAAAAAAACACACCAGAATGGAAAGATATTGAAACGCACGAGAATAGGAAGAAGAAAACAAAAGAAAAAGTTTAAGTTTCTTATTAATTTAAGTTTACATACGAAAAAATTTCGTATGTAATGTTTAAGTACATACCGATAAAATTCATAAATAATATTCCATATGTAATATTTAATTTATATATGAATATAATCTGTAGATAATATTCCATATGTAATGTTTAATTTACACACAGATTTATATCTATATATAATATTTCGTATGTAATGATTAATTTACATATAAATTTATATCGGTATGTAATATTTCATAGATAATTTTTTTTTGTAGTGTAGCTCATGTGGTGACTATTGTCTATTAGAGCGTCTATCAACAATTAAATTGTAGAAACATAAAATAAAAACTAAAATTAAGTAAAAGAACAAGTAAAAATAACATTGAAAAAAATATAATTCAAAAACTGGAATTAAAATGGATAGAGAATAAGATTACAGTAACGAAACTAAAACATAACATGTACTAAACGGTTAAAATAAGACTATGCTATACCTAAATTAAAAAAAAAACATAAATAAATTCAAAAACTAAACACAATTTTATTTTACTAAATTTTCTCCAGATTTGACGTTTTATCAATCATCGTTAACAGACTGTCTAATTCTTGTTCTTGTTGTAATAGTGAAAGTATAAGTATTTAATCATATTCAAAGACTTAAGAATGCAAGAATTATAAATGGAAAAATTATAAACTACAAAAGCTTAGAAATGAACAATGGAATTCTCCAAAGGAAGAAACAAATAAACTATAAACAAAATATATCTCTAATTCTTATTGCCTAACGAACTAAAAACTGTAAAATTGAGAATAGAAAATAAAGCATAATAGGAATTAAAATTGAAAGAAATTAAATGCATAAACTGAATCATAAAAAGAAGAATTAAAAGAAACGTAATAAAGAGAAGAAATTTTCATTCAAGAATTGTAAAATATCAAATAAAAACCATGGTTAAGTTACCTTCCATCTCGAATGCAAGAAACTAAAATTGAATTTCTTGTTTAACGAAAAACACACATAATCAATCAATTTGTATATTTAAAGAATACAATTCTTAATAAGAATTGAAGAACATAGGAGTTCGAGAACAAAAAATAACTTGAACAAGTAAATGCTAATACTTCTAACTATAACAAATCAATTGCTCCAGATGTATAAGAACATGAAAAATAGAAAAGCATAAAAGAAGATGGACTGTAGATGACAGATGAAGAAATGCGAGATAATTGAGAACAAAGAATCTAACAGACAGGAACTAAAACTTTGTAACCTATAAAAACAGAAAACTGAAAATTGTCTTGATTGAATATGATCTAGCATCGTGTTGTCTTAATTTTCTTCATATATTCCCTATATATAATGTTTTTGAATCAATTACAAATAAACGGGTCTAAACTAAAACCAAAATGAACACATAAAAGTGATAGAATAGAATATTAAGAATATAATATTTTGTCATTATTACTTATAATTCTTAATATTCTATTCTATCAAAAAGATCTATATTACAAAGTATACTAAACATTCCCTTTTAGCTTCATCGTCTATAAACTATGCACAATAGCTCTAAACTCCAGAAGTCATATTCTAAGTGTCTAAGTTGAAGTTCTAAAATAAGAAATTCAATGAAAAAGAAATTAACTAAAATAAATCTCTACAGAAAATGATATAAAAAATAGTAAACTAATGTTAGTTGAAGAAAAATACAAAAAAATACAACCTAAAAATACAAAATTTGATTAATATTTATAAGAACTCTTATTTACTTAAAAAAAATGTAAATCTATACTAAATATAAGAAACAAGTAAAGAAAACAAAAATACATAGAAGACATAATAAAACTATATATATGTGAGAACAAAATTAGAACTATAAATCAATGAACTAGGGATAAATTTTGAAATGAATATTTAATGGATTTTTTAAACAAGTACATATTATTCCCAAACATGTTTTTTTTTATTTACCTACATACTAAAAAACAGAGGGTGAAAATCATGATATTCGTACCAACAAGTACATGCTACCCATAAAATTACATAAATACTCTTCCACTTGTTGATGGCAAAGTAGTAGGTGATATCAAATTTTAGAAGGGATTGGTTGGGAGCCTGCGACAAAGGGCGGATAGATGGGGCACCATGAACCATGATCGACGTCCTCTTTGAATTTGTGGGTGTTTTTGTCCTGAAATCGTACCACTTGACGAAGAATTAAAGTTTTTAATGAGAGGCTTGTCCTTGAAGTTTTTCTAAGAGAACATAAGCAAGAAGTGTAGTGCCTCGACAAAGAAACTGAGAAAAGAGAATGTGAGAGATGGTTGTGACTCATTCCCAAAAAAGAGACATTTTAAATTTTCTTTTTTACCTAAAATACACTTGTTATGTTAGTTTTTATCTTATGTGAAATAATAAGTAACATGAAAGTTCTTACTATATTAAATCAAAACATAAAACATCATTACCATATAAGCTCAAAAAATAGAAACTAATATAATAAACTAATTATATTTACAAAACTATTTAATATGATAAGTAACTTATAATCATAATAATAAATTATCATAAAACATTATGTTTTTTTTTTCATAAAAAATTCTCATGTTGCCGTGACTAGTATATAGGATAGTTATTAATTGATTACGGATTTACAGTGATGGTGTAACGTTATATATCAGCGAGTGAGCAAAGAGGAGATCTAAAGTACAATGGGGTGAGATTGGGTGAGAGTGAGATAGTTTGCTAGGATACATTACTCTAATTTTGTAAACTTTATTTTGTATATAGTAGGAAAAGCCCATTTTGTCTTACTATTTATTTAATTTTTTATCACTGATAAAAAAAAGTAAGAAATGCCATATGTTTGCGTAGAAAGAGAAATACAAGTTTTTTAATATGTGGGACAGGTAGTTTAGGAACGACAAGCTACACTCCCACTAATTGTCATGTTTACTTTCAAACCACAAATACCTACAACCACACTCCCACTATCGTGTTTACTTTCAAACCACAAATTCTAACTTCGTCTTTCGTGATAAAGATGTGGGGTTACATTTAGAAAATATACTTGTACTATGAACAAGTTAAGATACATGATTTTATATCCATTTTGATATTTAACAATTTTAAGAATAATTTTTAGGAAACTATATAAATTATAAATTAAATTAATATCATTAAATCAATTAATTAATTTTCTTAAATTTTAAACTAGTTAAAAGAATAATGTATTCCTTTATTCTAAATTCTAAATTCCACTATTAAACGAATTAAATCAGTCATGTGTAATGCCAAATCTGACCTAAAGAGTAGCATTTATTGCTTTAGCCTTTATCGACTACAGGTAGGTAGACTGACATGTATAGAAGCATAAATAATACTAATAATAATTTATAGTTATAACATACTATAGCCAAAAGGATGGAGTTGACAAAAGTGATGTAACTAACAAACATGTCCTTCAAAACAGTTCTTGTAATAATGGCCATGCACACTTAGAGGAGCAATGTAAGCAAAGAGGGAAGGTAGCAATGGCTATGGTGTGCGGTGACAGCAGGAGATAGAAGAAGGAACCGTGTACAGGCTCGAGAATCTGTGCAGCTAGCAAACGCCAACGAATAAAACAATGCTCAGGTTCCCACATTTTCATCAGGTCCCTTTCTTCTGAGTTTTCTTGAAAAAGTCAAAAATCTTTTATATATATATATATAGATATAGATATATATGTATATATGTGAGCCAACCAGCATTGTGGTTAATTAATAAAACCAAATCTCTGACCAAATCATGTCTCACACGACATTATTGTAGTAGCATAGATTAATGTATGTATTTATGTGACTTGTGCCCGGATGCCTCGGTTGGAGTTGCTGGTGGCGTGTTCCGTGGTTGAAAACACATGCATGCAGTTCAGTGATTGAGAACATAATCACTTATTAATTGCACAAAAATCTGGATTACTTTGGTTTTCAAATCACACTTGTGTGTCTCATAAAGGGACAATTTCTTAGATGTGATAGATTAGGGACTACGCGTTTAGTTTCTACGTCAAATAAGCTTTTAAGTGCTGTGTCCCACATTAATACAGTAATGTTATTGACTAATTAAGATATGATACGTGTATGATTAGTTTTATGTAATTTTGGTTTAGAGAAGAAAATGAACATAAAAGAAAGAAAAAAAAATTAGATGATCTTTTTGTTATCTAATAAATTTTTCTTCTTTGATTGTTTTGAAAATATGTTTACAAAATGGCATTAATATTGTTAAAAATAATAATGTTAAGGGTGTGTATACATTTCTTTTGGAAAGAAGACTATTTCTATTTCTTATCAGTCAATTTAGAAAGGACGTACTTTTATACGTAGAACCGATTTTGTCCCTGTTTGTCTTAATATGAAACTGGCAGCAGAAATAAGAAGATACATCATTTTCATCTTCTCCTTATGTTATAGTACATGCAAATATTTTTCTCATTTCCACAATGCTTTAAAATTAAAATATAATATTTAAATTATAAATAAATAAGCACTATTGATTTTAATAGGCTGGAAAATTAATAATATAAAAGGAAATTTAATAATAATATTATTTCACTTTAAGAGGTCTACAGCAAATTAAGCATGTCTTATTAAAATTAGAATTATAATTTCTGTAAGATTTTAAGTTTGAAGTGAACAAAGAATGTAATTAGAACAATAGATCCATCTAAAGCTTGTTAACCTTATTATTTGAAAGATATTAATCATCAACAATTTTTTTGACAGAAAAAAACTGATGTTCAATGAAATACTTAGAAAGACAAAAATCGGGAGAGAGATTTTCACTTCCTTAATTATTTTCCTTTTTTTCATTTTAATCAAAGAACATGCAAAAATATTTTACTTTTAACTTACTCTAGTGTTTTTTTTTATTATTATTATTATATGGTGTTAACTGCTAAGTTTAAAAAAGAGAAAAAAATATTTAAATTAAGAAAAAGAAAATAAAAACAAGTAAAATGTAAAATATAATTATTTATTATTATTAATTTTATTTATTATATTAATTATTTTTTAATATATAAAATTTTAAATATTAATAATATAATCAATTATATCAAAATATATAAATAAAAATGTATAAATACTAATAAAATATTTATGATATAATCAATAATAAAATATATCAAAAATAATTTATTTGCTTATAATATAATTGATTATGTCAAAAAAAAAAGTTCATGTTTTTGCGGAAAGCTAACATTATCATTTTATTTTAATATTTCCATGCATTTTTTTTTTCATATGTTTCACGTCTTACACACTCTAAAAAAGTTCATCCACACTTTCATCATGAGCACCACCATCCCCTAAATCTATTTCACTAACATTAGCAATGGAATCATAGGCTGACAAGTGGAAATTGCAGATTCAGCAGCAGCCACTGCCTCCGTTGTTTTAAGATCAGTGACACCAACCATCAAATCCATTTCAGATTCATTTCAAATTAGAAATACACAAATAAAAAATATAACCAAAACTTGAAACATAAATATATCAAATCAAACTAAATTTTAATTTATTTCAGGGATATCTCAATCCTTATGTAATAAAAAAAATATAAATGAACGGGAGCATGAGGGGACCACTGGAAAACATGGAGAGTTTGTTACTGTAGATGAAAACGTGGCAAGCGATCCACTAAGCAAAGGAAAAAGAAGGAGCTCTCGTAGGAGCATCCCTCATAAGCAA
>Ga0099824_1003193_pt1 | contig 23963 bp, 9 predicted proteins | sample SiratrowhiteBW_FD_76837 | JGI IMG/M metagenome (GOLD analysis project Ga0099824, IMG submission 76837) | Root nodule microbial communities of legume samples collected from California, USA - Siratro white BW | ecosystem: Host-associated > Plants > Roots > Nodule | place: USA: California...
CTCTTATATATATATATATATATATATATATATATATATATATATATATATATATATATATATATATTGACCCTTTTTTTTCTAGATTTCATTTTTTTTACTTTCTTTTGTGGCCTAATAGTGTTAATCAAACACTCCACACAACACAATTTCAAGTGCAATTTTTTTTTCACAAAATTCAATAGTGAAATATTTTTTCACAATTTCAAGTATGTTGATTCAAAAAGCACACTCTCACACACACTCAACCTAACTCCTAGACCAAAATTTCATCAAGCTCCATCATGGCTTCAAGCAATCCACGTTGCAAGCTTTGATCCATGTGGACTTCACCATATTGTTGGCTTCATTAAATCACTTAGCAACCTCGGTGCTAACATAAATAAAACACGGAGGATTCAAAAATTAAAGCTAAGTAATTAAAGTCACAAACAATAGAATAATCTAGAATACGTGATAGAAAATCCTAAAACAAAACATTGATCCAAGACAATTGAAATAATATAATTGAATCAATTTAAAACATGGAACACATAGAATATGATACAATCCTAACTAAACTCAAACAAACATAACACAAGACATGAACAAAACACATAAAAGGGAAGAAGAACACTTAGCTCTTGAAGATCCTCTATGCCTAGCTCGTGACACCAAATGATGAAAACCTATTTGGAGAGAGTGGAAGACTCCAATAAAGCTTCAAAATTTACCTCAAGTTTCCAGAGAGAAACTCAAGAAGAGTGCTCACTTCGAAGGAAGGTTCCTTGGTGGTGAACCTAGGAGAAGACTACTCCCAAATTAAGTGACTTTAAAGGAATAAGAAGACAAGCAAAATGCATAGTCAAATTCTCATTCAATTTCAAAGTGAGTAAAAGCGTAGGAGTAGGCTTTTATTTATAGGCTTAGGAGCTCCTAACACTTATCAGTCTAAGAGATATGAGACTAAAATATTCAGAGTACAACTGTACTTGTAGTTTCTGCACATACACATGTCTTAAGTCCCATATTGCTCAAATCTTGCATTTTTCAAGTGTTTATAAACTTCACATCTCCCTTAATGTGTACATAGTCATGTAGGTTGTGGTTGACTCCATTTTGACCCAAAGCCTAACCCACCTAATCTTTTATTTATTTATTTATTTATTTTTATTCAAAGGTAAAACTACTCCTATACAAAGATTCTACTGAAAGATAAGGAAGACTCTAATAATGTACCCTCCATAAAAGAAGAGTCTTTTGCAATCCCTCTTTGTCCTCTATCCTTCTAGCCATGACCCTTGTGAGTGATCCTATATGTGGTCTTGCAAGTGGTCCTCCATCATTATTGTTTATTATGAATTTATTGTTGTAAATTATTATTATTATTATTATTATTATTATTATTATTATTATTATTATTACAATCATTATTAATAATATATGTTATTAATATTGTCAATATAAATATTATTTTTATAAATAATTTTTATTTTTACAAATTGTTGTCGCAATATATTATTTTTTTAAACATAAAAATCTATTAGTTTATCGATTATTTTTGTTAAAGCTCTATTTATTTTTATAAAATTTAAATTATATTGTTTATGAATATTATTATTATATATGAAATGTTTAGAAAAATGAATTGAGGATAAATTTACTTTCTAATGGTTGAGATATTTTAAGTATGAATTTTTTAGGCTTAAGAACTTTTAAATACTTCTTAAATTTGAGTATTTTTAATTGAGTATATTGATAAGCATATACTTACCCATTTTCAAACAATTTAATTATGATTGATTCTATTGTGATTTTACAATGAATTCTAAGGTATTTCTTCAATAAAATTTTGTTCTTTACATTTTTTGTAAGTTGTGCTTTATTGTTAGTATTTTTGAAATATATTTTGGAAAAAGTAAGCTACTTGAGTATTTAACTATTTTTCCTCGATTAGAGTTCTTGGTTAATTCGCTTAGTCTTAATCAGTTTCTTGTAGTCAATAAATAAAAAATATATATCTCATTGAGTAAACACATGTAGACGAGGTGAGATATTGAATACATCAGAATACACTTGTTTTTTTTCAATAATATTAAGTTTAATTTTATTGATGCTTGTTTGATTGAGTTGAACATTTTGAAGACAATTGTTGGATAAAATTTTAATAAAACAAAGGAAGAATTTGTTGTTAAAGAACTTAAGAGTCAACCTGTTTTCTTTACTATTTTTACATTGTCTACTTTAATTTCTTACACTAAAATCTTCAAATCACCCTTTAATATACTGTTATTACTAACTTTTCTTGTTACAGATAAACTTTGAACATTGACTGAATTTACTTTTCCTATCTATATTATCATTTATTTGGTATTAAACGTTCAATATTTAAATTCTTTTAATATACTCAGTGAAATGACAACGATCAAATTTGGAGGAGTTGTTGTCGGAGAATCTAATTTGAGTTTGGTTTTCAGTTTTCTTATTTATCTATAATTTTCAATTTTTTGTATTCATCTCCATATTTATTTTTTCGCAAATGTAACTTTGTTTTCAATTACCAAAAACAATTAAAAAATGATAAAACGTAAGAAAAGAAATCTAATATTCATTATAGACAATCTTATTTTATTTTACCTTATTTCATCTTATTTTATGTTCTTATATCTTATTTAATCTTATTTTGATTTGTCATATTTTACTTTATTTTATTTCATTTCTCCTTTTAGTTATTGTTTATATCTTTATTTTTTTTTATTTCATTTTGTTTTTCTATTTTTATTTTTGATTTTACTATTTCTATTTTTATTCTTAATTTCTATTGTTGTTTTTAGTCTATTTTTTTGTTGCTTTTTTTATGGCAAGTTTAATTTTATTTTTTCCTTCATTTGTTTTATTATTTTCAACTCAAACTTTAGTTTTGTTTATTTTTAATTCTTTCAAGTGAAATTTGTGAAAGTAGTATAGGAAGAACTCTGACTATGAAAGACTTGGTATTTAAGAGTGTCTAACTGTGATCCTGGAAGTTTACTTATGTAAACTTTCAACATCTTTTCTTTAGAAAACGTTGTTTTATATAAGTAATTCAAACATGTTTCTTTCTTGATTTGAACTACTATCTTAGTTGATCTAATTTAAGGAAATTCATTCACATTCTTCTTGATTTATTGTTTTCTTAATTCATGTGTTTGCCAAATCTATTTTTCTTTTAGATCAAAATTGCAGTGATGATTTCTTTTCGATGCTGCAAAATCAAGGGGGGAAAATAGGTCAGCATCTACATAGTTGCATTGCATTATATACATAATTGCATAATTTTTCTGAGCATAATATTTTACGTAATTTGCATACATGTTTCTGCATAATTTTTAAATGTTATGAGTTGTTTGTGTTATCATAAAAAAGGGGGAGGGGGAGATTGTTGAGTCTTTAGACGGTCACATTGGTTTTATGCATTAGAAGATCTCATTCATTACATGGTTTATGATGTTATATTTTGATGATAATAAAACCAAGTTTATGTTTTAATTATTTGTTTTAATAATGTTTGCATAATGTGTAGGATATTAGAGTGTCAAAGTCAAAGTAAATGGTCAAAGTCAAATTAGACAACCAAAGTCAAAATAACATGTGTCAAATAACACGTATCAATTTTTAATTAAATTGATTATTTGTGAGAAAATGAATTTTTGAAAATAAATATTAATTAGAAATAAACTTAAAGTGAAATTTTAATTAAAATATAAAATTTGATTTTTGATAAAGATAAAATTTGATTTTGATAAAGATTGAATTTTATTTTTGATAGAGATAAAATTTGATTTTTGATAGAGATAAAAATTTAATTTTTGATTCAATATATAGCATTGAATGCACTTATTTTTACGTTTTTCACAAAATTGATTTTAAAATAAAAATCTACATAATAACACAGTTTGTTTTGTACTAGATTTAATATTTGTTTTATCTTTTATAATTTGTTTTTTTATCTTTTCGTTGAGATTCAATAAAACGAAAAAATATATGGTTCATGTAACACGTTGATTTCACACACCAAATTTAAGCATTCACAACATTCTTGTGATATTAGACGTTTAAAGCATTTATAAAACAATGATTCAATATTTGGTTATCTTTTCAAGTGATATTAGACGTTTAAAGCATTTACAAAACAATGATTCAATATTTGGTTATCTTTTCAAGTACTTTAGGCAGATTTCTTTATTCTTATCTTTTGATTATTTTTGACACAAATATCAATGGGCAGATTTCTTTATTATTATCTTTTGATTATTCATGGCAATGATAATGTATTCAAATCATCAAGTGATATTTCCACAAAAATTGGACAGTTGCACCATTTAATATATCTTTCACGTTTTTACAACATTAGATACAAATTACAATGTTTTCTATTTTTGTTTAATAAATATTCAACACAAATTCAAAACAAAAGGATGAGATTGAAATTGAAATTCAACATCAGAATCTTACGAAAAGTAGATACCAGCTATACATGTTGGTTTTAGCATCTATAAATAGGGTGGAGAGAAGCACAATGAGTAGTACCAAAGCAAGCCAAACCCATAAAGATTAATAAGACCTTTGGTCGAGTGTTATCGGAAGAGAAAACAACACTTGTGTTTTCTAGAGAGAAAAAAATACTCGTGATTCCTGGAAAGGAGAGAATACTTGTGATTTCTGGAAAGGAGAGAATAGTTGTGTTTCCTGAAAAGGAAAGAATACTTGAGTAACTTGGAGATGTGATACTAATTGTTCTAATCAGATTGATTAGTGAAAGCTTTAAGTCATTCCTTAAGGGGGAACGGATGTAACTCATGTTTGAGTGAAATAAATCTTATGTATCTCAGATTTGATTTTATAGTTATCTTGTATGCCTAAAATTTAATTGTTGACTCAAACTTTATTGTTGCCTAATTATTATTCGTTGTGAATCCAATCTATAGGCTCTATTCAACCCCCCTCTTTTGGAGCCAAATGCACCTTAAAAAACATACATTAAAATTAAATTTTAATTTTTTTACGTATATTTGCTTGTCTTCTCCAAGGCACCTTCCTTAGAAGACGAACCCTAGTTTTGAGTTTCCTTTAAAACATTGGGAGAAGTTTTGAGCTTTTTTTTGTTTAGACTTGCTACTCTAGAGATGTTTCTATCATTTAATATTTGAAAAAATTGATATTTTTTTCATTTTTATAGTTTTTAAAGTACAAGATAGTGGGATTAGAGTACAAGATAATACGAACCACTATTCATAATACTCTTGACAAGTCATATTGTTAGTGAATATAGGGTAAACTATTTATTTTTAAGAAAAAAATATTTTAAAAAATTCTAAATTGGAATTAGAAAAACATATTTTTATATTTTTAAACATATTGTTAATTTTTTAAAATGATATTGAAAAAACATATTTTTATTTTTCAAAACATATTTTTATTTTCTAAAACATATTTTATTTTTTAAAACATATTTTTATATTTTTTTAAAATGATATTGAAAAAAAAAACATATTTATGTTTTTGAAAACATTTTTATTTTTTTAAATGATATTGAAATTGAAATTGAGTAACAGATGAAATGCAAATGTAATTATACCTGTATAACCTTCTAGTCTCCACTCTCATTTTGAGTGGCTTTTATTGTGAATTGTTTTTGTCTAAGAGGAGAATCAACTATAAAAGATTTTAGGCTACAACTCGTAAGGTTGACTCAACCTAAACAACTCTACATTAGGAATTTAGATGGGGAATTCAAATCTCTAATTGGATTGATGGGTTACTGGAATCAAAGAGAGACAGGGAGGAAGAGATGATTTGTGAATGTATTCTTTTTATATGTGTGTCACTAGAAAGAGTGAAAAGTGATTCTTTTTGTCCTTTACTTTGTGCGTGGGTGAATATATATAGTGTGGGAGTAGAGTATGTATCTTCAAATTGGAAAATAAAATCAGAATTCTTTAATGAAAAAATAAAATTTGAATCCTTAAATTGCAATAAATATGAAAATATTTTAAATTGGAAATAAAATTAGAATCTTCAAATTGTAATAAATCCAAAAACCTTGCATTAAAAAAAAATCAAATCATAACTCTCAAATTGTAATAAATACAAAAAAATTCAAATTAGAAAAATAAAATTAGTACCTTTAAATTGTAATAAATTTCAAATAAATTTTAAAAGTAAAATAAGCATCCAATAATTTTCAAATCGGAATTTTGAAATTGCAAGGAATCTGAGAATCTTTAAAATATCAGAGCCCTCAAATTGTAATAAATCTAATAATCTTCAAATTTAAAATTTAAATTAGAACAATCAGAAGTACAATATATATATCTTCAAATTTAAAATTTAAAATTACATTAAAACCTTAAAGCACTCATTTTGTTTTCTAAGGAGATTTTTTTTTTCTAGCTAGTTAATAAAAAATAAATTATTACACTTTTTTTTAATTTCCTTAAAAAATAAATCATACATCGTGCACCATCACGTACTAAAAGTAAATGTGTGAGGTTGAGACCATTACTTTGCATAAGGACACACACCATCAAGTGTTGAAAAAGATATGTGAGTTCGAGACCATAACCACGTCAAAGGTTTAACACCATGTGAGGTCAAGACCTTGGCCATGTCGAGAGGGTTGCACACCATCACATGTTCAAAAATAAATGTGTGAGGTTGAGACCTTGGCCATGCTGAGAGGGTCGCGCACCGTCACATGTTGAAAAAGATAAGTGAGGTCGAGACCTTGGCCATTTCGAGAGGGTCACGCACATCACATGTTGAAATACATAAGTGAGGTCAAGACCTTGGCCATGCCGAGAGGATCACGCATCATCACGTGTTGAAGAACATAAGTGAGGTCAAGACCTTGGCCATGCCGAGAGGGTTGCGCACCATCACATGTTGAAAATAAGTGAGGTCAATACCTTGACCATGCCGAGAAGGTCTCGCACCATCACATGTTGAAAAATATAAGTGAGGTTGAGACCTTGGTCATGCCGAGAGGGTAGCGCACCATCACACGTTGAAAAATATAAGTGAGGTTGAGACCTTGGCTATGCCGAGAGGGTCGCGCACCACCACATGTTAAAAAAATGTTAGGCACATCCCAAGAAGTGGACCCATTTTGAAGGAAACATATTGAAATTTGTAAGCGAACATCAGGTGAACGCCGACATGAATTTTAAATGATGCATGTTCTGCAGTGAGTGCATAAATGCATGAATGTGTGCAATATGTTTTCATTTTTATTATTGTTGTGATGAATGAAAGTCAATATACAAATGCATGAGACTCTATTTTTGTCATTCTTATATGAATGATAGTGTACGAGGTTCTTTTTTTATTTTTTATTTTTTTTTTCTATTTTGATATTGACATTTAGAGTCAATTGTTGTTTTGTAATCATTGAATTCATTTGATATCAATATTTTTCTTTGTTCTTGAAAATGAGAGATGTTGCAAATCTTTAAATTAATTTTAAAATTAGGGACATTATTTACTTTGTCTTTTGCAACATTGTTTTGATACACGAGTGGTTGAATGGGGATGAGAAATGTGGGAGAGCAAATTCAAGAGGTTTGAAGGAAATTGAGATTGCACGTCTTCAGATATATTATCATTCGCATTCCCCTTTAAAAGGAAAAATGCAAAATATGACTGGTCTAGTTTTGGTATATCAGGTAGGCTAGATGAAATATGAATGACTTATTTGTAGTGTTGAAAGCATAACTAGGTTTGATGAAAGTGCAACATCATATAGAGAAAATTGTATGATGCAAATGGAAATTGCCCTAGTTTAGACATACAAGGGTGAAAGGTGATTTTGTTTTTGTAAGGTGGAAATGGGTTTGTGGGGGTATGGATGATTTTTTGGTGTTGTTATTAGATGGACAGAAAGCATTGTCCCAATGTTGCTCTCTTCTCTATTGCTTTACTCTTAGTTGGCTTGTTGATTGGTAAATGTAAAATAAGGTTCATACCAAGTTCAAGAGGGGGGGTGAATTGAACTTTCAAAATCTTTTCGCAAATATAAATTGTTCTTGAAATAGAGAATGAAAATTCTTAATTCAATCAATCAACACGTGTAATTCTGGACTGTCCAGTAAACAACCAATTATGCACAGCGGAAATTGTTAGAGATAAACCCAGAAAACAATTTTCAGTATAGAGATGTGTTAATCCAGAATCAAGATGATTAACCACAATCCAGTAGATTAGAAATAACCTAGAAACACAGTTGATTCAAATATATGTAAACATATTCAGTGATCAGTTTATTAAGCGAATGCCAATAGATAATAAAAAGATCAAGAAGAGAGAAGAGAAAATCAAGAACACAAAGATTTATCCTAGTTCACCCTTTCTCAAGGGTTACGTCCAATCCTTTGCAAACTAGCAAAGATTTCCACTAAAAGGATCACAAGATCAGTTTACAACCCTTGCTCCCAGCAATTTATCACTGCACCCCGTAGTACACACTGCTCCCCGCAGCACTCACTACTCACTGAACCCCTCAGCTAGTATAAAACCAGTGCAGAAACCCACTACACCAAAACACTTGAACCCGCAAGCAAACACTGCTCCCCGCAGCACTCACACTCTACTGAACCCCTCAGCAGATGTGAGACCAGTGCAGAAACCCATTGCACCAACTTAATTACAGACCCAGTAATTGAAAATAACAAACAGATTACAAAACAACAAACAAATTACAAAACAACAAGATTAACAATTGATCATACAGTACTTTTACACATAACAGATTACAAAGATTGGAGATCAGTTGTAGAAGACTTAGTTTTGGTCCAGAACCAAAGGTGCAAGAACCTCACTCAAAGATGCTTCAAGATTCATGTTCTTGGAGGTTTCTTGTTTTGAAAAGCTTTGTAAAGGATGATCGCACAAAAGGGGCGGTATATCTCACTCAGAATATCTCAAGGAATGCTTTTCGAAAATCTTAGTTATCTGAAAATGATAGTACCAATTCCTTTAAATAGCCAGATCAGTTTTAAAACAGCTTAGCTTTCACAGTTTAATTAATTGAACAAACCATTCAATTGATTGAATTGACCGTTAGTTGACCCAGTCAAAGATTCCAGTATAACAGAAATAACTGTCACATTCAATAGATTGTTTTAGAAATTTAATTGATTGAAAAATCTTTTTCAGCAAAAATTACTTTGGGCTATTTTTCTTAAAACCAGTTTTAATAAAAATATTTGTGAATCTCTTAGCACCCCAGGAATGATGAACCATGCCACTAATGATTAAGGACTAAGCCAACACCAACACACAAACCCAACTAAGGACCAAGACCGAATCACCCAACTATCAGAGCAAAAAATATCAAATTAACTAATTGAGCTAAAACACAGTTAATTAAATTTCTTCCTGTATCCAGACTCAGTTTGTTCAAATCAAGATGTTTTACTCCCCCATGATGTCCCTTAAAAGCTATAAAGAGATTAATAACATAAGATCATTCCATTAATATATATTGACCCATGGAGGTCAATCATCATAGCAAGTTGCTAATTACATCAAAGACATAGATCACGATTAAGAGAAACATCAACAAATTGGAAACATAACTGAGCTACAGGTGTTGGCACATACCCAACAAATATTCAATCCACCCAAGCTTAGTACTATACTAAGCAGAACTGAACTAAAGCAAACCAAACTGAAGAATAGACTGAAACAGATGCAAAACAACAAATAGTAAAACACACAGGGCAAACACACGAAACACACACAATTCTCCCTCATTGAGTTCATCAAATGGAGGGGATCAACATTACACAATGAGTAGTGTAAGGTGTGTGCAAGTGAATTCAGGACCTATTCCAATTTAAAGAAACTCTAGTGCACAAACAAACAAAACACTGAACAGTACAGGACATAACAAATGCATGCACAGATTTTGTTGCACAGCAGACTGATTGTACTTATCTCAAAGAATATTCTGAACTGCTTTTTGACCAGTTGACCATGAACTAATCTGTGACACGTGGCACTTTGAAGATTCTTCTCTTTAAGCATACTTGTCCCACATGCAAGTGTGTCACATGTTGCTGAACATTGACCAGTCGTGTCTCTTGACCAGGAGCGGGTTATAACCTTGTCCTTATTCTCCAGCTGCAATGATTTCATACAGTGTTGATTCTGTTGACTGTAGTTGATCAGTTCTGAATTGATTATTGATCCTTTTCATGTACTTATTCTTCACTGCACAACATCTCAACTGTCCAGATATCATTGCCTTCTCAAGAAGCATATCTTCTGGTGCAGTAATACACACATATTTTGTCTGCACATCAATCAAACAGCTACAGTAGTTTCTGCTCAATATATTGATTCTCAATTAACTGGGACACATTCCAGTTAGTAACCTACTTTCAGAATTAATTCACATTTTTGAAATCAATAATGCCCAATTCATTTTTGAGAAAATTGAATCTTTCTTTATTCAAGGGCTTTGTGAATAAATCTGCAAGTTGATTCTCCGAATCAACAAATTGAATTTCGCAATCACCATTCATAATGTGATCCCTTATAAAGTGGTGTCGAATTTCAATATGTTTGGTTCTAGAGTGTTGAACTGGATTTTTAGTCAAGTTAATTGCACTTGTGTTATCACAGAATAAAGGAATTTTAGAAAGATTAAGTCCAAAATCACTTAGTTGATATTTTAACCAGATGGTTTGAGCACAACAACTTCCAGCAGCTATGTATTCTGCTTCAGCTGTAGATAATGCAACACAGGCTTGCTTCTTGTTGTGCCAAGATATCAAAATGGATCCTAGCAAGTGACATGTTCCACTAGTGCTCTTCTTATCTACTTTGCAACCTGCAAAGTCAGAATCAGAATATCCAACAAGATTTAAAGTTACCTCACTTGGATACCATAGACCAACTTCAATAGTTCCCTTGAGATACTTCAAAATTCTTTTGGTTGCTACATAGTGTGATTCTTTCGGTTTAGCTTGAAATATGGCGCACAAACACATACCGAACATGATGTCTGGTCTACTTGTTGTCAAATACAGAAGTGATCCAATCAATTGTTTGAACTTAGTTTGATCCACATCAACTCCAATTTCATTAGCATCTAAATAGCATCCAGTGGCTATTGGAGTGGAAGCTTCCTTGCAATTTTCCATATTAAATTTCTTCAATAATTCCCTGCAATACTTTGCTTAACAAAGAAATATGCCATGTTCAACTTGTTTAACCTGCAAGCCTAAGAAGAAATTGAGCCCCCCATCATGGACATCTCAAATTCTCTTTGTATAGTAGCAACAAACTGCTGACATAAACTTTCATTAGTTGAACCAAAAATAATGTCATCAACATAAACTTGAACAAGTATTATCTCATTGCATGAATTCTTAATAAACAAGGTCCTATCTGTTTTCCCTCTCTCATAGCCTTGAGAAAGCAAGAAATTACTCAACCTCTCATACCACTGTCGAGATGCTTGCTTTAACCCATACAAGGCCTTCTTGAGCTTGAAAACGTAATCTGGATTGTTGTGATCTTCAAATCCAGGGGGTTCACTCACATAGACCTCTTCATCAATGAGCCCGTTCAAGAAAGCGCTTTTGACATCCATTTGATGTAATCTCAATCCCTTCATGCAGGCATATGCTAGTAGTAATCTAACTGCTTCCAATCTAGCTACTGGTGCATAGGTTTCACCAAAATCTGGTTATATCCTTTTGCCACAAGTCACGCCTTGTTCCTCACAATGACACCTTGTTAATCTATCTTGTTCTTGAAAACCTACTTGGTTCCAATTACATTCATCTCCTTTGATCTAGGAACAAGTGTCCATACCTCATTTCTTGCAAATTGGTTCAGTTCCTCGTGCATGGCATTTATCCAGTTGTTATCTTCTAGAGCCTCACTCACTGACTTAGGTTCAACTTGTGACACAAAGGCCATATGTTCACAGAAATGGTTCATGGATCTTCTAGTAGTCACACCCTTCTGTAGCTGACCAATGATATTGTCCAATGATAGATTCCTTGGAACTCTCCATTCTCTAGGTAGTTCAGTACTCGTTGCTGCTGCTCCAGTGCTAGATTCAATCGGTTGATCTTGTGGTTCAATAGATTGAACTTCATCCGATTGATTGTCTTTTTCAGATTTAACCAGTTGATCTGTGACAATCTTCTGATTCACTGGTTCATCATCATCTGCAGTAATCTTAATGCTTTCCTGCACTTTGTGGTCAGTTTCATCAAATGCAATATGCATGGATTCTTTTACAACTATGGTTCTCCTATTATACACTCTATATGCATGACTATGCAGTGAATAACCAAGAAAGATACCCTCATCCGCTTTTAGATCAAATTTGCCTAAGTTATTTTTCCCATTGTGTAAATAAAACATTTACATCCAAAAACTTTTAAATGGGAAATGTTAGGCTTTCTACCTTTAAATAGCTCACAGGGGGTCTTCTTCAAGATTGGCTGAATGAGTACTTTATTCAGTACATAGCATATTGTACTAACTGCATCAGCCCAGAAGTATTTAGGCAAATCTGTTGCATTCAGCAGCGTCCTAGCCAGCTTCTCCAATGATCTATTCTTCCTCTCTACCACTCCATTCTGCAGTGGAGTTCTCGGTGCAGAAAAATTGTGCTTGATTCCTTGCTTCTCACATAATTTATCAAATCTTTCATTTTGAAATTTGCCCCCATGATCTGATTTAATAGTAGAAATCCTTCATCATTTCTCATTTTGAATGACTTTGGCAAATTTCTCAAAAGCAAGATAAGCATTATCTTTTGTGACAATGAATAAAGTCCATGTAAACCGTGAGTAATCATCTACAATTACTAGACCATAGTAATTACCACCTAGGCTTTTGGTTCTTGAGGGACTAAATAAATCCATGTGAAGCAACTCAAGTGGTCTAGTTGTTGAAGCAACATTAATCGGTTTAAATAACTGTCACATTCAATCGATTGTTTTAGAAATTCAATTGATTGAAAAATCTTTTTCAACAAAAATTAGTTTGGGCTATTTTTCTTAAAACCAGTTTTAATAAAAATATTTGTGAACCTCTAAGCACCACAGGAATGATGAACCATGCCACTAATGATTAAGGACTAAGCCAACACCAACACATAAACCTAATTAAAGACCAAGACTGAATCACCCAACTATCTTCATGTTGGCCCAAAGTCTTCACTTGAACAATTCTGGTCCAGGTTGGTTTCAACAGATTCTTCATGAGGTAGTCTTCATCAACTCACGAGCTAGACATTGATCTAACATAGTTCAGATCCAATCCATCAAAAACTTCAGCAAGTTATGGTCTTTTTTGACTTCATCAAATCACATGCTTAGCCTTGGTGCTAACAGTAAATCCTTTTCTATCAGATTTTCCTTTTTCTTTCTTTCCTTTTTTTTCGACACTCGTCGTCAGTCACATCCTTTTGTTACAAGGTTAAGCTTTATGAAAATTATGGCAATCATTCTTCAATATATACGGACTTTATTAGGCTTGTAACGTCACCAGGGGCTACAAGGTGGTGAAGAAAAGGATATAAAGGCTCAAAATAATATTTATGGGTTTATATTTTTTTCTTGAAACAAGGATCACCAACCAAGTGTTGTGAAAAATAGCCAAGGTTTTCTTTTATAAGACTTTGATCATTTTCTTTTCATCTTTTTTTTCATCACTTTCTTTTATTTTTTCACCACTTTTGCGTTCTTTTTTATCACTTTGTGATAACATTCTTAGTTGTGAATTCACATCATTCTTTGAGGGCTTTCTTCTACTTGATTCTTAAGAGCTTTTGATGTACACATTGATCTGAGTTTCAACATAATGATGATCTTTGTTTAGGGTGTTTTGAAAGGAAATATTTATTTTTAGCTCAAAAAGGGTGTAATGGATTTATAAGCTTTTGTATTAAGAAATATGATCATATATCATTTTGAATCATGATTGTTTAATTTTTAAAGAGTTTAACAATGAAACAAAATTTGATGACTTCGAACACGAGTTGTTTTTTTCTTTGTCATCCTATCTTTTGCTTAGATCGCCCTTGCAGGTTTTCAATCTAACGACTTTTATTTTTTTTCTTTGCCTTTATAGATTGGAGATTAACCATTCAACCAACTGAAAGAAATTCATTTCAGTACTGTTGTAATATTCTTGTTTTGCTGTTTTGAGCGATGGCGACAACTACCGAGGCAAATCCTTTTTTTTTTTTGGATGAATGAAGGCTAAAAGGTTTTAAGCAACATGTATGTCAATGCTTCAATGGAACATGTCAACTTTTATCCCTTATTAAAACATTAAATTATGAAAATGCGTAACATCTTTTCTTTTTATTTTTGTAATTTCATGAATTCAAAGATTGTATCAAAGAAATAATTAACTCAATCATGTGATCACTTTTCTTTTCATTTCTTTTATATACCATGAATTTGGTAACACTAAAATGGGAAACAACCAAATTTGAAAATTTTGCAATGCAGTAATTTTTTAAATTTTATTTTCAAAATTCTTTCGAAAGGAAAGAAAAACATGTTGTGGAATGAAATATGGATGAATGCTGTGGAATGAAATATGGATGCATGTCAGGATGTATGACGCATGTTGAGATGTATAATGCATGTATGATGCATGTCTAGATACATAATGTCTGAATATATGGTTAAGATGTATGATAAAGGTCTAAATGTATGATGCATGTCTAAATATATAATGTATATTTAGATGCATGATGCATGTTTAAATGTGTGATGCATGTTTAGATGTATGATGTATGTCTAAATATTAAGATGTATGATGAATGTTTAAATATATGATACATGTTAGGATGTAAGATGCATGCAAAGCTAACTAATGTATGTATGTCACAACTTATGGATGAGTGTTATATATGGTGCAAAGTGACATGATAATTCAAAAATTTATGAAATAAAAAATTATATACATATTACTATGAATGCCTAGTAACATGATATGCAATTGACAACCTAAACGACATGATTAAAACATAATGAGAAACCATGCATGCTTGTACTTCAAAAGGTACTTATTAGTTACATGTAGATGCAAATGTAACCATTTATTAATATGTACAAACAAGCGGTGAGGGGTAGAGGTGCGCAATGATCTCCCTTAGTGCCCTAACCAAGGTTTAGAGTAGTCGTGTTTAAAGATATAGGGCAGTAGATGTGTACCCACATGGGAGGGCTCCTAATCTCTAAAGTATAAGGCCACAAGAGATATGACTCACTTTAGTGCATTACCCACAACAATTGGTAGCCAACTTGATGTGAGCATACAAGTGAAGAGAATAGACTCTAGTTGGGGTTCTCGTAATAACCAGAATGGGAAGTACACCCTCATTGACACTGCTACACAACCCCTTCTAATTCCAAGCTTTCTCAAACTCGGGTATAGGGCCCCACTCATCATACATGTAATAAAAGTGGGTGTGTGAAGGGAGAAAAATGCATACCCATTGCATCACCTACAAAACAACCAGAAAAAAAAAATTCGAAGCATATAAAACATGTCTTCTATCCTAAGGTTCAATATTTCAACAATAATCATAAAAAAGGGAAAGTAAAAGCATATGTAGAAAAAGAAGAGAAAAGATAAACATTTAGAAAACCACATTCATTTTTTACTCATTTAATTAATTTGGCATGACTCTCTAAACGTATCCCTAATAGAGTCGTCATTTGTCGTAACCGAGGTCACGACGAAGACGACGAACAAAAAATAGAAATAGAAAGGTAAATTAGAAAGGTATTGCTCTTTAGAAAATAAAACAAATAGAGGAGTCATCATCATAGTTTATTATGGAAAAACCAAAGATAAGGCAATGATCTATGAAATTAGATTAGGATCTGGGGATCGATTACGTGTAGAGAAGGTATTAGCATCCTACAGCGTCTGTCTTAAGACGGTACCTTTAATCAAATGAGCAAAATGAGTGTGGTGTTTTAGAATATTTATTTTTTCATAAAAAAAAGAAAAGAAACAAAAATGCAGGTAGAGACAAAGGAAATATATATTTTCTTATTTTTTGACTCGATAAAGATTGACCTTGCTCCTACCTATTTTCATCCATGATAGAAAATCAGGATTTACGTAGTTCTAGATAAAAAAAATGTTTGTTGGTGTGTTGATATTTTTTATTTTTTGAAAATTTAATATTTAGAAAATTTAATATTTTTACAATTTTATAATTTTTAGAACACAAGATAGTGGGATCGACTATTCATAATATTCTTGACAAGTCATTTTGTTAGTTGATATAGTGTAAACTATTTAGTTTTGAGAAAAAAACATATTAAATTTTTTAAATTGATTTTAAAAAACATATTTTTATTTTTTGAAACATATTTTTAATTTTTTGAAATGATATTGAAATAAAAAACATATTTTTATTTTTTTAAAACATATTTTTATTTTTTAAAAAATGATATTGAAAAAAAAATATTTCTATGTTTTAAAACATATTTTTATTTTTTTAAAATGATACTAAAGAAAACATATCTTTATGTTTTTTAAAATGATATTGAAATTGAGTAAGAGATGAAATGCAAATGTAATTATACTTGTATAACCTTATGGTCTCCACTTTGATTTTGAGTGGCTTTTATTGTGAATTGCTTTTGTTTAAGAGGAGAGTCACCTATAAAATATTTCAGGCTACAACTCGCAAGGATAACTCAACCTAAACAAAAGATTGTGATTTGTTAAATTAATCTACTCTACATTAAGTATTTGGATGGAGCTTTTGAATCTATAATCTTGTTGGGTTGATGAGTTACTGAAACCAAAGAGAGACGCGAAGGAAGAGATGATTTGTGAATATATTTTTTTTTATATGTGTGTGACAAGAAAGAGTGAGAAATGAATTCTCTATATCCTTTACTCTGTGTGGGTGAATACATATAGTGTAGGAGTAGAGTATGTATCTTCAAATTGGAAATAAAATCAGAATTTTTAAATTGGAAAAATAAAATTTGGATGCTTAAATTGTAATAAATCTAAAAATCTTTAATTAGAAATAAAATTAGAATCTTCAAATTATAATAAACCCAAAAATCTTGAAATTAAAAAAAATAAATCATAACTCTCAAATTGTAATAAATACAAAATTTTCAAATTAAAAAAATTAAATCAGAACCTTTGAGTTGTAATAAATTTAAAAAATATTAAAAATAAAATCAAAATCCAATAATTTTTGAATAAGAACTCTTAAATTGTTATAAATATGAGAATTTTAAAAAAAAAATCAGAATCCTCAAATATGAATAAATTTGATCATCTTCAAATTTAAAATTTAAATTGGAACAATCAAAAGTACAATAATTCTTTTTGTTTTCTTCTGTATTTTTAATTAGCGAGCTAGGCCCAAACTACATTAAAACCTTAAAGTACTCATTTTGATTTTTTTAAGAGATTATTTTTTTATTTTTCTAACTAATCAATAAAAAATAAATTATTACGCACTTTTTTTAATTTTCTTAAGAAATATATTTTATTTTTCCGGACGAAATTGAGTGTTGATAAATGTGTACGACTATAATGTGGACGAACCTTTCCAAGTTTGAACCCCAAAGGTTGATCGTAATAATGTGAACAATCCTATCTAAGGTCAAATCTCCGAAGGTCGATCGTCATATTATGGAGGAATCCCCTCAATGTCGAACTCCCAAGTTCGACTAGCTGATTCTATCTTTTCATATGTTTACGTTCGATTTATGATTATTTAAGTTTAACCGATTGTTAGACAAATGAAAATTAAACCTATTCTGAGTCAGTAGTTGAACACTCATTTAAAAACAAAATCACAATAATAATTAATTGAAAATATAAAAAAAGTATTCAATTATCAAAGGTAGAAATTATTAAGGTTAATTTTTCAACACCTCCCATCCCAACAAGATGGGAAGTGATATCTAGGAAGGAACTGTACTATAAATATGAACTAACTCAAAGTACTATAAATATGAACTAACTCAAAGTCAAAAGGGGAAAAAACTTTTCTATGAGAACAAATTAAAGTCCACAATAAAATAAGTAAAATGTTTCCTACCAACAATAACAAAAGAGACTAACACATGGCAAAATCTCCACTCTACATACGGCTAGCTTTTGCCTTTTTATTTAAGAATCATGATAGTTTGATACCCTTACGTGTCATTATTTCCATTTGACATTGTTATATGAGAAAAATAATAATTTTTTATTCACTTGGTGTATTATTTTTTATTCACTTCGTGTGCTATGTTCATATTTGTTTTTCGTTTCTCATTTGAATTTTAAAAATACTTATCAATAAACCATATATTAAAATAGAAGAAACCACTTAAATGTTCTTACTTTCTATAATAACATTATAACTGTATTTTTCTCATAATTAGAGAAAACGTGAACACATTTCTCATAATTAGAGAAAACATGAACACATCATGTTCTTATTTTCCATATCAGATATCAAAATAAAAGAAATCATATAACTACGTTGAAATGTTTTTTTAAAGTGTCTTCCATTCTAATCTTCACGTTTTCGTAAACTCTTGGGGTTTCACGAGTTACCTTGTCGTTCCACGGTACGCTTCCTTCAACTGCAATCTTTTTCCCTTTTTAATTAAATAATTCTTTTTTTTCTGGAGTAATTATCTAAATGTGGAAACATAAATTTGATTATATAAATATAAACTATATAATAGTTATGTCATGAGTGAGTTTGAATGTGATGGGAACTTAAAATAAAAGCCACGCTCTTCTACATTCTTGAATGGAGCACAATTGGGGCGTGGAATTTCGATCTCCATTGTTCATTGACTTTAATAATAGAAAAAAAAAATCACCAGTTACCTTGCTACACGGTACGCTTCCTTCAACAGCAATCTTTTTCCCTTTTTAATTAAATAATTTTTCTGGTTTAATTATCTATCTCGAAACATAAATTTGATTACATAAATATAAACTATATAATAGTTATATGTCATAAGTGAGTTTGAATGTGATGGGACACTTAAAATAAAAACCACGCTCTTCTTCATTCTTGAATCGAGCAAAATTGGGGCGTGGAATGTCGATCCAATTGTTCATTGACTTTAATAATAGAAAGAAAACTAAACCTTTAAATAAGCGCCCAATCCAAAACGAACCTTGTGTTTTACATCATCTCACCTGGACTCTGTGTATATTATTATATTTGCTTTTATATTTATCTCATTTTACAGTGGGTATGTGGTAGAGGTGTGGTCGGTGCACAGAGTAACTTGACCATGTGTGGAAATCGTGCAAGCAAAATTGGTTAGAAGTCCAAATTAAGATAAATTACTTTATATTATACTTGAATCTAGAAATTCTCCTGGAGATTGGGTTATTGTGCTTGAATCGTAGCATAACATTTAGATTGCTAAAAATTTAAGGGTATTTGATTTCTATTTCTAATTACAAAAAATTTTCCGTTTTTAAAGTGGGAATAAAGAAGGTTTTTTAACAGCTTGTGACATGAAAGAAGGTTGAATAGGATGGAGAGTGGAGAAAGTGAAAGACATCTTGTAATTGTTTTTTATTTGTATTTTATGACGTTTGGAAATAATTTTGAAAACAAAATGTATTTTGAGTGAGAGATTGGTTGCTGAGAACTTTGAGATTCTTTATAAAACAATATTTTATAGATCAGAACGTGAGAAGGGAGTGAAACTCACACTAATATACTTTTTGTTTTAAGGTTTTAAAGAATGACAACGTGAGAAGGGAATGAAACTGACTCTAACGTACTTTGTTATATTTTTTTTCAAAGTTTTTTATATTTTTTTAAGATTTTTAACAAGGTCACCCAATTCAATAAATTTCTATCTTATTAATTTTTCTTTTCAAGTTTATTAATTTTTTCAAGATTATGATTAGCCTCATTTACCAGATATGTTTAGATTAATAAAATGTTAACTAGATATTAGCCTTTTTTTACCACTATGTTCTGATTAATGAATTGTTTACTATGTGTTACTTTTTGATTGGTATGTCTTGATTATTGCTGATTACGTGTTACTTTTTTATTGGTATGTCTTAATTATTGCTTATTACATGTTACATCTTTAATTGATATGTCTGTATTATTGTTAACTATATGTTAGCTACTAGCTACTGACTATGTGTTAGAGTTCACCAGACACTAGATTTATCAATTGATGACTACATGTTAGCTTATTGACAACATGTCAGCCTCATCTCGATACATCCGACTAATAAAATATTGACTAGAATACATTCGACTAATAAAATATTGACTAGAAGTCAATCTCATCTATCGGCCCATCTAGATTATATAATCTATAAGAGAAAAGTTATTTCTTACGACTCATGTAATCTAAAACTTCAAAATACTATTTTGGATTACATAATTAAGAACAATAATTTGATGCTCAAACTTGTATTCTAGATTATACAATTTTGGAAGTTTCAAATTGTGTAATCCAAAAGTCAAAATGATTTGGAATACAATTTTGGCTTTCACATTACAAAATTTGAAAGTCTGTATTGTTGTTACACTTTCGGTAATGTTGCTTTTCTTTTACAGAAATTTGAATTTTGGAGTAAAATATCATATATGAAGTTGATGGGTTCTCTCATATGGATGAAATGCCTGATATGTGAAATTTGGGGCAACATAAGATAAATTGGTTGAAGGGGATTGCATTGAAGCTTTTACAATGGATGACATAAGTAAAATATGTTATTATTTGTGTAAACAAATTGTAACAAAAGACATATGCTTATGTTGTAATGTATTTATGTAGGTATTTGGAATGCATTACTTGAATAGATGTGTGGGGTATCATTAAAATTTAGATTTGTGATTGTGATATTGAGGTCTGATGCAACAAATCTACAATAAGGAAGAAAGATATATGTGTTGTTAGGATGGAAAAGAGATTATAAATAAAAGAGATAGAAAAAGGAGTTATAAATCAGTGTATCTGGAACATGAAAATGTGACTCTCCATTTAAACTGAGGTAAACTGACACACAATGGAGGAGAGTGGATTATGAAGATCATAAGTAAGAATCATAATCATGAGTTGGTTGATATGTTAGTAGGTCATCTTTATGATAAAAGCCTAATAAGCATTCCATGATATCATTAAAAGTCAACAAACATTTTACTTATTTTATCGACAAACATGATTAATAGGTTTGCAAAGTTTACTAAACATGATCCATCATATTTTAAGTATGTTGATGTAATACATTTTATGCATGACAATTCTTATACCTGGAAATCAGGTAAGGAGAGAGGGAAAATTAAAGTAAGCATGGACATGAAGTAAGTTGCCATGTTGGATCAGTCTCACGCCGATTATCTCTCACACATAGTCAATGTTATTGATGTGAGTGATGGTTATTGTAGTGATTAGTCTATTGTTGCAATGTACATGGTTGTAAAATTGTTACTTTTAAATAATTATATTACTTATCGTGAAAACATATTAAAACACAAGAATAAAGAGTTGAATTGTGTTTTAAAACTTTTTGAAATCTTTTTGCATTGTTTTGTCAAATAAATGGTAATCAGACGAAGTTTATACTTAACAAGCGATCTGTTTAGTAGTTTTTAAGGATACTGTCTGAAGAAGAACATTAGAAACACCTGTAAATTTGATAGACGCATTATAAAAAAAAAGAAAAAAAAAAAAACTCTTTTCTAAACTTGTTTTTTGTAAGGATCTCATCCTTTAAGTTAGATGAAGTTTTATATCATGCAATCTAATAAGATAAAGGACGAGAAAGAATCATCTAGAATATTTTTATAACGATTCATCTATAAAAAGTAGATTATGTCTAGCTCTTAATCAACTAACCAAGTTTCACTATGTAGACTAATGTTTTGATGATACAAATGAGTTTTTTGAATATACAATCACTTTTGACTAAGTATTATTTAGAATGAAATCATTTTTAACTAGAATGTACGTGATTCTTGTAATACCCCAAAATTTACAAATTCCAATCTAACCGTAATTGACTTTGATTAGAAATCCCATCACTACTCAATAAAACCCCCAATCAAAATCCTAATCTACAAAATAATTTTTATTTATTAACTTACTAATGATAACACTATAGTTAATTTAATATGAAAATGTTACTATGAATACAAAAAATATACATCTAGTAGTTTAAGCTTAGAGCAAGTAGGTTAATAAACTAATTAATCTAGACCACTTTAGCCAAACATAGAACAACCTCTCCCTAGAGATAAACTAAAGTATAAGTAAGAAGGAGTTTAAACCCCACCCCACCCCACCCCACTTGATTGGACATGAATTATTACCTTTTTTCCAAAAGGTTAGTGGCAAATGAACTTGAAAAGTTATTAAAATAAGCCTCTTCAAAATTGTAAATTACTTGTATATGTTTTCCGAATGCGAACACATCAGTTTTGGAAAAAAAGTAACATGATATCTCACACTAACATGCTTTTTCAATAACAAAACGATAATTTGACACCCTCTACAATGAGAAAACATTCATTTGGCATCCCGTTTTATTTTAAGTTAAAGAAATAAAAGAAATATGATTAAAAAGGAAGTTTGTTTTGTATGTTTATTTAGTTTGGTTCCATATTTTTATTCTTACTTTTTTCCTTTTAGTAAATTTTCATAAGTTAAACTCTAGAGTGTGTGAACTTGTTTCAGACCTCAGTTATAATGATGTCTAAAATGAATTTTATAAAAACATAAGTAGTTGATTTGTTTTTGTTATAGGTGTCAAAGTACTTGCTCCTTTTCATCATGCATCAACCAATAATACTTTATTACTAAACCACGAGAGGCTATTCAAACACATACATTACAACATACAAGATCTTAAAAGATATATAGTTTCAATCCGCGTACAAGAAGACGAGATTGTTGTTACAGAAAGGCAATCTAAAGTGCTACACTAAACCAAGTCATAGTGTCTTATTCCGCAAGCAGTGAGAATATTCTCTAGATGTAAAACCATGACCTTAGGTGATAATACGATTAATTATCATAGCTTTTTCAAAATAAGGGGCACCCCCTCTTTGGGCTGCAAACTAAGCCTAACTGCAGGTGCATGTTCATAGGCAGGAGAAAGCTCGAACGAGAAATTCTGCAGAAGCAATGACAACACTATCTTGGCTTCCAGCAAGGCAAAGTTTTGGCCAATGCAAATTCTAGGACCCCATCCAAATGGGTAAAACGAAACTTGGCCTTTTGTTACCTTAGCAACTCCTTCAGAGAACCTCTCTGGTTTGAACTCCTTTGCATCATTACCCCAGATATCACTGTCCTGGTGAAGTAAAAGAATTGGCATGGTAACTTTTACTCCTGCAGGTAATGACAGGTTTCCAAGTTCCATGTCCTTCTGAAGAGTGCGATGGAAGAAAATGGTAGGAGGGTATAACCTCAGAACCTCGTACAGAATCATGGTCATCTACGGAAGAAACAATTTGGCACATGTTAATAGATAATGAATATAATCAAATGAAAGCATGTGATACATACAGTTTTAAGCTGACTTAAACCATCAAAGTTTGGATTTTGTTTTCCAAAAACATGAAGAACTTCCTCCCTTGCTCGTGCTTGCCATTCAGGATACCTACTCAACATGATCAATGCCCAAACCAGCAGAGAGGCAGTGGTCTCTTGCCCTGCTACGTAGAATAACTTGCATTCACTGATTACATCTTCAATCGTCATTCCAACACTCTTACTGTTTCCGTTTCCCTGGATTTCCATTCGATTTGATTCCAAAAGTATGCCTAATAAATCTTCATTGCTGGATTCACCATTCTTCATGGCTTTCTCTCGTTTTTCTATGATAACCCCAATTGAATTTTTCATTTCTTTATCAAGTGCTCTCATCTTCATTTTGGTAGGTGTTGGTATATACCTAGAAACATGCATATTAATTATAAAGGA